>ERZ651768.1643-NODE-1643-length-16230-cov-4.600446_pt1 | contig 16230 bp, 12 predicted proteins | sample MGYA00514754_ERZ651768 | MGnify/ENA metagenome assembly ERZ651768
ATGAAATCTCGATTAAATATTCGAAAGACACGAAAGCTTTTTATAAATGGAGAATTCCCGAGGTCAGAATCGGAAAGGTATATCAAGTGGACATCATCTGATGGTAAAGAAACTGTGAATATTTCCTGCGCATCCAGGAAAGATTTCCGGGATTCTGTAAGGGCAGCAAGAAAAGCTGTGGATGGTTGGAAAAATAAAACCGCATATAATCGAGGACAGATACTCTACCGTATGGGAGAAATGATGGAAGGTAGAAAAAAACAGTTGATTCAGGAACTTTGTTTAGAAGGTTTACAAAAAAAACAGGCAGAACTTGAAGTAAGTTCAGCTATTGATTTATTTGTTTACTATGCTGGATGGGCAGATAAATATCAGCAGATATTCAGTAGAGTAAATCCTGTGGCACAACCCTATTTTTCTTTTACAATGCCTGAGCCTACAGGGGTTGTTAGTGTTCTTTGTTCAGATAATTATCCACTAAAAAATGCTGTTTCTATTCTTTGTTCAGTGATTGTCTCTGGAAATACAACTGTTTTACTGTATTCAGAATCAAATCCGCTTACGGCAATCACCTTGGCAGAAATTGTACACACCTCCGATGTTCCGGATGGAGTTGTTAATATTTTGACAGGTTATCGGAAAGAATTACTTACAGAATTCGCGTCACATATGGATGTGAATGCTATCATTTATTGTGGTGAAAAACTGGAGGAGTTTAAGAAAGCTCAGGAACTTTCATCTTTAAATTTAAAGCGTTGTATCATTTTGAATGATGAAAAATTAGATCGTTTTTTTCAAGAAGGGCCATATACTATCCTTCGTACGGTAGAGATGAAGACCACTTGGCACCCAGTGGGAGTCTGACCCATGGTGAAGAAAGGGGAGACTTTAGCCCTCAATATTGATTCGCTGGCCTATGGAGGCAGGGGGGTGGCACGCCATGATCAATGTGTTATTTTTGTTGATAAAGCTTTGCCGTATCAGGAGGTCAACGCTTTTATTTATAAAAAACGCAGAGGATATGGAGAAGCGAGAATCCTTGATATTCTGAAGGAATCTGAAAAAAGAACTGATCCTGTGTGTGAACATTTTTCGCACTGTGGAGGATGCGCTCATCAGCACCTAGATTATACTGAACAAATAGAACAAAAAAGGAAACAGGTTGAAGATATTTTTTCCCGTCAGGCAGGAATAAAGGATTTCCAGGTTTCAGCTATTATCCCTGCAGAAGAAATATATCATTACCGTAATAAGATGGAGTTTACATTCTCTAGCCAGAGGTGGATATTGCCGGATGAAAAAAAGGGGACAGAATCAGATTTTGCATTGGGCCTCCATGTACCACGAAGATGGGATAAAATTTTAAATATTAACGCCTGTCACATACAACAAATAGTTGGTAATGAGATTGTTAATTTTGTAAGGACGGAATCAAGAAGGCTTGAGTTAAAGCCCTATAATCAAAAAACACACAATGGATTCCTCCGGCATCTTGTCCTTCGATTTGGAATTCATTCCGGGGATATTATGGTTAACTTTGTCACATCTTATGAAAAGACAGAATTGTTAACCCCACTTGTTGATAGCCTTATCTCTCAATTCCCTGAGATAACATCTGTATTGAATAATGTAAACCGCAGAAAAGCTGACACAGCTTATGGTGAATGGGAGAATATCCTTTATGGTACTTCATATATTGAAGAAAAGATTAATGATTTAACATTTGAAATTTCTTCCAATTCATTTTTTCAGACCAATACACGACAGGCAGAAAAATTATATGCTGAAATTCTGAAAGAAGCAAAACTTACTGGGAAGGAAATTGTGTTTGATTTGTACTGTGGCACAGGAACAATGGCACTTTATTTAGCAAGACAGGCACAGGAAGTTATTGGGTTTGAGGTAGTTAAAGTTGCAGTGGAGGATGCCATCAGAAATTCTGTGAGAAATGGAATTGGGAATGTACGATTTGTACATACAAATTTGGAGAAATACAAACCCGACATTTCTCTGCCCGTACCTGATGTGGTTGTTGTGGATCCTCCGAGAGCAGGACTTCAGGGATCTGCAGTAAAAAGTATTTTATCTTTCGGCGCAAAAAAAATCATTTATGTTTCCTGCAATCCCTCTACACAAGCCAGGGATACTTTGGCATTTTTACAGGGTGGATATCAATTAAAATCTATGATTTTAATTGATATGTTTCCACATACACCACATGTGGAAACTATAGGTGTTTTTGAACCCGGGATTTAACTATTCTTGTTCTGTTAAAATTATTTTAAAAATAGTTAATTTTAAACAATGTATTTATCTATAGAAACAATGTTGCAAACTAATTGATTCAATTTTTCAATTGGATCTTAATTAACACGAAAATGATAAAACTATAAATATTTTTTGATGACAGAACTGGATAAAGTGTTTTCACCCGGAGTTGTAGAAAAGCGGTGGTATGACCATTGGCAGAAAAAAGGATACTTTCATGCAGTCCCAGATTCCGGGAAACAACCATACACTATTGTTATTCCTCCCCCCAATGTTACCGGTATTCTTACTATGGGGCATGTATTAAACAATACAATTCAAGATGTTTTGATAAGAAAGGCACGAATGGAGGGATTCGAAGCTTGTTGGATACCAGGAACTGACCATGCATCTATTGCTACGGAATCCAAAGTGATGCAGATGCTGCAGGACAAAAATATCGAAAAAGACACACTTACCAGAGAAGAGTTTTTAAAACATTCATGGGATTGGAAAGAAAAGTATGGTGGTATCATCATCCAACAGCTGAAAAAACTTGGATGTTCCTGTGACTGGGAGAGAGAAAAATTTACTATGGACGATGGATACTCCCATGCTGTTCTGGAAGCATTTGTACGGCTCTATAAAAAGGGATTGGTTTACCGGGGATATCGTCTTGTAAACTGGTGTCCAGTGTCACAATCTGCAATCAGTGATGAGGAGGTTAATCATAGAGAAGTTCAGGGATCTTTATGGACGATCAGCTATCCTTTAGAGGATAAAAGTGGAGCCATTGAAGTTGCAACAACCCGCCCTGAAACTATGCTGGGTGATACCGCTGTGGCGGTTCATCCTCAGGACGATCGATATAGAAAATATATAGGGCAGAAAATTGAACTTCCTTTAACCGGAAGAATCATCCCTATTATCGGAGATGAATTTGTGGACCCGGATTTTGGAACTGGATGTATCAAGGTAACCCCTGCACATGATCCCAATGATTTTGAAATAGGGAAACGCCACAACTTGGATTTTATCAATATAATGAACCCAGATGCATCTTTGAATAATGATGTTCCGGAAAAATTTAAAGGACTAACCCGGGAAGATGCGAGAGAACAGGTTATAGAAGATTTAAAAAACTGTAAATTAATTACAAATGAAGAATCCTATACTCACAGTGTAGGATTCTCAGAACGGGGGAATGTTCCTATTGAATTTTATCTGTCTGAACAGTGGTATTTAAAAATGAAATCCTTGGCAGAACCAGCAATAACAGCGGTAAAGGATGGCGATATTAAATTTCACCCTTCATACTGGGTAAAAACCTATGATCATTGGATACAAAATATAAAAGACTGGTGCATCAGTCGACAATTGTGGTGGGGGCATCGAATCCCCGTTTGGTATAAAAAAGGAGAGGATTCGTCATTACAAGAAAATATTCATGTTTCTGTGGATGGACCAAAGGATCCTGAAAACTGGGAGCAGGATAAAGATGTTTTGGATACCTGGGCAAGTTCATGGATATGGCCTTTTGGTGTGCATGACTGGCCTGAAGATTCAAATGATTTGAATTCTTTTTATCCCACAAATGCCTTGGTAACAGGTCCGGACATCATATTCTTCTGGGTTGCACGGATGATCATGGCAGGGATAGAATTTATGGAAGACATTCCATTCAAAGATGTGTATTTCACAAGCATCCTGAGAGATGAAAAAGGGAGAAAATTGAGTAAATCATTAGGGAATTCTCCCGATCCTCTGGACTTGATCGAACAGTACGGCGCTGATGCAGTCCGTTTCAGTATATTATTGATTTCCCCTCAGGGTATGGATGTTTTATTCTCGGCTGACAGAATGGAACTGGGGAGAAACTTTATGAACAAACTTTGGAATGCGGCACGTTTTGTAAAAATGAATACACCATCGACGGAATTATTGCCGGAGATGAATGAAATAGAAACTGAATTCAAATTACCTGAAAAATGGATTATCAGCAGATTAAATAGTACAATAATGGACGTGAACAGGAGAATAAACAAATTCCAATTTAATGAAGCAGTAAAAGTGATTTATGATTTTACCTGGAGTGATTATTGTGATTGGATGATTGAAATATCAAAAATTTCTCTCTATGGAGAAGATGAAAAACGAAAAAAATGTTTTCAGGTTGTTATCGTTTCCGTTTTAAATCAGATTTTATGTCTGCTACATCCGTTTGTTCCGTTTATTACGGAAGAGCTCTGGCATCAATTTAATAATGAAGATGAAGGAGATATTATTCTTTCGAAATGGCCTGATAGTGATAAAAATAAAGTGGATAAAGAAGCAGAACAGACAATGAAAATTCTTCAGGAAATTATTACTTCTGTTCGGTCTGTTCGAAGCAGAATGGGTGTTCCTCCCTCAAAAAAATCGAACCTGATCATTCGAACCGAGAACCGAGAATTTTTTGAATATTATCAACAGATTATTCAATCGCTGGGCAGTATCAATGTCATTACTGTGGATGCAAATGTTCAGAAACCGCCTCATTCTGCTACAATCGTTGTGAGAGATATGGAACTTTTTGTTCCATTAGAAGGATTGATTGATTTTGACCTTGAAAAGACACGATTGAAAAGGAGGAAAGAGGAATTGACCGGGCATTATGAGTCAGTGTTAAAAACCATGAATAATAAATCATTTCTGGAAAAAGCTCCGGTGTCAGTGGTGGAAAATAAAAAGAAAAAATTAAATGAAATGAACTTAGAATTAGAAAAACTCGTATCAAACTTGGAGATGCTAAATTGAAAAAAATAGTTTTATTTTGGTTAACCTTGTGTCTGCTTGTAGGACAAAGTATGAACGCTAATTTGACCCTGTATAAAAATGGTTATACAATGGTAAAACAACCTGCTTTTTGGAACATTTCCAAAGGCCAAAGTCAAATAACTTATTCTCTGGTTCCCAATCAATTGTTTCCAGAAACACCATTTTTATCTCTGATGAATGGTGTGGAAATAATGTCTCAGCGTTTAAACAGAAATATTTTTTCTAGTGATTCCTATTTCAAATCTCGAATAGGAAACATGGTAGAAGCTTATCCAGAAGGTGAAAAATCGGTGTATGGACAATTGATTGAGTTCAACAGTAAATCTATTACCATTCAGAGTAAATCTTGGGTGAAAATGATTCCACGGGATGAATTAACAATACTTGCGATTAAAGAAAAGGTAGAAGATGTACAGTTTAGGCCCAAACTGGAATGGGATATTAAGGTAAACCACTCCGGACACATCAATGGTGATATTTTATACATGACCGGAGGGATTGAATGGAAGTCAGTTTATCGCCTCATTACAAGTCCAAATGAAGAATCTGCTAAACTGGTTTCCGAAGCACTTATTTTCAATGACACTGATTTGAATTTTGAGGAATCCCGATTGAAACTGATTGAAGGAGATTTACATAAAACATCTTCACATCGTCCTATACTGTATGGCCCCAAAATGACCCAGTCTATGAGAACGCAGGATGAATCCTTGACCCAACAGAAAATGGAAGAAGCTCCATTAGGTGATTATTATGTTTATTCCATAGAAAAAAATGTATCCCTAATGCCGGGTGAAATGGTGACACTTACCCTGTATTCCCCCAGAGATATTTCATTCAAAAAGACATACATTTTTGAAAACCGTGAACGCCAGAAAAAAGAAGAACCTTTAACAGTGGAACTGGAAATTGCAAATACGGAAAAAAACAATTTATCCATTCCATTACCAGCAGGGAAAGTTGAAATATACCTGGAGACTTCAGAAGGAAACATTGAATTTATCGGTGAAGATAATATTAGACAGATTCCCAAAGGAGAAAAGGCAAAACTGATCGCAGGAAAAGCCTTTGATATAATTGGAAAACGGAAAATCGTAAATTATGACCGGCAGAGGAAAAGTGAAGAGGCTTCTATTGAAGTAGAAATTCTGAACAAAAAAGATCAATCAGCTCAGGTAAAAATAATTGAACACATAAGCGGTGACTGGGTGATTAAAGATTCAAACAAACAGTGGATCAAAGAAGATGCAGCCACAATTTATTTCCCATTGACCATTCCACCAGGGGAGTCAGATATAATTCTATATACATACAAAAAGGAGTGGAAATAGTCTTCGGATGACTTGTTTTGTTATTTTAGGAAAATTGTTTAATAATTACTGGTTCATTTAGTAAAAAATACAATCTTTAAATTCAGGGAGAAGGATTGAATGAGTCTTTTAACTCTGTCTTCTTCATTGAAATATATCAAGGGCATAGGATCTGTCCGTACACAGGTATTGTATGAGATGAATATCCAAACGGTTGGAGATTTGTTGTATTATTTCCCTCGCAGACATTTAGACCGCACCACCGTAAATACTATTCGTCATGTGGAACGGGACAGGTATTGTACAGTTGTGGGAAATGTTCAAAAAATCATGGTTCGGAAAATGGGCAGGAAATCTATTTTTGAAGCGGTTTTGTATGATGGGACAGGACAACTTTCATTAGTGTGGTTTCATGCTATTCCCATTATAAAAAAAATGATACAAGAGGGAGACAGGCTTGCGGTAACAGGAAAGATTGGATTTTACAAAGGATTCCAGATCATTCACCCGGAATGGGATAAGCTTAACAAAGATGAAGACCCATTAAACACGCAGGCAATCATTCCACTCTATCCCTTGACTCAGGAGATGAAGGAGTCTGGACTGGAACACCGCCGCCTGAGGAAAGTCATTTCTGGGATATTAGATTCTATCAGTGAAATCGAGGATCATTTTCCGGATTGGATGCTGAAAAAATATAGTCTGTTTCCTTTATCCCAATCATTAAAAGAAATTCATTTTCCGTCCCATGAGGAAGGACTAAAACAATCGGTGAACAGGTTAAAATTCGATGAACATTTTTTCCTTCAGCTCCTCATGGTACTGAGAAAAGCTTCTTTTGAGGAAACCGCTTCCCAGCCATTGGGAATTAAAGGTGACAATGTAATGTCTATTTATAAAAACCTCAATTTTACTCTCACATTAACTCAGAAAAAAGTGATCAAGGAAATTTGTGAAGATTTGAATAAGTCAAGAGCCATGAATCGTCTTTTACAAGGTGATGTGGGATCAGGGAAAACGGTTGTAGCAGTTCTTGCCTCTGCAGTAGCGGTGGACAGCGGAGCTCAATGCGCTATCATGGCACCGACAGAAATTCTGGCAGTTCAGCATTTTGATTCGTTTAAAAGATTTGCTGAAAAATCTTCCCTATCCAGTGAGTTATTGATTGGGAAGACCCCGAAAAAAGAAAGAACAATCATTTTAAAGAAACTGAGGGAGAATAAAATAAATATCATTATTGGAACTCATGCGCTGATTCAAAAAGATGTACAATTCAAATCGTTAGGATTGGTCATTGTGGATGAACAGCACCGCTTTGGAGTTGTTCAGCGGGGAGACCTTATTGCGAAGGGATTTAACCCCCATTTTCTAGCCATGACAGCTACACCAATTCCAAGGACTCTTACAATCACCTATCATGGCGATATGGAGTGTTCTATTTTAGACGAAATGCCGAAACACCGAAAACCTGCAAAAACCCGAGTGGTTCAACCTATGAAACTGGAAAAAGTATACCAATATATGAAGTCTGAGATGGATGAAGGGAAACAGTGTATAATTGTCTATCCTCTAGTAGAAGAAACGGAAAAATCTGATTTAAAAGCTGCAGAAGAAGCCTTCACCGATTTGTCTACCGGGGAATTTTCAAATTTTTCTGTAGGACTTTTGCACGGACGAATGAAAAAGGATAAAAAATTTGATATAATGGGAAAGTTTTCTAAAAACGAGATTCACTTATTGATTTCTACAACGGTTATTGAGGTGGGGATCGATGTCCCAAATGCTACGGTCATGGTGGTGGAACATGCCGATCGTTTTGGATTAACCCAGCTCCATCAATTAAGGGGGCGTGTAGGCAGAGGTACTGAAAAGAGTGTTTGTGTGTTGGTTCAAAGAAAATCTACGGAGTCTGGTTTGAAACGGCTGCAGATCATGGAGGAAACCAATGACGGATTTAAAATAGCAGATGAAGATCTACTGATGCGGGGTCCCGGCGCATTTTTTTCATCAAAACAAAGCGGATTTTTAAAATATAGAATAGCAGATTTGGTGCGGGATAAGACCATTATCAGGGAAGCAAGAAAAGCCGCTTTTGAACTTGTTGAAAAAGATCCGCATCTGCGAAAACCGAAACATAAAGGAGTTCGAAGTAAATTCATTCAGGAATATCGGTCTTTACTTCAAGATATAAAGATTAACTGAGTTGTTATTACCTTTACAGAATTATTCGTGGCGAAGAGAATCAACCGGATCAAGAGTTGCAGCTTTCCAAGCAGGGTAACTTCCGAATCCAATTCCAATAGCAGAACAGACAATCAATCCAATAATCGCCCAATCAATGGGAATAACAGCGGGAATCTTAAATATAATGGACACAATATTTCCTCCTGCAATTCCCAAAACAATTCCGGTAATACCACCTGTCTGGCATAAAAAAACAGATTCAGAAAGGAACTGAGTTAAAATATCTTTTCGGCTAGCGCCTATTGCCTTTCGAATGCCAATTTCCTTAATACGTTCCGAAACAGAAACCAGCATGATATTCATGATGCCAATACCCGCAACCAGCAAGGCAATCACGCTGATTACAAGGGAGAATATTTTTACTCCACCGGTAAATGATCCGAATGTGTCCAGCAGTTCTTCATTGGATACAGTCTCAAAATCATTATCTTCCCCCGGTGGTACGTGCCTGAGCATTCGCATGATTCCCACCGTTTCATCCAGAGTCTTGTCATACAGTTCAGCAGACGGAGCCTCTACAGTGACTGCCAATGAAGTCCATTGATGTGAGAAATACTGCAAGTGAACACTTATAGGAATCACAACATAATTATCCTGGCTTTTCCCAAAAGCTGTTCCCTTTCGTTCCGTTGATCCCACTACTTTAAAATCTATTCCATCAATGGAGATTGTTTTATTTAATGGATCTTCAAAAGGGAAAATCTGATCGATAATATCTCCACCTAATACAGCAACTCGTTTATTAAAATGAACATCATCTTTTGTGATATTTCTGCCGTCTTCAATATAGGTATTGTACACTCTTGCTGTTCCTTCGTCTCCAGCAAGGATCACAGGGTTGTTCTTTGCCTGTTTATCTTTGTATTTAACAGGTTTCCCATATAAATCATCCCCTACACTTACAAGGACAGGGAGTTTAGCTAGCCTTTTTAAATCCTTATAATGGCTCAAGGTGATGTGTTTGCGGTTATGATATTTTCTCCCGTGTCCCCCCATATGTATGGCGGGATATTTCTGGAATGAAAATGTATTACTACCAAACACATTTAACCCGGATTGAATGGAAGACTCCAGAGTTCGTATTGCCGTCATAACTCCCACAACGGAAAACACTCCGATTGCAATTCCCAAAAGGGTTAAGGATGATCTTAGCTTATTAGTGCGAATGGAATTGAATGCCATTCTGAGGCTTTCAGAGAGAGTATTTTTCAGGTGGGAGTGCTTTTTCATTAGCTTCTATTCATACCGTAGTGCCTCAATAGGATCTAAACCGGCAGCACGAAATGAAGGTCCTAAACCAGAAAGAATTCCTACAACTGTACTTAAAGTCAGTGAAATAACCGCCAGAGAAATAGGCATGGTTGAAGGGAAAATAAAGGCATCAATTACAAAACTTCCTGAATAGGCCAATCCTAATCCAACGATTCCACCTAGGGTGCAAATTAGAATAGCCTCCAGAATAAATTGCATCAATATAATTTTTCGTGTGGCACCAATGGCTTTCCTGATTCCTATTTCTCGGGTACGTTCTTTCACGGTAACAAACATAATATTCATGATCCCGATTCCTCCAACAATAAGAGAAAGAACCGTAATAAAAACCCCCGTTCCGCCTATAGCCAGCTTTATGGCAGTGTACTGTTTTCTGAATATATCCTGTTGATTCACGGCAAAATCATTTTCTTCCTGTGGAGGGAGTTGACGAAGTCTCCGCATGATCCCGGTCACTTCATCTTTTGCTGCTTCAATATGGTTTTCATCTACTTTTACATTTAGACGCATCCATCCTCTTCTCGAAAACAATCGTTGGTAAGTTCCAAAAGGAATAATGCAGTGATTATCCATACTGAACATTCCTAAAAATTTCCCCTGTTTACCTGCGATTCCTACAACACGAAATGAATAAGGACCAATCTTTACTTTTTCGCCCAGAGGATTTTCAAATTCAAACAGGGCTTCCGCAACGTCATGTCCTAAAACGATAATTTGATTTCCGCTTCGGTCTTCGCCTTCTGTAAAAAACCGTCCGTAATTAATTTCTAAATTTGAGGTGCGTATATATTCCGCTGAGGTTCCGATCATGGAAATTCCCATTGCCTTTTTATCTTTCCATTTCACATCACCGGAACGCATTGCCACAGGAGCAGCCGCCAGTACATATTTACTTTGCGACTTTAAATCATCCAGGTATTCAGCTTTTAAGTCCCGGCGGTTTTTCATCTCCCACCAATCCTTATCGCCAAACCATTCATGTTTTGAAATGTACAGTACGTCTCTCCCCAAAAAAGACATGCTCCGTTCAAATGATTGATCCAAACCGGAAATGAGCGTTCCCATGATTGTAACAGAAAAAATGCCAATGACAATTCCCAGAGTCGTGAGAAAAGACCTCAATTTATTGGAGTTGACAGAAAAATAAGCCATCCGCAGGGATTCTGAAAAAGATTTCATGATTCAGTTCCCATTACAGAAAACCGAAGATATATAGAGATACTAATTCTGGAAATCCTTTTGTATTTTTCCGTCTAGAAGCTGAATGGTTCTGCCGGCATGGTTGGCAATATAAGCTTCGTGAGTCACGAGGATGATGGTATTGCCGTCCTTGTTAAGTCCATCAAGGACGGTCATGATATCTTCTCCGCTTTTGGAATCCAGATTCCCCGTGGGTTCATCTGCTAATATAATAGACGGATTGGTTACCAATGCCCGTGCGATGGCAACTCTTTGGCGCTGTCCACCGGATAATTCATTTGGCTTGTGTTTTATACGGTCAGACAGACTCACTTTCTCCATTGCATTTTTGGCTTGCCTCATCCGGTCGTATTTTGGAATATTGGAATAGATGAGTGGAAGTTCCACATTTTGTATTGCTGTGAGTTTGGGTAAAAGATTAAATGTTTGAAATACAAAACCGATCTTTCGGTTTCGAATGGATGCCAACTGACCATCATCCATGTTCTGTACCGGTTCATTATCTAAAACATATATTCCTTCCGTTGGAGTGTCCAGACATCCGATTATATTCATTAAGGTAGATTTTCCCGATCCGGAGGGTCCCATGATGGAAATATATTCATTTGCCTTGATGGATACATTCACTCCATCCAGCGCTTTTACTGTTTCTCCTCCCAATGAGTAATACCGCTTTATTCCCTCAAGGAAAATTAGATCAGGCATTTGACAATCTAATTATTTATTGGCAGAAAATCCATCCCCAATCTGGACAGGAGCTTTATGCCATAACTCCCGGCTGATGGCTTTATAGCTTCCGCTTACAACAGCTTCTCCTTCATCTAGTCCACTTAATACTTCATAATGAGTATCGCTGGATATGCCCGTATCAATACGTCTACCCAGAACGTGGAGGCCGTCTTTTCCTGAGCCAATTTCATTATCAATAGTGTCTTGTACGACAAAGACGATTTCTACCATTTCCTTCTTTTTATACTTTCGTTCTTTTTCGTTTTTTCCGTCGTTAGAATTTCCTTTTCCACCGTTATAGATGTGTGTTTCAAAATCTTCTGGTCTTACCGTGAGGCATTGAATGGGAATGGACAGAACACTATTTTTCACTTCCGTAATAATATTTGCAGTGGCGCTCATTCCCGGACGGAAAAGAGGATGGACATTTATTACGGTGATTTTCACCTTGAAATTTGTCACTTGGTTTTGGTTGCCGAAATTTGATGTTTCTGCTACATGGGCAATTTCCCGAACGACTCCGTAAAATATAGTATCCTGAAATGCGTCCACCTCAATTTCGGATGAATCGCCGACGGAAAGAGACACCACATCATTTTCATTAACATTCACAAGGACTTCCATACGGTTCAGATCAGCGATGGACATGAGTACTCCCGGCTGAAACATTCCCCCAACCGCCATTTCTCCCACTTCCTTCGTGATGCTGGTGACCACACCGTATTGGGGAGACAGGAGTCTGGTTTTCGACAGTTCATCCTTCCTTGATTTCAGGGATGCTTCAGTTTGTTCAAGCTGGCTTTCTGCTAATAAAAATTGCGCTTCAACCGTTTCCAATTCCTGTGATGAAATGAGATTCTGTGAAAATAGGGAGAGGGTTCTGTCCAATCGAAGTTTAATCTGTCGTAGGTTTGCTTTGGCAGATTTTACCATAGACTCCGCCTGTTCCATATTTGCTCTGTATTGAGTTTCGTCCAGAGTGATCAAATGCTGACCGGGGAATACTGTGTCCCCCTCACTGACGGTTATCTCAGTGATCCACGCCGTAATTGTGGATGTTATTTGAACTTCTTCTTCTGGTTGAAGTTTTCCGCTGGCATTGACCTTGTGTATGATGTTTCCCCGTTTCACTGTCTCCGTCTCCACGCTGATTGCTTCATCCCTTGAACGGCTAAGAAATCCTGCTATTATAAGAACAATTAAAACCAGGGGTATCCACACCTTTTTTTTCTTTAAAACTGACACCATAATGTCTTCCTATTCTATTCCAAAATTTGTATTTAGTTCACCCGTTAATGCATTTAGAGAAGCTGCTGATATCCAAAAATCATATTTTATGTTCACCCATGTCGTCTTAGCCAGGTTCAGTGACACCTGCGCATTCAACACCTCTAAAATGGTTGCGGCTCCCAAAGAATATCGTTCCCGAACAAGGGTAAGATCCTCCTGGGCTGATTCTATAACTTGGGACTGAATTGGAAGGATGTCCATATATTGATTCAGAATTTCCAATAGGTCAAGGGCTTGAACATTGAGGTTCTCTTTCAATGATGTGTAATCCTCTGTTGCCTGATTCCACTCAATCCTTCTCTGTTCTATTTGTGAAGACAAGCCGTTTCCCGTATAGATAGGGACGGACACGGAAAAATTTACTCCAAGATTCCAATCCTCTTTAAGGTTATCCATCCACTTCTGTGAATTTTCACCCATGACGGAGTAATTCAGTCCTGCATCTACAGAAGGAAGTCTCATCCCTCTGGCAATCATATAATTTAGTTTTGCCGATTGTATCTGAGATCGCTGACTTAAAAGGACAGGATTGTTTTCCTCAATTATAGTTACTATTTTTTCTTTTTCTGGAAACCGATACGATTGGATATCTTTTATAAAATCCATGAATTGTTTTCCCCCATCGGGTCTTCCCATGGTATGGTAGAATTTTCGCCTTGCGCTGCGAAGAGTCTGATCAGAGCGGAGGAATTCCGATTGAGCCTGTCCCCTGGTTACTTCCCCTTTCAAGAGATCTGTTTTTTTTACGGCTCCCAGGTCAAATTTAGTTTTTACCAGTACCAATTGCTTTTTCGATAGAGAGAGGTTTTGACCTGCAACTTCCTTCAACTCTTTTGCCTTCAGGAATTCGAAATAGCCATGGATGACATCCCGGATAATCCCTAAACGGGAAGATTGATAACTGAAACGCGCAATTTGAAAGAATGATTTTGCCTGTTGTACCCGGTTGATGGTTTGTCCGCCGTCGTAAATTTTTTGAGTGACTGAAATACCGGCGGACATATTTTGGGAATGGCTAAGGGAGAATGTATCCGTCTGGAAATTCTCGAAATTCATAGCGACGGTTTCTCTTTCAGGGAAATATGTGCGATTTAGGTTCCCGGAAAAACCAACTGATGGCAATAGATTACTGAATGAAGTTTTTACAGATTGTTCAGCGGCGGATTTTCCGGACAATGCTGATTTCAAGGTACTCTTATTATTGAGTCCGATCTGGATACAATCTTCCAAGGACAATTTCTGAGAATGTGCAAATGTGAGAAGGAGGATGAATAAAAATAAAGGTTTCATGAGAAATGTGTATGACTAATTATCAATCTAATTCAGAGTATAAAGTTCCTGAGAATATTAACGCAATAACCGGAAGTCGCAAAGAAAATAAAAGTTAAAGAAATGATTCTTTATTCTTCAGAAGAAATTTTTTTGCTTCATTGTAGCTGTTTTCTATCTCTCCGCTCAGAATTCCCTCTTCAATTGCTGACTTAATTTCACCAACCTTTTTCCCTGGTTCTATCTCAAATATTTCCATGATTTCATCTCCTCTTACAGGCGACTGAAAGTCTATCATTTCATCCAGTTCCTTCACATTTTGTATTCGTTCTTCCACTCGTTCAAAATTACCTATATAATTTTTTACCAGTCGCGGATTTTTTGTTGTGATATCAGCACGGCAGAGCGTCATTAATTCATGGATATCTTCTCCTGCGGCTATCATGAGCCGCCGAATGGCAGAGTCCGTAACACCGTCCTTGGCAAGGGCAATGGGACGTAAATGAAGCGCAGTCATTTTCTGCAGATAAGTATTTAATTCATTAGATAGTTTCATTCTCTTGGCAACCTTCTGAACGATTTTGGAACCTAAAAAATCATGCCCGTAAAATGTATACCCTTTTTTTTCATGAATGCGGCGGGTTTTAGGTTTGGCAATATCATGTACCAATGCGGAAAATCTCACTCTCACTTCTTCCGTGAGTATTGCAGCATTATCCACTACCTGAAGGGTGTGGGAGAAAATATCTTTATGATGCCATTCGCTGGTCTGTTCCAATCCGTACATTGCATCAATTTCAGGAAATATGTGTTTCATCAATCCGGTGTGTTGTAGCAGTTTAAGACCGATGGAAGGTTTGGAACAGGAAAGAATTTTCAAAAACTCCGCAGTGATTCGCTCCCACGATACGATTTTGATTCGATCCGCTTGGCGGTTCATAGATTTCTTAATTTTAGAATCTACCCGCATATCCAGTTTGGCGGAAAAATATGCAGCTCTCATCATCCTCAGGGGGTCATCTGAAAATGTTTTGTCCGGGTCAAGAGGTGTAACCAGATGCTTTTCCTGCAAATCAAGGATGCCATTGAAAGGATCCGATAGGTTGCCAAAGCGTTTTGGGTGCAGGTCAACTGCCATGGCATTGATAGTAAAATCTCTTCTGAGTAAATCTCCTTTTAAATCGGTGTATTGTATCTTGTCAGGTTTTCGGGAAGAGTCATCGTAGGATTCTGTCCGGGCGGAAGCAACCTCAAGCGGAATTTTTTTATAGGGAATTCGAGCAGTTGAAAATCGCTGAAATGGGACAATTTTATCTACTTTCAATTCATCAGCAAGGGCACGGGCAAATTTGATTCCGTCTCCCACCACCATAAAATCAATCTCCTTTATATCTCGCCCCAGAAAAAGATCTCGGACATATCCGCCTACAACATAAACTTCCTGCTCATACTTAGCACCTAATTTTCCGGCGAGGTGCAACACATCAGAACCGGTAATATTTTCTTCAATTAAATGACGGATATTTGTCATGGGTAAAATTAACCCGATGTATCTATTCTTTTTAGTAAGAAAAGTAAATTAGTCATATTTTTCCTGTCCTTAAAAACGGGGACGGATTCAGTTTGACCCTGTTTTTACTCCTGCTTCAATCAGCGCATTATCCCAATTTTCTAATTTTCCTTCTCTCTGAGCATTGGTCATTTTTGGAGAAAATTTTTCTTGAAAAGAATGTGTAATTTTAGGGAATTCACCAAATTGATTATTAAATAAAAGCCGAAACACTCCCAATGCTGTTTTGTCTTTTTGTTTCGACCGATTTACCGGAACACCTAATAAGTCTGCAATAAACTG
>ERZ651768.1648-NODE-1648-length-16214-cov-13.564169_pt1 | contig 16214 bp, 9 predicted proteins | sample MGYA00514754_ERZ651768 | MGnify/ENA metagenome assembly ERZ651768
TCGGAATTTGTAGATCATACAAAAGCAGTTAACCAAGCCCTTGCTTCTTCTGATCAAGAAAATGTTGGTAGAGAAGCCATGGCAATGATAACGGAAATTACCAAGTCAAATTCTGATCAAGAAAATGTTGGTAGAGAAGCCATGGCAATGATAACGGAAATTACCAAGTCAAACATTCTTTATGAAAAAAATAAGTCTTCTGCAAATTTGGCATTTGAAGAGCAAAAGTTCAAAGATCGGGAAAAACACAATAAAGAAATGAAAGAATACAACGAAAGGTATAATAAAAAATACCTTGAAAATTTTAAGCGCCTCCAAAAAATGAGAGGTCAACACGCAGGATACAGTGGCGTACATAGTGATTATTCTGATTACCTCCAACAATTTCTAGCTTCTACTAGCCGCTGATCATATTACAGTCTGAAACTCCAGTATCCTGAAGATTCTCTAAAATCCATGCAAAATATATGGCACGCGTAGCAATAGCAATGAGCGGTGGTGTAGACTCTTCTGTTGCGGCAGCTCTGCTGAAGGATAAGGGTTATGAAGTAATTGGACTGCACATGAAGCTCTACCGCGGTCCCGAAAATGAAATACGAAATAAAAGCTGCTGTTCAATTGACGAAACTCTTGATGCGAGATTGGCTTGTCATCGGTTAGGAATTCCATTCTATGCACTTGATTATCAGCAAGAATTTCGAGAATCGGTAATAAATTACTTCATTGAGGGTTATTCAAGCGGGAACACTCCAAATCCTTGCGTAATGTGTAATAAAAAAATTAAAAGTTCTTTACTTTTGAAGAAAGCAGCTGAACTTGATTGTGAACACTTGGCAACAGGGCACTATGCAAGGATTTGTTTAAATCCTGATACGGGAAGCACACAATTATCTCGTCCTCAGGATTTACGTAAAGACCAAACTTATTTTCTACATGGGATTCCGTCGGGAGATCTACCGCGATTGATGTTTCCTCTGTCAGAGCTAACAAAAACCGAGGTCAGGAAAATTGCAAGAAAACTGAAACTGTCTGCTGCAAACAAACCTGACAGTCAGGAAGTATGTTTCGTACCAAAAGATTACAGGAAATTTTTAAAGTATGAACTGAATGAAACTCCTTTACCCGGAGAATTTACAAGTATATCCGGAGAAGTTTTGGGAGAGCACCAAGGCTTGCCTTTCTACACAATTGGACAACGCAGGGGGCTAGGTCTCAGTGATACCACTCCATATTATGTTGTAAAAATTGACAAAGAACATAACAGGATTGTACTAGGCAAAGAAGACGATTTGTATTCAAAAACAATATCCGTTTCGAGTGTGAACTGGGTATCTATTTCTGCACCGGAAACCCCTTTAAGTGCATCTGTAAAACTACGGTCTGCACATCATGGTGCAATTGCTGCCTTGTTTCCTGAATCCGGTAATAAGATTCGTTTGGAACTTGAAAATCCTGAACGGGCTGTAACTCCAGGCCAAGCAGCAGTTTTTTACCAGAAAAATATTCTATTGGGTGGTGGATGGATCGATTCTTCAAACTAAACTTTTTAATTTTTATATCAAATTATGAACATTCTTTTAACAGGTTTCATGTGCGCAGGTAAGACAACAATTGGCCGCAAACTGGCAAAATTGCTGGACTACAATTTCATAGATACCGACATGGAAATAGAGGAAGATCAGGGATGCAGTGTCGAAGAAATCTTTAAGTATGGCGGTGAAGAGTGTTTTCGGGATATGGAAACAAAACTGTTGGAAAAGTTGAAAAATGTTCAAAATTCCGTGATTGCAACTGGTGGTGGAATAATATTGCGAGAATTTAATCAAGGTATACTCAAGCAAATTGGCAGGCAAGTATATTTGAAAGTACCCAAGAAAGAATTGCTGCAGCGACTAAACAAGGTTAAAAACCGTCCTTTATTGAAGAATAAAGACGCTGAAACAGCTTTGGAAGAGATGTTCAAAGATCGAAGCTTGCTCTATGAAAAGGCTGAGTGTATCATAGATACAGGTCAACAAACTCCACAACAAATTGCTTCAGAAATAGTTCGAAAACTTAGTAATGAAGACAAAGACCGCAACCTTTGAATCTGCCCTGAAAAAGCTTGAGGAAACTGTTGAAAAGCTTGAAGAAGGAACAATTCCTCTAAATGAAGCCTTAACAACTTTTGAATCGGGGGTCCACTGGAGCAGGGAATGTAAAAAATTTCTTGATAACGCAGGTCAGCGTATTGAGACAATTTTAAAGAATGAAAATGGTGAGTACGAGCAAAAAGAGTTTGTACCAGACAAATGAACAAGGCTTTAGCTAATAACTAAAAGTTAAAAATATTATTTCAGAGATGTTCTGATCACCCTGGACTGTAAGAAATATAGAGGGTGACATATTTCTGATTAAAGATTGCTGATTGATATTATTATTTGCTTAGACACGCTGGGAAAGTGATTGGTGGGATGCACCTTTTATTGAATATCACTTTACCAACAGCGGTTAAAAAATTAATAAATCCTAATCTGAAAATCAAAAATTATGTTGTCAGAACATCCTGATTTTATTAAAACAAAAATCAGGGAAAACAATGACAAACCAAGATCAAAAGATTCTTATCAATGTCGAAGATGATGAGACAAGGATCGCCTTTATCAATGGCTCAAAACTCAAAAATCTACACATAGAGCAAACACATCGTTCCCAAAAAGTCGGGAATATCTATTGCGGTAAAGTTGTAAAAGTACAGCCTTCTTTCCAGGCCGCATTTATCAACTATGGTGAAGCACGCCATGGTTTCCTCTCACTTTCAGATATCAATTTCCAAGTATATAAACCAAATCGGCAAGGACGAGGGAAACCTTCTATTTCACAAATATTAAAACCTGGGCAAAAAATTCTCGTTCAGGTGATCAAAGATGAAATTGCTCACAAAGGAGCATCATTAACCACAAATATTTCTCTGGCAGGACGTTTCATTGTATACATGCCGGACAGTGATAGAGGAGGAGTTTCCAGAAAAATTGAAGATGAGGAGCAGCGAACACGCCTGAGGCACTTGCTTAAAGGACTCGGGAGTGAAGATGCATCAGCCATAATCCGCACTGTTGGTGTTGACAGATCACTTACTGAATTGAAACGAGACTTCACAAATTTACGTCGTACCTGGAATGAGATAAAAAGTGATCATGATGATCAGTCAATTCCAGGATTAATATACCAGGAAGAAGACTCGATTGTGAGGATGATCAGGGATTTCTACCATGATGATGTTTCAGAAGTAGTGATTGATGAGCCAATAGCGTTTCAGCATGCCTTAGAATTTTTTCAAGCTCACATACCAAAAGAGCAAAAAAAACTGCAGCTTTATCTTGGAGAAAAATCACTTTTTGCTTCATATGAAATTGAAGAACAAATAGAAGTGCTGCACCAAAACAAAGTTCCTCTGTCTTCTGGGGGTTCAATCATCATTACGCAGACAGAAGCACTTGTGGCAATCGATGTTAATTCAGGAAGATCAACACAAGAGAAAAATATAGAAAGCACTGCTTTCAGAACTAATATGGAAGCTGCAGAAGAAGTGCCCCGGCAGTTGCGCTTAAGAAATCTGGGAGGACTGATTGTAGTGGATTTTATAGATATGGAAAATTCTAAAAATCGTCTTGCTGTTGAACAGAAAATGGAAGAAGAATTTGCTGCCGATAAATCAAAAACTTCCGTAAGCAGCATCTCAAAATTTGGTTTGATGGAATTAAGTCGACAGCGTATTTCTGCTGGCTTGTCCCTTAATTCTGCTGTTTTGAGTGTATCAAACCGCATATTGCGAAAAATTCACGACTCTATTATCGAACAGAAAGTGTTGCAGGTACATTTACGCTTGCCTCTGGAATTAGCAACTCACCTTCTGAATGTAAAAAGGCAGCGATTAACTCAAATGGAAATAGATTTTGGGGTCCAAATTTCCATTACTCCTGATCTGCAGCTTGGTGCTGAGGAAATTCCAGAAATGGAAATAACAATCAAAGAACAGAATGGGGAAGAAAATCGAACTTCTGTTCCTATATCTGCTGCAGATATGCGTGATGAAAAACCTGCCAGGAAAAAAGGGAGGAGAAAAAAAGAGACTGATAAAAATGATATCACACTCTCTGACCCTGGAATTCCAGACAATAAAACTGGGGAAGAACAAGTAAATGCAGCTGAAGAAGCTGATTTAAAGTCAAAAACTGAAGTAGTTGAAAATAAATCCGGAAAAGCCCAAAAAGCCGGAAAAACAAATCTGAATAAAAAATTTCAAAATAAGCAGGAAAAAACAGAAACGTCTGAGCAGGAGAAAATATCTGATAGTGAAAAACACAAAAAAATTAATCTAATTGAAAAAAAACCTGCTTCAACTGAAGTCTCAGATGGGGTCCTCTTTATGAGTGTGCATGAATCTTTGGCAAAACATGATTCAAAGGAAAATAAAACATCAGATACGGAACATTCATTGGGAGAAAACAGCAAATCTGAAACATCAATGTACAGCAGTGTTCACCTGCATGGTACAACTTACTCTGAAAATATAATCAGCAAAGATTCTGATGAAACAATTTCCAAAGAAAATTTTGCTGAAACAGATATGTATAGTAGTGTGCATTTAGCAGATAAAGAATTAATTGAAGCAAAAGGACTTTCATCAAAAGAACCTGCTGAAAAAAGTTCTAAATCTGAAAAAACTAAAGCAAAAGCAGCTAAAAAGCCCACCAAAAAAACTCAAAGTAAATCAATTAAAAACAAATCTGCTGCTAGTGAATCAAATGTACCTGATGAGGTGAAGAAAGAGAAAACTGTAAAATCACAATCGGAATCCAAACTAAAGTCAGGCACAAAATCAAAAATATTAAAGAAAGAAGGGACTGTAGCAAAAAAAGCACCGCATAAATCAAAAAAACCAGTTTCCAGAAATAAAGAAAAAGTTTCTGCATCAAAATCAAACCAGGCAACAAAACCACGGGATAAGACAAAAAATACAACTAAGAACTGAACTTGTTGGGAACACCCCATCGGGGACCCTGAAAAATATTTGTACTGATTCATAACCCACTGATTAAATTACTATCATGGGCAAATCAATATCTTTCAAAAATATTCCTTCAATCACAGAGTGTGACAAATTCCTTATGGAACAAAAACTTCCTCACGGTAAGCAAGTCAGGGAGTATGTATATTCTGTACTGAATCAAGTACGTCAGGAAATCTCAAAAGATAATAGCGGAACACTTTCTGTTAATAATGAAGAGATTATGGTACGTGTTGCGGATGAGGTCCGTATTCGGTCTGATAGCATTAAAAGTGCTATAAATGCGACAGGCATTGTTGTTCACACTAATTTGGGCAGAGCCCCTCTTTCAAAAGATTTGATTATGAAGGTTCTGCCAAAACTATGTTCTTATTCAACACTGGAACTGGATCTGGAAACAGGGAAGCGGGGTACCAGGGATTCAAGAATCAGGACGATGCTGCGTATTCTCTCCGGAGCAGAGGATGCGATGGTAGTCAACAACAATGCTGCGGCAGTTTATCTTATGCTCAAGGGCCTAACAAAAAATCAGCCGGACGGATTATTGCCTGAAGTAATTGTATCAAGGAGTGAGCTGGTAGAAATAGGCGGATCATTTCGCGTTCCTGATATTATGAGGGAAGCAGGCGTAAAACTGGTTGAAGTTGGCACTACTAACCGCTGTCGTCTTTCAGATTATGAAAAGGCATTCACTAAAAACACTGCAGCACTTTTAAAAGTACATCCGTCAAATTATAAAATTCTTGGTTTTACTGAATCAGTCAGCGTCGAAAAATTGTCCAAACTGGCACATTCCAAAGGTATTCCTTGTTTTCACGATTGGGGAAGCGGGAGTTTTTATCAGTTTCAGCAAAGTGGATTAAGTGAATATGCAACTGTAGAGCAGGAGCTATCCTATAGTCCAGATTTACTGGCCTTCAGCGGAGACAAGCTGCTTGGAGGAATCCAGGCCGGCATTCTGCTTGGGAAAACGGAAAACATACAAAAACTGAGAAAGAATGCTCTGTACCGCACTTTCCGTTTAGACAAAGTAACTCTAACTTTGCTGGAAGCCACTCTTGAAGCATACATGGATATAAAATCATTGCCTGATCAAGTGCCCACAGTTTTTCTTCTGGAACAGACTGCAGAAGAAATTTCTGACAAAGTGAAGGACTTTTTGGCGAAGATAAATATAACAAAGAAATCATTGTGGAGTCTTGAAATCCGTGAAACAGAATCAAAAACTGGAGGAGGTGCTATGCCTGATTTAACTTTAGGCTCTGTAGCACTTGTATTATCTCATCCGAAATGGACCGCATTGGAATTACAGAAATGGTTCCGCTCGCAACCTGTACCAGTCATTACACGTGTACATGAAGACCAGGTCTGGCTGGATTTCCGCACAATTTTTCAAAAAGACATGGATGAATTGCTGAAAGTCTTTTCAAGACTGATTTCAAGTTGATATTTTACCCCAGGTCAAAGTATCCTCACATCATTTCTCGCCCTGCTAATCTCCTGCTTACTTATCTTCCAAAAGGTCTTTTTCTTGCTAGGTAGATAAAGCACCAAATTCACATCAAAACAAATAAAAAATTTATTAAAGTGTTCGTGAACTATTATTACCTGCAATCCCTTCTCAAATTGCTTTTACCTGCATTTACATTGAAAGCATTCACGATAAGCCTGAGCAGTATTTTCTTTACATCATTGGTTTGGGCACAATCCGGGATTTATCAGAACAACACTATGGATTTAGAACATACTCAACTAAGTGGTTTCAGTGATGATGGACGTGTAAAAGTGTTGTTGCTTAATCTCCTTCCATCAGGAATGACAGAAACTGCAGCGCAAGAAATTGCAAAGGCTCTTCAACTGAATATTTACAACACTAACCATTTTACCGTAGTAGGCCCAGCAGAGTGGAATATACAAATCAAAGATAGTGATCCAACACTTGCAGATTGCCATGATATTGCTTGCGGGGTCATGATTGGTAAATTGTTCCGTGCAGACAAAGTTTTGGTAGGTACTATTCATTCAGAGATTATGCTGAATGAAAAAGGCAAGGAAGAGCCAAGTTTTATTTTGTCAGTAAGAATGGTTGATGCAAGAACAAATATTACAAATTTTAGTGATGAAGTACAATTTACTGATCTGCAAATGCATGATGAATTGTTCCGTCTGGCAGCCAGAATTTCAGATAACACATTGATGATCGGTAACATTGTTGACAAAAAACAATCAGGAATCACTGTAAATTTAGGAAGGGCACAAGGAATAAAAGCTGGACAGCGTTTTGTTATTTCCCGACGAATTTCTAATAACGAACCTGGAGAAGAAACTACTGAGAAAATCTATAAAAATATTGCTTTAGCTGAAGTCGTTCAAGTAAGAGATTTGTCTTCTGAAGCAGTCATTATTCAAAAAATTTCATCAGTTTCCAGGGGAGATCAAATCCAGACTTATATTGATACAGAGAAACTGAATCGCTTTATAATGCAAACCAGAAAAGAACTTGATACTCAAAAAAGATTAAAGCCAAAAAAGCGAGTTTTTCGGTTAGGTCCGTCTGTAGCTGAAGAAAGCAAGGATTACGTCCTTTGGTTAAATCGCTACAAGCAAACCAAAGCTGAGTATGATCGGTGGATGTATACAACTGCTGGTGCCGGGGGCGCAACTTTATTATTTCTAAGCGGTATTATCAAAACAAACGGCATTCTTGAAGTTTTACCCTGGATAGCGGGTGCTGGAACAGTTTATAGCGGCATACGATTTTTCCATTTTCGAGATATGCTTAATGAAATTTCCACAGAAGGTCGTTCACAAGGATATTTTAGCAGTTCACTGACCGAAAAGGATTTTGAGTTAAAATGGACTCCATTTCAAAAAGGTCTACAGGTAGCCTTTATAAAGCATTTCTAACCTCTTTTATCACCTTTCTTATACCGCTCTACAAAATATTTAATCTCTTCTCCGCAAACTGTTTCCACTCATATTCCACGGCTTAATTTAGGGGATTCAACCTCAGAACAGTCTGAAAAATCAACTTGAGTTTAAGGGTGAAAACCCGGACACTGTGAAACGTCTTTAGTTAGTTGCAGAATGACTCAGGATGTACAAAAAAAAATTGGCATGTCTGAAGTATAATTCCCTGCTCTAAGTTTCCAATATTATAATAATACCCTGAATATTATACTCACAAATATTTATCTGAACCAAACTACATAAATGGCGACATCAGAGTCACAAGACCAGCTATATTTTGCTCTTCAAACTTTTACTGAGGTCAACCGTATCATCACCTCTTCACACAATTCTGATGAGACACTGGCTAGAACTGCAAAAATGATTGCCAAACGAATCAATGTCGATGCATGTTCCATTTATATTTATGATTCAGACCGAGGGGTTTTGATCCTGAAGGCTACACACGGCCTTGACCCTTCTACTATTGAGACAGTGTACATGCTGCCATCTGAAGGCCTTGTTGGATTAGTACTTGAACGATCTGCGCCAGTACAAGAATCTCAAATGCAGAAACATCCTCGTTTTAAAGCATTTCCTCAAACTAAAGAAGATTCCTTTTCTTCTTTTCTTGGTGTTCCACTAATTGAACACCGCAGATCTTTTGGGGTACTTGTTGTTCATACAACTGAGCCGCGTACATTTTCCCCTCAAGAAGTACAATTACTGGGGTCTATAGCTACCCAAATCTCAAGCCTTGTTTCAAAGGCGTTACTTATGAAGGAGTTGGATACAGCTACACAACAACCTTCAATTTCGACAAAAAGAAAAGGGGAGACTCATCAATTTTCAGGACAACCGGTAGCGTACGGAGTTGCGATTGGCAAAGCAGTACTACTTCAGCAGTCAGATGTTGAAGAGCCACAGCAAAAAAGTTCCAGGTCATCTGAAAGTGAAATGTCTGATTTTCAGGCAGCAATGGATCATACTATCTCTGATACATTGGAACTGATTGAAAAAGTATCAGACAAAGTGGGAACTGAAGAAGCTTCGATTTTTCATGCACACCTGATGTTCCTTGAAGATCAGCATTTCCAGGAAAAAATTAAGTCAAGAATAGAATCAGGAAATACTGCATCATGGTCTATATATCAGACAGTTCAGGAATACCTGGGAGCATTTGCAGAAATTAAAGATCCTTATCTAAGTGAAAAAGGGGCAGATTTAAAAGACGTTGGATATAGACTTTTACATTATTTAGGTCATGAAGTTCTTTCAGTTACAAAAAAAACAGGCATTCTTATTATGCGTCAACTTCTTCCCGGAGATATCGCCCGGTTAGATACAACTCGCATCAAGGGTATAATATTGTCTAAAGGTGGAGTGGTTTCTCATGCTGCAATACTGGCCCGATCCTTGAGAATACCAGCAGTGTGTATTGAAGACCACGAATTGGACCAAATTCATGATGGCGATCCCCTAGCTATAAACGGAGATTCCGGGCTTGCTGTGGCATATCCTGACAAAAAGATTCTGGAAGAAGTTAAAAAACTGCTGGTTGAACAACAGAATTATTTCGAACACCTTGAAGAATTTAGGGATATTCCCTGTAAAACCACTGATGGAACTAGCATAAGTTTATTGGCCAATATATCTCTGGGCAGTGATGAGGTTCAGTTGCCTCGCTACGGTGCAGAAGGTGTAGGGTTATTCAGAACAGAATTTTATTTTCTATCACTGGACCGATATCCAAGCGTTTCTGAGCAAACTCAGGTATATCGTGATTTACTGGAAAATGTGTCTGAAGACAAGCCCGTGATTTTCCGTACATTGGATGTCGGTGCAGACAAGGCTGCTCCCTACATGGGATTTCAAGATGAAGAAAATCCATTTTTGGGTTATCGTGCAGTACGTCGTCAATTAAAACAAAAAACTGTACTTAAAGAACAGCTTACGGCTTTACTGATGGCTACAGTAACACGTCCTAATGTGCGCCTGCTGTTCCCTATGATTACAAACGTAAATGAAATCATTCAGGCCAGGGAATTGTTTCAGCAGTGTCGCCTGGAAGTGGAAGCAAACGGGTCGCCCACTGCAGAAATTGAGATCGGTATGATGTTTGAGGTCCCAAGTACATTACTTATATGTGAAAAATTTATGAACGAAATTGACTTTTGCTCAATAGGGAGCAATGACCTCACTCAATATGTTCTTGCGGTAGATCGCAATAATCAACATATTGCTGATCTTTATGATCCGCTTCATCCTGCAGTACTTCAATTAATTGATAAACTGGTAAAAACCGCACAGGAATATCAAAAACCTGTTGAGATATGCGGGGAAATGGCTTCAGACCCGGATGGTTGTGTAATTCTGGCTGGATTAGGAATTAATTCACTCAGCATGAATGCGCCCTTAATTCCTGTAGTCAAGAGGAGACTCTCAGAAATATCAATTACAGATGCAAGATCACTCGCAGAAAGAGCTCTGGAAGCAACTTCTCCAACGGAAGTGCGCAAGATGATTAGGGAAAGTTTGCCGGATTCTCATTCATAGAAAAACATCTTTTATGAATTCTGAAAATAAATTACACAAAATATGTCTGATTTACGGCAACCAGCAATTGTTAGTAGATGAGACAACCGATTCTATAATTGAGGACCTACTGGAAGGTCGGCAACATGAATGGGCCCTGGAACGCTTCAACGCACATGAATTGCTGAAAAACACAGGTGAATCCGGGAAACAAAATGTTGAAGACTTGCTGATAAGCTGTGAAACATTGCCGATGCTTACTGATCGTAAAGTTATCCGGATTGATAATTTTGAACTGGTTAAAAAGTCCAGAAACAATATTGAAAAAAATAATCAACACCTGTTGTATGAAACTGTTGAAAAAATAATTAAAAACCCTCCAGAAAGCATTTGGTTTGTATTCACAAGTACGGCAATGCGTGAACAGGATTTCAGCAATCCACTTTTCCATAGCATAAAGCAGACAGGGCTGATTAAAAAATTTACTGCCCATGAAAATGCTACTCCGTTAAACTGGGTTATTCAGAGGGGAGATACCAAAGGACTTCCTCTTTCAGCAGATGCTGCAAGATTACTTATTGATATTGTCGGGAGTGACCTGATGGATCTGGATCATGAACTGGAAAAGCTCAGTCTATATTTGTCAGGAGCAAAAATTACAGAAGAAATGATCAAAGAACATATTCGCGGTCACAAACATTTTTCTGTTTTCCGCATGACAGATGCATTGTCCAGAAAAGAATTGCTTCCTGCACTGGAAATTCTTGAACAACAGCTCCAGGTTACACCGCGTGAGCATGTGAGGCTTTTTTCACTGATCATCATGCAATTTCGACGACTGCTGATTATTCACAGCATGCTGGATCAATTTTATAAAGAAACAGAAATTATAAAAAAAATTTCTCTTCCAGCATTTCTGAGCAAACAAGTCCTGGCACAGGCACGAAACTTCACAAGTGTAGAACTGCAAAATATTTACAGTGAGCTTGCTGAACTTGATTTACGCATAAAGTTCCAAAGTTCTCTTGCTCCTCTTATTCTTCAAGACCTATTTCAGAGAATTTGCTCCGGGCAGTTTCAGAAAAAAGCAGGTTAATAGTCTACTAATATATTGACTTATTCTTGCACTGAAACGGTACTTTTAACAGCAGTTCTCATTTTCAACTAATGGGCAAAGTCATTACTGGCAGACACTGCTTAAATTTTACTTAAATTTAGTAGTTGCTGTTTATTTGTCAGTTTTGTAGAAGATTTTATGTTGTTAAATGAAAACTAACAATCATTTTCCTCGCCTTTTTTCTCCAATCAAACTTCGAGGCAAAACCCTGCGCAACCGCATAGTTTTCGGTGCCCACACAGCAAACATGTCTGAGCAAGGATTCCCTGGAGACAGGCATATTGCCTACTACAGGGAAAGGGCGCTTGGCGGGGCTGCAATGCTTGTAATTGAGCCTATGCCTGTTCATCCTGCAGCAGTACTCACAAGGGGAAATTTCAAGCACAGCACAGACGAAATCATCCCATTCTTCAGAAAGATCACTGATGCTGTTCATGAAGAAGGAGCTTTGATCCTTCAGCAGTTGTACCATGTTGGACAGCATGGAGATGCTGACAACTCATTTCATGCAAACTGGTCGCCTTCCGGGTTGCCAAGTTACCATGATTCTGACGGCAGCCATGCGATGAATGAAAATGAGATTGAGGAAACCATTGACGGTTTTGTTCAAGCGGCAAGAAGGTGTCACAAGTCTGGTTTTGACGGTGTAGAAGTATGGGCGGCATATCACGGAATGGTTGATCAATTCTGGACACCTTGGTCAAACCGTCGAGGAGACCGCTGGGGAGGTTCACTGGAAAACCGTACACGTATCTCAAGAGAAATAATCACACGTATACGTAAACTTTGTGGAGAAGATTTCATAATCGGCATTGCCGTAAATGATGAACCTGATTTCGAAGTCTCACTGCAGCGTGAATCTATCGCAGAAATCATTGCTTATCATGACAAAGATCAGCTGCTGGACTATGTAACCTGTGGCTCAGGAAGCTATTTCGACTTTTACAAGTTGATGCCTACCTTTATTTATCCTGAAAGACTCGGAGCTGATCTGGCAGAAGCCATCAAGACAAATGTTTCACATGCACTGGTAATTGCTGAAAGTCATATAAGAACACCTGAAAACGCTGAAGCAGTTTTGTCTGGAGAGCAGGCTGATCTTGTGTCAATTGTAAGAGGGCAAATTGCTGATCCTCATTTATCAAACAAGGCACGAGACGGTCGTGCTGATGACATCAGACCCTGCCTGTCCTGCAACCAGATGTGCTGGGGAAGACGGAGCCGAGACTACTGGATATCCTGCCTGGTAAATCCTTCTGCAGGGCGTGAATTCGAATGGAACGGTGACCGCTTCACAAAATCAACAGCTCCCAAACGCGTACTTGTGGTCGGAGGCGGACCTGCCGGTCTGGAAGCAGCAAGGGTTTCTGCTGAGCGCGGACACAAAGTCACGATTGTTGAGGCAAATGATAATCTGGGTGGACAATTCCGTTTGGCCGGCATGCAGCCAAGACGCGGTCAGATCATAGACCTTTTAGACTGGTACTTTAGGCAGCTTTCCCAAATGAAGGTTGAGGTGCGCTTAAACACCCTTATGGAAGCAGATGAAATTAAGAGATTTGATGCTGATGTAACTGTATTTGCCACAGGCTCATATCCTGCCGATACAGGATTCCAAAAAGCAATTCCACATATGGAAAAACTGCCTGGAATTGAAATTGGAGGTGTATATTCTGCTGAAGATGTGATGGCACGCAGGGCACGAGTTGGGAAAAGTGTATTGCTCCTGGATGAAGGAGGCAACTGGAAAGGCTGTGGAACCGCGTGGAAACTTGCTGAAGAAGGACACGCGGTAACCCTGGTTACTCCTGATCCACTGGTAGGAAAGGAACTGCAGCGAACAGCTGCAGACTATCCTCTAAGGAAGAGGCTGGCTGAATTGGGGGTAGACTTCATCCTTGAGTCGGCAATCACAAGCTGGAATCGTGAAGGTGCGGAAGTTTTTAATTTTCTTAATGGGAAAAAACAATTTGTCCAAGCCAACTCTCTGGTATTTGCTACTCCAAACATTGCAGAAGATTCCCTTTTTAATGAACTTCACGGATCAGGACTGAATATAATTAATATCGGTGATAGCGCCGGACCTCGCCAAGCTCCTTTCGTTATCTACGAAGGGCGTAAAACTGGCTTGAGCATATAAAATAGAACCTCAAGCTGCTGCTCAAAAGTAAAAAAACAAATGATTTCAAGTACAAAGATGGTATTGATTTTTAATACCTGCAACAGTTGCTGCAGTTAGATAAATATTGATTTTTTGTTGTTCAAGGTTAGATGACAACTGATTATTTAAAAAGAGTTGAATCACTAAATTGTTGGGAACATACAATCCACTGTGAACCATTGGAAGGAGGTATCACAAACCGAAATTTTTTGGTTGAACATGGCAATGAAAAACTTTTTGTTCGTCTTGGTGAAGATATTCCGAAACATGGTGTTTACCGCTTCAATGAGCTGGCAGCCAGCAGGGCGGCTCATGCCTGTGGCATTTCCCCGGAAGTAGTGCATGCAGAAACCGGAGCAATGGTTCTGCGTTTCATTAATGGCAAAACTTTGGAACCAGAAAATCTGCGCGAGATTTCAACCCTGAAAAAAGTGGTTCCCCTGCTTAAAACCTGTCATCAGCAAATGACTCTGCATCTTCCCGGTAGTGCACTGATCTTCTGGGTTTTTCAGGTAATACGCGGATATGTTACGACACTAAAGGAAAGCAACAGCAGGATGACTAAAAAGTTTTCGCGTTTCCTGGAAATAAATCATGATTTGGAAAAAACAGTTGGTACAATTGATTTATGTTATGGACACAACGATTTACTGTCAGGAAACTTTATAGAAGATAATCAGAGACTGTGGCTGGTTGACTGGGATTATGCGGGATTCAACAGTCCCTTGTTTGATTTGGCTAACCTTGCTTCAAATAATGAATATTCTGAAGGTCTTGAGCGGGAGCTTCTGGAAATGTATTTTGAGAATGAGGTTTCTGATGATTTATGGAAACGCTATTTTGCTATGAAATGCGCCTCCCTGCTCCGTGAATCAATGTGGAGCATGGTTTCAGAAATATATTCTACACTTGATTTCGACTATGTACAATATACAGCCGAAAATCTGGGACGATTTGAAAATACTTATGCTGAATTTAGAAAATTATGAATAAATCACTGCCTGATAAAGTACAAATCATAATCATCGGCGGTGGAATAATTGGATGCAGTGTTGCCTATCATTTAGCCAAAGAAGGAGCAAAGGACGTATTATTACTGGAAAGAGGACAACTAACCTGCGGCAGTACTTTCCACGCTGCCGGTTTGGTAGGACAGCTGCGCAGTTCTGCAAACATCACACAGGTCTTAAAAAACAGTGTGGATTTATATCGAAAAATTGAGTTAGAAACAGGTCAGGCAACAGGCTGGAAAATGAATGGTGGTATGCGTCTGGCCTGTACAAAAGATCGCTGGACGGAACTGAAACGGCAGGCCACAACTGCACACAGCTTCGGTTTGGATATGGAACTGCTTAGTCCACAGGAAGCAAAAGAACTTTGGCCGCTGATGGAAACTGATGACCTGGTCGGTGCAGCTTATTTACCTACTGATGGCCAGATCAATCCTTCTGACATAACTCAGGCTCTTGCCAGGGGTGCACGAAGAAGGGGGGTTAAGATCATTGAAGAGACTAAAGTTACTGGAATACGAACTGAAAACACAGGTATATCTGGTTGCAGAAAGGTCGCAGCTGTTCAAACAGAAGGTGGAGAAATACTTTGCGAAAAAATAATTAATTGTGCCGGACAGTGGGCAAATGCGGTTGGGCAAATGGCTGGTGTGAGTGTCCCTCTTGTTTCGGTACAGCATCAATACCTGGTTACTGAACCTATTGAAGGAATAACTAACGATTTACCTACTTTACGTGATCCGGACAAACTCACTTACTGGAAGGAAGATGTTGGTGGTCTTGCGATGGGAGGTTATGAACCAAACCCTGTACCATGGGCAATTGAAGGTATCCCTGAGGATTTTAGCTTCAGCCTTCTTCCGGAAAATTTTAAGCATTTTGAACAATTTATGATTCCTGCCGTGGAACGTGTTCCAGCGTTTGAAACCGCTGGCATCCGCAAGCTGATAAACGGTCCGGAATCATTTACTCCGGATGGAAATTTTATTTTGGGAGAAGCACCGGAAGTAAACAACTTTTTTGTAGGTGCCGGGTTTAATGCTTTTGGAATTGCATCGGGAGGCGGGGCCGGAAAAGCGCTGGCTGAGTGGATTCTTGCAGGCGAGCCTCCAATGGATTTATGGGTGGTCGATATACGTAGATTCAGTAAAGTACATCAGGATAAAGAGTTGACTCGTAGCCGCTCTCTTGAACTTTACGGCAAGCATTACTCAATCAGTTGGCCACACGAAGAACACAAAAGTGGCCGTCCTTATCTTAAATCTCCAATTTATGAAAAACTGAAAAATCAAGGAGCCTGTTTTGGTTCAAAGCTGGGTTGGGAACGACCAAACTGGTTTGCTCCTGAAAATCTGAGGCCGCAAGATGTTTATTCTTTTGGTAGACAAAACT
>ERZ651768.1649-NODE-1649-length-16211-cov-8.082373_pt1 | contig 16211 bp, 15 predicted proteins | sample MGYA00514754_ERZ651768 | MGnify/ENA metagenome assembly ERZ651768
ATCCATCGTGTCGTGGATACGAATGGTAAAAAGCGGCTTATTGTGTGGTCAGGGCTTTATCCAGCCCGTTTAGCTATGTCTGAAGATGATGGATTAACATGGTCTCCTTTAAAAAAAGTGGGTAATTGGGGTGGTATTGTTGTCATGGGTAGCGTGGTTGCTTTAAAAACCCCTGGACATTACCTTTCCATGTTCCACGATGATGGTCGATTTTTTACCCAAAATGGTAAACGGACGGGAATATTTACACTTTACAAAACCAATTCAACCGATGGAGGTTTGACATGGTCTCATCCAATAAGTATCTATTCCAATTCAAAGATTCATTTATGTGAGCCGGGGATCATTCGTTCTCCTGATGGCAACCAGTTGGCCATGCTTCTCCGGGAAAATAGCCGAACTCAAAATTCCCAAATCATGTTTTCCATTGATGAGGGAGAGACCTGGTCCTCACCAAAAGAATTACCTTTAGAATTAACTGGAGATCGCCACACAGCGAAATACACCAAAGATGGAAAACTATTTGTATCATTTAGGGATATGGCAAAGAATAGTCCAACCCAGGGAGATTGGGTTGCCTGGGTCGGTTCCTATCAAGACCTAACGGATAATAGATTGGGTGAATATCGAATCCGAATCAAAAATAATTACAATAGTTGGGATAGTACATATCCCGGTGTGGAATTATTACCAACCGGTGAAATAGTGACCACTACCTATGGACATTGGGATGAGGGTGAAAAACCCTACATTATATCTGTCCGTTTAAACCTTAATGAATTAAAACCAATTCAAAGGGCAAAATAAAACCTTATTAAATTGAAACTCCTGCGAATCATCCCAATCCCTGCCCAATAGCGGGGTTTCGTGTTTATAGGAATAGTGGGTCTGGATTACGATCATATGCAATCGTTTATCTCAGTTTGAAGATAACGGATTTTGCCCAAATTGTTCATTCATCCTGATTGGGTTGGTTCTTTGTAACTGTTGACAGTCTGATTCCATTGGTTCGAACTTATCGGCCGTTGCAACAGGGTTTTCCGGAAAAAACCATCGGAGTCAAGAATGAAAAAATCATTACTTTTATTGGCACTGCTTACTTTTGGCTGTTCAAAAAAACCCGTGGATATGGATGAAGTATTGTTTGATCGTGCTGACCGTTGGATTACTAACAGTAATTACAGTTCATTTTTTTTCTACAATTTAAAGGTATATAATGGGCCAGCATTTACTAAGCACAGTAATGGGGAAAAAAGAGAAAAAGGGGAAATAAAAAACGGCTATAAATCAGGAATCTGGTCAGGCTGGGATAAAGATGGTAATAAGCGCTACTCAGGCTCCTATAGGTTTGGGCAGGAACATGGTAGTTGGATTGGCTGGCATAAAAACGGCAAGAAGAAATATGAAGGTGATTATAATAAAGGCAAGCAAGTAGATAAATGGACCTATTATAATAATGGTGGTAAAAAGACGTCAGAAGAAATCTATATTGTATGCGATGAACAATGTGAAGATGAACACTATCCTAGACCCTGTCTACGAGAAGGGAAAATTAAAACTTCAAAAGAGTTCTGAATAATAACCTCACTTACAAACCAAATATTCCTGAATCTCTGATTTACCTGGATTTGTATTTTTTATTCTCTATGTAATCTAAAACATCATTCCTTATCAATCCGCGGAGTTTGTGTTAATGGAAGGTAGAAGTAGTTTTGAGTATAATTTTTATATGGATATCCAGTTGATACGGTTTGATCCTTCTATATTACCTGTTTCCGCTTAAACTTTGATCATTAAAGAAAAGATATATCTATTTCTGCCATTACTACACCACTCATGCATCAATCTCAATTGTTAAAATTTACTTTTACCATATTCGATCGAATATATAAAGGATCCGGAAAGGATTTATTTTAAAGAGTTCAGAAATGTCCGTACTATTTTAATACAGTGATTTAATCATGAAATTCATTGTTGAGGTCATTGCTTTTTGGATTCTTCCCCTTGCTTTGCTGATCGAATATCAATACTGGCAATCCATCGCTTGGGCCACACCTGAATTCATTTTTTACATTATCGCTGTTCCTACTATTGCGGCCTACATGATAGTGGCTACGGGCGCCGGATGGTTGAAGTTATGGGGATTCAATCTCAAGTACACATTATGGAAGGTACCTATTCAAATCGGTTTGGTCTATGGTAGTGTCATTAATGGTCTATTTTTGATATTTGTCAATCTTGTTTCCCTTCCATCTTCTATCAGCTCAACGATAGCTATCGCAATACTGATTGCTATATCCGGTGCACTTTTGGGTTGCTTATACGATATCTCCATTATGCATTATGGAATACTGGATGTATATATTCGTCCATTCTACAAACGTGATAATACTATCAAGATCGTCACTGCATATGGACCACGGTTTTTTGGTTTGATGGGTTTTGTAATGGGTCTTAGCGTAAAGCTTGGTGTATATCTCTTGATCGAAACTGATCGAACTATCTCGTTATTAGTGGCGGCACCGCTGGGTATATTGATAGTTTACACTCCATTCCTGCTTTATTTATTGGTTATAATTGAGCAAAAAAGACATAAGACTGAAAGAAGGTGAATAATATGGATTTTTCATTATTGTGGTCCTATTGGGTTGATCATAGCATAGATAACGAGTTTGAATCTTTGTAATAATCAGCCTAACTAAGGAGTAGGTCATTGTCCCCATAATCCGGTCTTTCGGGATTTTTGTTTGTAATAGTGCGGTTGGTAGATTTGGGCAGAATCAGGAGCCTTTAATGAAACAATACTTTACAGGATTTTTCACAGCAAGCTGTCTTGCCGCATGTACATTTTTATTTATGGGTGCACACTATAAGAATACTGGCGGTAAACAGTATTTCGATAATATAATCGCAAATTCTATAACAGTGGTAAATAGGGATGGTAAAGGTGGTACGATTCAAATACTTAACAAAGATGCTAAAACAGTTACAATGTTCGGAAACGGAGAAATTGTGGCCTACAATAATTCTGGAACACAAACAGCCTTTCTTGGAGCCACAAAAGAAGGTAATGGATTATTAAGATTAGATCAAAATGGATCTGTTATGACCTACAATGAAAATGGTAAAAAGACCGTATTTCTAGGAACTAATGGACTTGGAAGCGGTGCTCTGAAAACTTTCAATGAAGAAGTAAAGGAAACTGCCTTTATTGGAACTATTGATAACGGTTATGGTAAACTTGCGGTAAACGATCACGATGGGAAAGTAACTGCTTATCTGCAGGATAATCTTAAGACCTTCAATGCTGATGGTACTATGACAGGGTATTTTGGTACGGACGAGGATCAAGATGGATCTACGGTATTATTCGATCGTTATGGGAATAGAGGCTGGAGCATAAGCGGGAAGAAATAATGCAATGATTATACTGTACCCTCACTATCTTTAGGGATGTATCAATATTTTGAATACAACTTTCTGTACTATTCCATTGATCTTGAATAATAATTTGATTTATGCTTAAAAGGAATTGTCTAAATAGCCATCGATCTTCAAGAAAAATAATTTCAATACAGCCTGATAAATTGATAATTTTTAGGGTTGGACAATAAGAATACCAAACGATTTATTAAAGGTTAGTGGCCCATTCAAACCTTTCGCTTTTCACTTTCAATAATTTCTGATAAGTTTAGCTATGCATAGACATTTAATTGTTCTAATGGTACTTGCGGGGATATTGTATTCTCAGGACGACCGCCCATTCGAGATCAATGTGGTCCCAAGGTATGTTGATGAGAAAAAAATTGTTGTTAATATTCAATTGACGAATTTGACAAATAAACCCTTAGACTATTTAGAAGGCTTCCTTGTGGAAAGAAGTACCAGCAGGAAAATATTAAGTGAAAAACGATTAGTACTCACTGCTGGCTATGAACCATCGCTGGCTAAAGGTTTCTCATCCACTAAGAGTTATGCGTACGATGTTGGTAAGGGGAAACCGAATACATATGAGTTTGTGATCTCAAAACTCAAATTCAATGGAGAGGATAAGATCTTTACCTGGCATCCAAAAGCCGGATATATTAGGGTCGACTAAGACATTTTTTGTTATTATTTAACCCTCCGGATAATACTGGGGGGTTTTTTATTTATAATGCTCAAGTTTATTCTTGAATAATTGTTTGTAGTTTTTAGAGTGTCGACCAGCTTCAGGAAAAAGGAATGGCGTAAAGAAAGAATTGAACAGGGCGTGACCTGGATGGGCGCGATAAAACTAGGATTAATTGATCCTCGATTAAAGAAGATCGTCAAGGACCCCATTAAGATCCCACTATTAGAAATTCCAAGTCCTAAAATGCTTGAATAGGGAAACCGGATTATTGCTGAAAGATTATCTTTGATCGGTTTAGATACAGCTTAAAATAGATTGTAATAAAAGTACCAGATCGATTGAAGATCTATTTTTAATGAATCCCTTATTAGATGAATGGTAAAGGCCTATAAAAAACTCAAGCAAGTGAGGTCAGACCACTGATATTATTTTATTACATTTACAGATGACTTTTAGGAAAATTCAAGGAGAAACCCGGCATTGATATAGTAAGATATTTCAGTTAAGGTCCGTCATAAATGGGTTTTATAGTTGAAAAACCAAGGAGGAGATCATTATGAAACAGATCCTGGTCGTATTGCTATTGGTTAATTCGGTATTACTTGGTGAGAACCTGAGATTAGTAGCGGGGTTCTATGATAATAGAATGCCTAGAACCATATATACGTATAAAGAGTTTGACGACAAGCTTGAATTGAGATCAAGCACTGAATATTATGAGAATGGTCAAAAAAGCTATGAGGTGATTTACAGGGATGGTTTGCGCAGTAAGAAAATTTGGTGGTATGACAATGGTAATAAAAAGAAAACGATCACATATAAAGACGGGAAATTAGATGGTCACTGGGTTACATGGAATTACGATGGAAATATGGAAATGGAAAAACTATATAAGAATGGTTCTTTGATAGAGGAAAGATCTATCATACAGCAGCATCAATAAATAGCGAGAATTGGATGAAGAACCTTATTACTGATTTCAACCATGTTCTTTTGGTTCTGCTCATTCCCTCGCTATCATATTGCCTTGATGGAATTTTATTAAGATCTGGTATTGGGCACATCGGTGTTTTGCATAAGCTTTCGCAAGATGAAGTAATTTTTGTTATTCTTAATGATGACGAAAAAATTATCGTAACATATTCTCAGAAAGATATTCTTGCCATATACAATATTTTAGGAGGTAATATGGTTAGTGTACCTAAAAAGGGTGATGAATATTTTTCACCAACAAAGAAATATTTGAAAATTGAGCGAACTGAACAAGATATCAACAATATTTTCTTGATCTACTACGATAGAGGAAAATGGCTAAATGAAGACAAACAAATATGGCTGGAAGAAACTCTAAGGGCTGAATATTTGATTTCGTCAGAAATTGAGAAGGAACAGCATAATGAATCATCGAATATGAATCAAATTGGTAAAATATTAAAAGATCAAATTTCCGAATAGAAACAAGTAACGAAAATGCCTTTATCATAGATTTTTTCATCGTACTTTTCTCTGATCTTATATTTGTCCAGATTTTTGGAGTAATTTTTGTTTTAGTTGTATATTTATTATAGCGTTGGAGCGTTTGGGAATGAACTTGTTTGAAAGACAGACCACTATTAATGACAGGGCTACTGCTCTGACCTACCAAACATCAACTGTCAGTTTTGCCCTATCTGGCCTAATTAATAAAGATTATCGGTTGTCATTCAGGCAAAATTTAAATTTGATATTGATCATGATAGCCCAACAGATCCATTTAATTGACCGACTATTGCATTTCCATGATCCGATAAACCGGACATCTATAATGCACCGGGTCTTCATAGGACAGGCTCGTATGATCGCTGGATTATGGCCACAGTTTCATGAGAAGGGATCACTTGAATTCTTTTCTGATAAGCAACTGGAATATTTTCAGTATAGTGATATATTATCTGATAATGAGATTCATTATCCCCGTCATTCGTTACTATGGGAATATGGTGAGGAGATTGCCAAAACATCGGATCAGTCAAAAAACCACAGCATTATATTGCTTACTTCAGAGACCTATAGATACTCCTATATTGATAATTCAGACATGATGCATTTTATCTATGGTTGATAAAATGATGAAGCCAAATATCTGATCAAATCATGTCAAAAAAGATGACAATCAAAATAAAACACAGTTTTTTCCTATTAGTAGTATTTCTGTATATCACCCATACCGAAGTAACTGCCCAACCCAAAAAGATCATGTTTCACAGATTAACTGAAAAGAAAGGTTTGACCTATGCGCCTGGTCAGAAAAAACCTTTTACGGGTACAGTTTTCGCAAATTATAAGAACAAGGGTAGAAAATTAAGGGGTAATTATAAGAATGGTCTGCGCCATGGTCTCTGGACCCACTGGAATGATGAAGGTAAAAAAGAGAGAGAAGAATCCTATAAACAAGGAAAAAAGGATGGTAACTGGACCTACTTTGATGAGAATGGGATAAGAGAAAGGACCGAGACCTATCTTAAAGGAAAACCCAGTGGAAAGCTGACCTATTTTTATTCGAATGGTAACAGAGAAAAAGAAGAATTTTATCTAAAGGGTAATCGAGAAGGGAAATGGACCGATTGGTATGAGAACGGGAAAAAGGAGAAGGAAGAATTCTATAGCAAAGATAAAAAGAATGGGAAATGGACATACTATAATGAGAAAGGACGTCGTGAAAGTATAGTATCCTATAAAAACGATCTAAGAGATGGAAGGTCAACTTATTGGTATGGGAGTGGAAATAGGAAGGAACGAGAAGAAAACTGGCGTCAGGACCGAGAAAATGGATTATGGACCTGGTGGAATGCAAGAGGAAGGAAAATAAAGGAGGGCAGTTACAAGGATGGACAGAAACATGGTATTTGGGCCATCTATGATAGTCGGGGCAGAAAAATGGAAGAGAATCAATGGAAAAATGGGGAACTATCGGGGAAGTCTTTCCAGTGGGACCAAAGAGGAAACAAAATAGTTCTCAAAAGTTTTAAAGCCGATGAAAAAAATGGATTATGGACCTGGTGGTCCAAAAGTGGTAGAAAACAAAAAGAAGGCAATTACAAAATTGGACAGAAACATGGTACCTGGACCTTTTTTTACCCGAATGGAAAGAAAAAAAGAGTGGAGAATTATTGGAATGACAAAAAACATGGTAAACTGATGGTATGGTATGAGACTGGTCAAAAAGAAAGGAATGAATCTTACCAGAAAGATAAAAAACATGGTAAGTGGATCTACTGGTATGGAAATGGGAAATTAGAAAAAGAAGAGGAATATAAAAATGGTGTCCAGACCGGTGGCAAGCATTATGACTATTTTGGGGAATAAAGTATAATATTCTATTAAATATCTACAAATCGATCCTAAATAACGCCATCCTACTAAAGTGGTTTAGAGCAGTTCGCACTGGTCGTAAATAATATGAGATTAAAGGCTCAATTAACGGAATACATCCATAGGGGTCGTATACTCCGATATATCACTGCAGCTCTTATGACCATTAGTATACTGATAGCTCACGACCGTGATAATAGGGCTATTGAGTTTCCCAATATCCCTGAATATCTTACCCTAAAATGTGATCTTCATATGCACACAGTATTCTCCGATGGTAGTGTCTGGCCAGATATTCGTGTGGAAGAAGCTGTAAGGGATGGGCTGGATGCTATTGCCACTACAGAGCATTTGGAATACCAACCTTGGAGAAATGATATTCCTCATCCTGACCGTAACCGATCACACCAGTTAGCGAGTTATTTTTCCCGAGATGAAAACCTAATGGTCATCAATGGGTCTGAGATAACAAGATCAATGCCCCCAGGACATGCCAATGCTATTTTCATAGAAGATGCTAATCGATTGGTCTTAGATGACCCTTTGGATGTTTTTCAGGAGGCCCGAAGGCAGGGTGCATTCATATTCTGGAATCACCCACACTGGATCAGTCAATCGCCTGATGCCCTGGTTCCTTTATCCAATATCCATAAGGAATTGATTCGTGATGGTCTCTTGGAGGGGATAGAGGTTGTGAATGATACGACCTATTCTGATGAGGCTCTGCAGATTGCCTTGGACCATAACCTGACAATCCTGGGTACATCTGATATTCATGGGATCGTAGACTGGCAGTACAAGATCCCAGATAGTGGGCATCGTCCGGTTACCCTGGTGTTTTCCCGCGAACGTACCGCTCGATCTATCAAACAAGGATTAAAGAATCGACGCACTGTAGTATGGTTCAATAACCTTCTGATCGGTAGGGAAGAATATATCCTACCTTTGATAAATGAATGTCTTGACATTACAGCAGTAAGGTACCGTAAAGGGTCCTCTGTTGTGTCTGTTACAATTTCTAACCATTCAGATGCGGAGTTTGTTATGAGAAATCTTTCACAATTTAACTTTTATGCTGATGCGGATCTGGTCACTATTCCGCCCCATGGAGAAAAAATATTGGAAGTAAAAACACTTAGAAGTCCTTCTAAATTTGAACTGCGATTCAGTGTTCTAAATGCTATCACCGCGCCAGGGATCCATCCAGAGATAACATTGCCAGTGAACAGGCGCTGAACATTCTCTTTTATTGGATAATGTTCAATATACGTTCCTTGTGAGATCACGATATGGTGTTTTACATTTGGTACTCTTAAATGCCGAACTTTACTTTATATATCAATGGGAAAGAGCGCCAGATCAACTTGGATGGGAGCACTCCACTTTTATGGGTTCTTCGGGATGAATTAGATCTTACTGGCACAAAATATGGTTGCGGAAAAGGGCTTTGTGGGGCCTGTACCGTACACATAAATGGAGAACCGACCCGCTCCTGTATCACCGCGGTTGATACCGTGGATGAAGAAGATATCACAACCATAGAAGGTCTGCAACAGGGTGATATCTTTCACCCTGTCCAAAAAGCCTGGATAGCAGAGGATGTACCTCAGTGCGGGTATTGCCAGTCTGGACAGATAATGGTTGCGACAGCTTTGCTGGCTCGTAAACCAGACCCAACTGATGATGATATTGATTCCGCAATGAAAATGAATATTTGTCGCTGCGGAACCTATCAGCGAATACGTAAGGCCGTACACCATGCTGCAGGAGAGATCAGACGTGGCTGACAAAATTATTGTTAACCGCAGGGATTTCATTAAAACTGCTACCGTTGCAGGTGCCGGACTTGTGATTGGATTTCATTTACCGTTTCGGAATCGCTTACAGGCAGCCAGTGTAGGTCTTGAAAGGTCATTTGCTCCAAATGCTTGGATTATTGTACGGCCTGATGATCAGGTCGTTTTCAAGGTGACAAAATCAGAAATGGGGCAGGGGGTATGGACCTCATTGCCAATGATCATCGCTGAAGAGATGGATCTTGACTGGTCCACTATTAGGGTTGAACAGGCATTGGAGTCTGAAGGTACCGGCGGCAGTAGATCCATACGGGGTTTGTGGACACCTTTGCGCAAGGCTGGAGCAAAAGCCAAGGATATGCTTCTTGAAGCCGCCGCGCAGAAATGGAAGGTCGGGAAAAGTGAATGTGTTTCAGAGAATGGAACGGTACACCACAAGCCTACGGGAAAGAAAATTAGATATGGGGATCTTGCAATAGCTGCTTCCAAACTGCCGATACCATATAGAGTACCACTTAAAGATCCTTCTGATTTTAAGCTGATCGGAACTGACGCATTACGCATTGACACACCCTTGAAAATAAATGGCCGAGCGCAGTTTGCCATGGATGTAAACATAGAAGGAATGGTCTATGCTTTTGTTGTACGCTGTCCGATCTTTGGTGGTACACTTGGTTCCATAGATAAGCGTAGGGCACTATCAATAAACGGAGTTCTTGATATTTTTGAGGTCTCGAATGGTGTTGCAATTGTTGGTTCGACCACATGGGCTGCGCTACAGGGCAGAAAGGTGCTAGATATAAGTTGGAAGGAGGGGACAGCGGCAGATCTGAACAGCGATTCCATTGATAGATTATTTAAAGAACAAGGTAAGAAAAAAGCTGCTAAAGGTAGAAATGATGGTAACACAAAACGGGCTCTAAGAAATGCAGAAACTGTTATTGAAGCGGTCTATCAGGTACCATTCCAGGCTCATGCTGCTATGGAACCGATGAACTGTGTTGTTGATGTCCAGCCAGACCGATGCCGGTTGTGGGCACCGACCCAGTCGCCTGGAGATGCCCGAAAACAAGCTTCAGAGATCACGGGGCTTCCAAAGGAAAAAATTGATGTCAATGTAACTTTTCTCGGTGGCAGTTTTGGCCGCCGCTCGTTCAATGATTTCATTAGTGATGCGCTGGAAGTCTCCTATCACATGAAAAGACCCGTCAAACTTATCTGGATGCGGGAAGATGATATGCGCCATGATTATTATCGCCCTGCCAGTCGACATATCATGGCTGGAGGTCTGGGTAAGGATGGAAAGCTTGAAGCATGGAAACACCGTGTTGTTGCCCCATCTATCCTTTTCGGACAAATGTTCAAATATCCTATTCCTCTAAAGGATAAATTAGATATTATTGCACTTGAAGGTGCCAAGAATGTTGCTTATGCGATTCCCAATATACGTGTGGAGTATAGATCTGCTAACACTGCAGTACCTGTAGGGTGGTGGCGTTCCGTGTATGATTCGCAGAACGCCTATGCGAACGAATGTTTCATGGATGAGCTAGCTGAGTCAGCAGGCCAGGATCCGTTACAATTTCGCCTTACCTATCTTACAAACTCACCCCGTGATACTGAGGTTTTGAAAATGGTGGCCAAAAAGGTGAATTGGGGACAGAAACTATCCAATGGAAGATCTCAGGGACTGGCATGTCATGCATCATTCAGATCACACGTAGCTCAGGTGGCGGAGGTATCCGTGAATAGTGAAGGAATGATAAGGGTACACCGTGTTGTGTGCGCCATTGATTGCGGGCAAGTGGTTAATCCTTCAATTGTCCGTTCACAGATAGAAAGTTCAATTGTTTATGGGTTATCCGCGGCTTTGAAGGGCGAGATCACTATTGAGAATGGTGGTGTTGTCCAGGGGAATTTCCATGAATTTGAGGTTCTTCGGTTTCATGAGATGCCAAAGGTCGAGGTATATATTGTTAAAAGTGATGAGCACCCTGGAGGCGTTGGCGAACCAGGCCTACCACCGATCGCTCCAGCAATAGCCAATGCCGTGTTTGCTGCAACCGGGAAACGGATCCGGAAATTGCCAATCAAACCTGAAGATCTAAGGTCCTGATAAATAAGATCCTCGCTATCTTTTCTGTATTATTGTTGGGATGTGAACATATGTCAGAATCCAAATTAAAATTTATTATTGACTATCCTAGGGAAGATGATGGAACATTGGTGGAAGGTCGCATATTGCTTTTTTTAGGACGCAATGGTGAAAAAGAACCTCGTTACCAGATCAACGATAAGGCCGGAACAGCCATGGTATTTGGGATTGATGCCATTGGGGATCAACCGTCCAAAGGTGTCACGATAGATGGAAACGTATTTGGTTATCCTTTAAAAAGTCTTGATGATATACCTGCTGGTGAATATTGGGTCCAAGGGCTGCTCCACAGATATGAGACTTTCGATCTGAAGACGGGACACACTGTTAAATTACCCATGGACCGTGGCGAAGGACAGCATTGGCATTCTGCACCGGGGAATAATTATAGTGTCCCAAAGAGGATCTTTCTTGATCCGATCAAAGGATTTGAAATTAAGGTCCAGCTTGATCAGGAAATACCACCGATTGAGCAGCCGAATGACACCAAGTATATCAAACACGTTAGGATAAAAAGCGAATTGCTAAGTGAATTTTGGGGACGCCCCATGTATCTGGGGGCCCACGTTCTTCTTCCGGAAGGATATGAGGATCATCCCGAAGTGCGGTATCCACTTATGATCTTCCATGGACATTTTCCAAAGGACCTCGGCGGTTTTAGGATAGAACCACCAGACCCTGATCTGGAGCCAGAGTATAGCGAACGGTTTCAATTAGAAGGGTACAACCAGATTGTACAAGATCATGATCATAGATTTTATAAAGAATGGTCAAGCCCGAAATTTCCAAGGGTCTTAGTGATAGAGATTCAGCATGCCAATCCATATTACGATGATTCCTATGCTGTTAATTCAGCGAACCTGGGCCCTTACGGTGACGCCATCACTTATGAACTGATACCATATATAGAAAAGAATTTTCGGGGCATTGGTGAAGGCTGGTCCCGTTTTCTCTATGGCGGTTCAACCGGTGGATGGGAAGCTTTGGCTGTACAAATTTTCTATCCTGATGAGTACAATGGGTGTTATGCTGCTTGTCCGGACCCTATTGATTTTCGAGCATATTGCCTGGTAAATATTTACGAAGATAAGAACGCTTATTATACTGGTCCTGTATTCAAGCGTGTTCCACGACCTGGTCACAGGAATTACCTTGGGGAGTTGGATGCAACACTGGAGCAGATGAACCATAAGGAACTGGCTTTGGGAACGCGGAGCCGTTCTGGGGATCAGTGGGACATCTGGGATGCAGTATATGGTCCCATGGGGCCCGATGGATACCCCCAGCCTGTTTGGGATAAGCTTACTGGGGTCATTGACCATAATGTAGCGGACTACTGGCGAGAAAATTATGATCTAAGGTATATCCTGGAACGTGACTGGGTGAAGCTTGGGCCCAAGCTGGAAGGCAAGATCCATGTGTATTGCGGAGATATGGATAATTATTATCTCAATAACGCTGTGTACCTTATGGAGGAATTCTTGGAGGGTACAAAGGAGCCCTATTATAATGGTGAAGTGGATTACGGTGACCGTGCGGAACATTGCTGGAATGGTGATCACACCCGGCCAAATGCCATTTCCAGGCTGCGATATAACCAGATGTTCATCAAGAAAGCGGTAGAGCGTATGGAAAAGACCGCTCCATCTGATGCTGATCTTAAAAGCTGGCGCTACTAATAGGTGTCTTTCAGATCGATGATCAATTCATCTTTATATATGTCCATTCTATTGGGCCTATGAAGTGACCAATAAACGAAATATACTTACCGAGATCGAATCTCGCAAGATCAGTGCAATTATCCGAACAGATGATCAGAAGCTTGCAGCAGATGCTATGAGTGCAGCAGTGAATGGAGGGTTCCGTATCGTTGAATTCACTCTTACCACTCCGGGAGCCCTTCATCTGATCTCCGAATTCAGGAGACGAGATGACGGTCTTCTTGTAGGCGCTGGCACTGTCATGTCCATTGACCAGGCAAAAGATGCTGTAAGTGCCGGTGCACAGTTCATTGTCTCACCGGTGTGTGATCCGGAGATAATCAGGTACGCAGTGGAGCTTGATGTTGTCAGTATACCTGGCACATTTACTGCCACAGAGATGAAGACAGCACATGAACTTGGGGCTGACATGGTAAAATTGTTTCCTGCACCTGCTGATATTTCTGATTTTATATCAGCAATTCTGGGACCCATGCCATATCTGAAGATCTTTCCAACCAACGGTGTGGATATTGATAACATGCTATCAGTATTGGACTCAGGGGCTGTAGGGGTAGGATTTGTGAAGACCCTTTTCGACCCTGTAGATTTGCATAGAAATGATTTTAGAATGGTCGAAAAGAGAGCTTCAGCTATATGTGACCGGTTGACCCAGTCAGGCTCAGTTTGAATTTTTCACATTAATATACATTGCTAATTAAAAAAGTTCGCTCGGTCAGTTTCCCAATTCTGATATTCACTCTACAGCATATTTTGGAGGATATCTTTTGTGCCAGGAAGTTGCCTCTTGATATAGTTGAGCTATAGCTATAGCGTTGCCATCATTATAGAGGTCAGCAATAAAACTGATGCTGGTAGGAGAGTCCTTATTGTTGAACCCGTTTGGGAGTACTACACATGGGTGACCGGAAAGATTAGTGCGTAATAAATTATCTCCCCAAAAAGAGGGTACGACGTATACATCTATTGAATCAAAGAGTTCATTCATTTTTTCATTTAATAATACACGAGCTCGGTTGGCCTGAATGTACTCGACCGCAGGTATATAACGGGATCTTCTGAACACATTGGGCCAGGCCATGCGCATTTGCCGCACCAGTTCATCATCCTGGTTAGTTCGGGTCAATTCATCAAAGGCCGCCGCAGCCTCGACACTCAAGAGAAAGGAAAGGGCATTGGTCGGGAATTCAGGTAGTTCGATAGGTATTAGTTTGATCCCTAATGATCTTAATATATCCAGAACCTCTTTATCATTCTCGGTTGTGGCTGTATCTTCAAAAGCAGACCCTACATAGGCGATACGTAAGTCCTCTATTTGCCTTGGTTTGGGAACTTGAAATGGAACATCCATGACCGATCTGTCAATATTGTCAGAGCCCCGTATGTTACTATAAATGAGTGCACAATCCGCTACAGAACGACACATGGGTCCCAGTTTATCCATTGTCCAGCTAAGTGTCATGGCTCCAGCCCGGCTCACGGTTCCAAAAGTGGGTCGTAAGCCTGACACACCATTGCGAGTAGAGGGTGATACGATAGATCCCCATGTTTCTGACCCGATAGAAAAAGCAACCAAGCCAGCCGCAGTGGCTGAACCAGGTCCTGCCGAGCTACCGCTGGAACCTTGCTCCAGATCCCAGGGGTTACGGGTCTTGCCATCGAACCATACATCACCCCAGGCCAGAGCACCTAAACTCAGCTTAGCTATCAATACTGCACCGGCTTCATCCAGTTTTTGAATGACGGTAGCGGTTTCATCGATAACTTGGTTCTGGTAGGGTGTTGCTCCCCAAGTGGTCCGGTAGTCAGGTACCGCGAGAAGATCCTTGGCGCCATAAGGGATGCCATGCAGTGGTCCTCGATAGTTTCCCGACTTGATTTCTTGATCTACTCGTCTCGATCGTTCTAATGCTAATTCTTTGGTCACGGATATAACACATTCTAATTCTGACCCGAATCGTTTGACACGGTCTAAATACATGATGGTCAATTCTTCTGATGTGACAGCTCATGTACGAATTAGATGTGCGAGCTCACCCACGGTCATGAACGCACATTCTTCAATATCATCTGGACGGTCTGTAACAATTCCTGAAATTGGTATTGATCATTGCCAGTAGGGAACTGGAGCCCGGACGACCGAGGCAGGAAATAGAGTGGAAATGTCACATGATTGGGTAGTTCCAGTTTACGCAGATCTTTATACTGTCCACGAAGTTCAATAAGACCTGGTAAGATGGAATCCCTTTCCGAATCTGTGAACTCTATACCCATTAGTTTCTCGGCACTTTGTAAATGTTGTTTTACAATTTTCTCTGGATCACTACAAGAGATAATGACCAATAGCGATAAAATTGAATATTTCTTCATGCTGATATCCTTTTTTCACTTAAAAGCTTTACACTATACTGCTGACCCTGTTCTTGATACAATGATAGGACGGTATTTCGGTATAAGTAATACAAGGATTATCCCTGCTGCAGCCAAAATAAAATGAATGCTGGTAAAGTTCATACCGGTCTGGACAGAATAGTTCTCCACTATCCAACCAGCTATGATTGCGCTGGTTATCACGGCAACACGGGTATATACTCCCAGAATTGTCTGTACCCGACCCATGATCTCATTCGGGACCTGTTCCATGAAAGTAGTACGAATACATATCCTGGCCGAGTTGTTATGGAGGCCCATGAACAGATAGGCCAAAGCAGCCAAAACAACATGGAAAAATCCGGGAGAAAGCCACGCCATTATCGCCGAGATAATATAACACACAAGTAAGAACCTGTGTTTTCCTAATATGGTGGAACCGATCCCAGCCACAATAGTTGATAATAGGGCTCCAATGCCATACAGCCCTTCCATGATCCCATATCCCCAGCTCCCTGCCAGGTATATATCTCTGGACATGGTGATCGTGATAACCGACATTGCTCCCCAGATCGCTACATCGGCTAAGATCGTAGTAAGCCCGAGAAGTAGAACACCAAGATTCTGTTGAAAAAACCTGAACCCTTTCATAAGCGCGGAGATTATTTTCTCAGTGGTCTCCGATCTCTTCTGATATGAGAATG
>ERZ651768.1650-NODE-1650-length-16198-cov-2.949631_pt1 | contig 16198 bp, 19 predicted proteins | sample MGYA00514754_ERZ651768 | MGnify/ENA metagenome assembly ERZ651768
TTTAGAAGAAGATTTATCCCCTCGCTTCACAAAAGCTTTGAAATATTTTGAAAGTGAAAAATTCAGCCGTTCAAAAGGTGAATTTGACTATATCATTATGACAGATCCAGGATCCAAGATTGCTAATGAATCCCAGTATTATATGGCAGAATCCATGTTTCAGTTAGAGGAATATGCTGAAGCATCCACAGCATTTGATCGCTATGTACGATTTTCTCCGATTAATATGAAAAGCGAAAAGGCACGCTATAGAATATGTGAATGTGCTATTAATTTATCTAACTCATACCAGCGAGATCAGTCGCAGACACACAATGCTTTAGGGCAGCTTCAAATGTTCATTGAAGATTTCCCTGAATCGGATAGTATAAATGATGCAGAAGAAGCTATTGGATCGCTCCGATTAAAACTGGCTCGTAAGGATTATGAAACTGGTCGTATATATCTGAAGTTAGAGGAGTATGAATCCGCTCTGGTATACTTTCAATCTGTCATGAATCAATATTATGATACTGCAGTTTCTGATGATGCACGTATTGGTATTATTTTTACGCATATTCTAAATGATAATCATAAGGGAGCCCACAGTTATTTACATTCTCAAACTGGGAAATTTCTGTCGGAAGATAAATATAATGAAGCCGAAACCCTACTTCAAGATACAGAAATGGGCTTAAAACTTGCCCAATACTATCAACTCTATAGGTGAAATTAGTTTTTTTTGGTGGATGCTTTGATCCCCCTCATAGAGGGCATGTTGAAATCATACGTCAATGTTTAAACCTTTGTGATAAATTCATTCTCATGCCCACACTAAGTTCTCCAATGAAAATTGTAGATTCATCAACTGATCCATTTCATATAATACAGATGCTAAATTTAATTATTCAGTGTATAGATCGATCTATTGAAATAGATGAATATGATTTGACTTGCTCTGGACCCAGCTATACGGTTGATACAGTTCAATATCTTCAGAAGAAATATGCTGATTACTCTATTTCAATGGTGGTTGGAGCTGATCAAATGATGAAATTTGAACATTGGAAGGATTATCAAGATATTATTAATATTGTTCATATTATTTGTTTCAACCGTAAAAACTGTAATTTTACTCATCTTCCTAACATGAGTCTTACCTGGATCGAAGATTTCAAGATAAATATTTCTTCAGAGCAAATCAAGAAGGACATTATAAAGGGGGAATTTAACAAAGATAATCTTCCCTCCGCTGTGAAGCAATATATTATTAAGAATCAACTATATGGTTACAAGTAATGGTTGATAATATCCTTCAGTTTTCTATGGGTGCAGTCTTATTGTATTTCGGTGCAGATTATTTAATTACCGGTAGTAAATCAATTGCTGAAAAATTCAATATTCCTCCTGTTATTTTGGGTATTACCTTAGTTGCTTTTGGAACTAGTTTACCCGAGTTACTTGTTAGTATTATTGCTATATTAAATGGTGATCCTGGTATTGTTGTTGGAAATGTTGTGGGATCTAATATTGCCAATATTGGTCTAGTCTTAGGGGTCACTTCCATCATGATTCCCATTTATTTTGCATATAAACAGATCAGGTTTGATTTATCTTTTCTAATGTTTACTACTATTCTTCCTATGTTTTTTATATTTTTTGGTGACTTAGTTTTCTGGCAAGGTCTCATATTTCTTCTTTTACTATTGGGATATTGCTTACGATTATATCAAAAAGATAATATCATCGATGAAGAACAGGGTGTTAAATCCCATCATGGGATTTTATTTATATCATTAAAAATTATTTTGGGCACTGCAGGTCTGGGTCTAGGCGCACAAATTTTTGTTTTGGGTGCAAAGGGAATTGCCATTATTTTGGGTGTCTCTTCACTTGTAATAGGGATGTCCATTGTAGCACTGGGAACATCATTGCCGGAGTTAGCCACATCTATAGCAGCCGCAAGACATAATCAAACTGGTTTTGTTATTGGGAATATCATCGGATCAAATATTATGAATATTGTAGCTATCCTTGGAGTTATATTGCTCATTAGCCCCATTTCTATTGAATTTATCCATATGAAAACTCAGGGAATATTTATGGTTATATTAACAATTTCACTATTTACTCTATAGTCATAGTAATAGCTTGGAATGGGATTAGGCCCATAATAACCGCCTGGAGAAACTCCTAGTATTTCCTCTTCAATATATCTAATGCCAAGTTACCATAGAACCTTTCAATCTTATCAAGGTAAAAAGTTTAAAAATTTAGTAACCTCTAGTGGTTTTAGATTTTTAGCAGTTTTACCAGAATTATTAATACCAATAGTAATAATCACACAAATATGGATTTTGTTATCGATTGCTATTGGAATTAAAGAAACCTTAAATTTTAGAAGCAATTTTAAGTCGATAGGAGTTGTTGTTATTGTTTTTTTAATACTTTTCTGCTAACAACTTTTTCAGAAAGCGCTTTAGAATAAGTAATAATAATAGAGTTCCTTTTATTATTGAGTTTATTTAGAACTTCTGATCGTAATAAAATATTAGCATTATCTGTTTCTTCTAGTTGATATGCTCTTCTGTATGATGAAGGAAAGAAAAAAACTTCATTATTTAAAAGTAATTCAATATCATTAATAAAATAGGAAGCCTCTTCTTTATCTCTGAAAATAAAAAGATGTGGAGTACTACTATCGCGTACCACTGCACTTGCTGTAATGGAAAATGAAGAGCCAATTAGTCCTGTAAGTTGAATTTTTGTTTGCCCTTTTTCTAATGCTGATTGGGTAGATGAGTTTAATCATTATAAATCCTATCCAGAATACAAAAAAACAAATAAACAAAATCAAAAAGAAAATATCGGTATAGGAGCCTCCTCTGGGCAAGCAACCGGACGTGCTATTGTCCTCAAAGAATTTTCAATACCTGAGCCAGATAGTTATGAAATTTTGGTTACCAAACGTACAGATCCAGGCTGGACTGCAATTATGGCTTTGTCTCAAGGAATTGTTGTAGAGCATGGAGGAATTTTATCACATGCTTCTATTGTAGCAAGAGAACTAGGCATACCTGCCGTTATTGGTGTAAAAGGAGCCTGTTCGAAATATATTTCTGGTGACTTGCTTTATGTAGATGGGGATAAGGGAATGGTGCATCGTATTAAAAATTAATGGAGCAAAAGACTACAGATATAAATCATTACTATAAATATTTTAAGGATATAATTAAGCAACGGTTTTTGAAAGAAAAACACCTTAATCACTTTCTTGAGGAAATAAGGACTGCATTTAGTTGGACTATTAAAAACTTCATCCATTAATGCCAAGACATAATCGCCATGAAGAGCAGAAATGATATTTGGCTTTCCTAACCCAAGGCTATGGAAATCCAGCGATGCTGTTTCAGGATTCAGTCCTTCAGACTTATTGGAAACCAAAAAAATCTTTTTTGACTTCTTACGTATAATGGCTGCGACATATTCATCAGTCGCATTTAACCCCTCTCTCCCATCAACCATGAAAAGTACAGCATCAGCTTCCTCTACAGCATGCAGTGTTTGTTCCGCCATAATTTCATTGATACCTTCCTCTTCACCAGAAATACCTCCAGTATCAATAACAATATATGGAAATAACCCCATCTTACCAAAACCATACTGTCTATCTCTAGTAAGCCCAGGATAGTCAGCTACAAGAGCTTCTCGAGATTTCGTTAGTTGGTTAAATAATGTTGATTTACCAACGTTTTGACGACCAATAAGGGCAATAACAGGAAGCATATTGTTTTAATCAAAGCCATAGCGGCTTAGGATTCCTCTCTTTTATTATTATCAACCTGTTGGCTATCGCTTTCTGGTTGTTCCATAAGAAATGCGGCTATATCACCTGATTCACTCTGGACATAAAGCCGAGTCCCAATGACAATAGGTATTCCAGAAATCATTCCCTTTCCTATGCGAACTCTAGCTACTGGTGCACCATTTTTGTTATCAAAAAGGTGAATGTAACCTTCAAAATCACCTACAGCTACGACTGAATTAAAAGGCACAGGAGTGGTTGGTTCACGCCTAACTAAAGAATCATGCCTCCATACTTCATCACCATTAAGCCTCTGCATCACAACAAGTTCTCCATTTTCAGTAGTTGTGTAAATATTGTCCCAATCAACACTAACGCCCGAATAACTTGAAATCTCTCTATCCCAAATTATTTGACCTGATTCAGCGGCAATAGAAGCTAATCGACCCTGGTAACTGGCAGCATAAATATCCTGTCCGACTGATGCAATAGAACCATCCAAATCATTTAATCGCTCCAAATCTGTCCTTCCGGAAGGGGGAGACAACATTGACTCCCATTCAACAGCTCCATTATCTAGCCGAATTGAGATAAGCCTGCCATTATCAAATCCAGAAATTACATTATTACCTATGATTAATGGGGTTGATGATCCTCTTAATGTGAGTGATGGAATTTGTTGTTCAATTAACCATAGCTCCGTACCATCGAGTATTGAAAAACATCTCAATTTCCCATCAATGGTTTTAAACACTACAAAATCATTCTTAATAAGAGGTTGAGAGACTGATTCCCCTTCGATATTAATCCGCCATAGTTCTTTTCCATCATCTGTTGCTAAACAAATCAACTCCCCATTCTTACCGGACACAACCAAACTCATGTCATTAGTCCCTGGTCCACCACTTAATTGAATACCAAGATTCTGATTCCAGATTTTTTTTCCTGTTAAAGAATCATAAGCAACAACATTTCCATTAAAACTTGCTGCATATATATGGACTCCATCACTGGTTGGCATAAGAGATAATAATAAAAATTCGCTGCCTTGACCTACCTCTGCAGACCATAATTTTTTTATTGAGAGGCTTGGTTTAAAGTCCATGAGCTCAGTTGGTTTAAGCTCATCTTCTTCTTCACTAAAAAGACCGCATGATGACAGTATTATGATCATCAGATGTAAAATCAGTATCCGATGAATGGAGATCACTGAATCTTTTCCCCTTCTTTATTTACCTGAGGCAAAACATCATCGATTGTTTGTTGCGGTAGATCGTATATTTTCATTTGAATCAAAGCACTATCAACTAAAGGAATTGCTGATGTATCTTGAAGCGCAATTTGATAAGCAGTTTCAGCTGCTGAAAAATTACCAAGTTGAAGATAAGCATCGCCTATAAGTTCATTGTAAGGCGCTTGAAAAGCATTATTTGTATGTGATTCAAGTAATGATAAGACTTCTTGAGGTTTTTCTTGGTATAACAAAATTTTTGCCAAACGATGACGTGCTATTAGCTGAAACTCATTATTTTTATTATCTGCCAATAACTTTCTAAGCTCATCTTCAGCTTTGCTATCTCGACCTTGATCCATATATAAACGGGCCATTACTAGTCTAGTTTGTTTTGCATAGATAGAATCACCAAAATCAGAATAGATCGTCCCTGCAATTAATTCACCTGCTTCTAAGTTACTCTGTACAACTTCTTCGGTTAACTCTTCAAACAAGGTGGATGCTTCGTATTGATTATTTAAAATGTTTGTTTTCCAAGTATTGTTACCAAAAACAACGGCTGCACAAAAAAGAATGGCGATATACACGTAGTTACGATTTTTGCTCCACCATCCACGAATCTGTTCTATTTGTTCTTGTTCTGATAGAAATTCATCCACAACATTAATCCTTGATAAAAAATTTATTTATTGTTCTCTATTTTTTTTTCAAGTTCTTCAATAATCTTTTCACTAGATATAGTAACTTGATTTTCATCCGATCGAAGTGGTTTTAAACCATATGTACCTTCTTGAAGTTCATTTTCACCAATAATGATCGCATATGATGCTCCACTTTTATCTGCCTTTTTTAATTGCGACTTAAAACCACCTCCCCCAAGATTAACTTCAACTCTTAAGTTTTGAAACGAATCTCTCAATCTCTCTGACAGTTCTAAGCTTTTTTGAAAAACATCCTCGCCCACAGCGACAATAAAAACATCCGTATTATTGGGATGGTGTTTTCCAACACATTTTTCATACAAACTGATCAACCTTTCCATTCCCATGGCCCAACCAATTGCAGGTGTCGATCTTCCGCCCAGTTTCTCTACAAGAGTATCGTACCTTCCTCCTGAACAAACTGCACCTTGCGCTCCCAATGCATCTGTCACCCATTCAAAAACGGTACGATTATAGTAATCTAGTCCACGAACCAACCTGGGATTAACAACATATTTTATCCCAGATTGATCTAACATATCTTTAAATAAAGAAAAATGCTGAGCAGAATCAGGATCTAAATAATCAAGCATTTTAGGAGCTTTCTTAATTATTTCATGCATTTCTGGATTTTTACTATCGAGAATTCTTAAAGGATTTTTTTCAAGACGTCTAATGCTATCTTGATCTAATTTTTGTTTAAATTTTTCAAAGTATTGAATGAGTTTTTGGCGATAAATAGATCTTGATTCGTTAGATCCTAGAGAATTAATTTCTAAAGTCAATTGTGATATTCCTAACCTTTTCCACATGTTGGAGCACATTATTATTAGCTCTACATCAACGTCAGGTCCAAAATAACCCATGGCCTCCACATCAAATTGATAAAATTGACGATAACGTCCTTGCTGCGGTTTTTCATAACGAAACATTGGTCCCGATGTCCAAAGTTTTTGTTTTTGATTATGCAACAAGCCATTTGTAAGTCCTGCACGCACCAGACTAGCAGTTGCTTCTGGCCGGAGTGTCAAACTCCCATCGTTGCGATCTTTAAAAGTATACATTTCCTTTTCAACAATATCGCTAACTTCTCCGATAGACCTTTTAAATAAGTCAGTATACTCAATCAGTGGAACTCGAATTTCACGGTAACCGTATGATTCAACTACATCGCGAACAATTTCTTCGACATAACGCCAAAGACGGGTAGCTTCCGGCAATATATCGTTCATTCCTCTAATTGTTTTAATCTTAGTATTCATTTCTACCGTAAATAGTCATTTACCTCGTTTGCATTTTGAGAGGGGGCGATGTCAATCCCATTAAATAACCTATCCTCTATGAAAGTTTCAGTATCTTTATCTATCATTTTTTCTGATTCATCAATAAAGTCATTTGTATAGTACATTTCTCCCTCAGTAATAGTGTCAGAATTTTTGGCAATATTAAAATTATTATTACCAGTAATAAATTTAGTCAATTTATCGAATTGAATACCAAATGAATCTTCTATAATCCTAAAACGAGCGATATTAGCACGTACATATATATCTGGTACTGAATAATTCCTACCATTTATAAATATTTCTACACTTTCGTTAGCGCCAAATAAAATTTCTAGGGGAGCGATTCCAGATAAGGTAATAATTTCACCTGCTGAAACAAGATCATAATAAAGGCGATCCCCCAAATCATCATAAACTTCTGTCCAACATTCTCGGATAAAATTCATTGACAAATTAAGTTCAAGAGGGCTTTCTTCTTCTTCGGTCATATCTATTTCTACATTGAACAATGGATTAGAATATTCACTTTCTTGGCTGCTATCCTCAACAACTGACTGGCTAATATCTTCAACAACTGGATCTTCAGGTAAATTTTGATTTGGAAAATCATCGTTGATATCTTCTTTAACATTAGATGAGTCAAGTAAATCAATAGTATTTGACGACTCTATCTTGTCTGATGGTTGCATTATCCACCAAACAACCCAAAAAAATAAAAGTAGAAGAAGGATAAAAATCACTTTTTTTGGCTCAATATATTGCGAATCACTAAAGATTCTCTTCTTCTTATCTGCAATCTGTGGTGTTTTTTGAGAATGATGAATGAGAGAATATTCCTGCAATATTTCATCCTGTGGCACATCAACTATTTTAGCGTATTGACTTAAATACCCTCTAACAAAAACAGGAGGGCCGACTTTATCAAAGATATTTTTTTCTAAATTAGATAGAACATTGGTGCTTACTAATAGTTCCTCAGCAATATCTTCAAGAGGAATTTCTTTTTCGTGACGTGCTTTTGCTAAACGCTTTCCTGCTACACTTTTGCGTTTAGTTTTTTTAGTTTCTTCAGATTCAATATTTTTAGCCATTACTTTCAGCTATTCCAATTTTCTTACCTAGTCTAAATAAAATTTTATCGCTCACTTTCCCCGTTAGTTGGCCACAAGCAGCATGAATATCTGCTCCGCGTGTTTTTCTAGTTGTTACAACAATACCAAGATTACGTAATTGTTGTTGGAATCTTCGTATATTTTTTGATGGTGAGCATACATAATCATTGCCCGGGAATGAATTGAACGGGATAAGATTCACCTTGGCTGGTTTTCCTTCTAATAATTTTGCCAACTCTATAGCGCAATCTATCGAATCGTTCACATCCTTTAGCATTACATACTCAAAGGTAATAAATCGATTTGAACGTTTTTTTGCATATTCCCAACATGCATCTAATAACTCATCAACAGGATGAATACGATTTATTGGCACTAACTGATCCCGAAGTTCATTATTTGGAGCATGTAACGAGACAGCTAACGAAACATTACAGTCTTCGCTAAGTTTGGCAATATTAGCTACTATCCCCGATGTGCTTACTGTAATTCTGCGACGGGATATTCCATAAGCGTAATCAGAAATAAGAATTTTTATTGATGCAATCACACTTCGATAATTTGCAAGTGGTTCGCCCATACCCATAAATACAACATTAGTAACAGCAGGTTTGTCATTAGGTCGCCTTGGCAAGGTGCTATTGACATAACTGACTTGCCCAATAATTTCTTCAGCTCCAAGATTTCGGTTAAATCCCTGTGCCCCTGTGGCACAAAATGTACAATCGAGAGCGCAGCCTACTTGCGATGATATACACAAAGTACCTCGATCAGGTTCAGGTATAAATACACTCTCAACAGCTTGATTGTTACCAGATTCAAATAACCATTTTATCGTTCCATCTGAAGATTTATCCATAGAAATTACGGTTGGTAACTCTATTGTAGCGATTTTTATCAAATGTTCGCGTAGTGACTTTGAAAGATCCGTCATGGCATCAAAATTGTATGTCTTTCTTTGATGAATCCATTGCATGACTTGGCGTGCGTGAAATGATCTCTCACCAATTTCAGAGAGAAATTTTTCTAATCCTTGCTGAGAAAGGCCTAAAAGATTCTGTTTTGGCTGTCTTGTTTGCACTGTTTATTCAATTGCTAACGTTTTTAAAAACAAACCCCATCAATACCAAAAAAAAACTCTATCTCTTGAGAGGCTGTTTCTTTTCCATCTGATCCATGAACAATATTTTTCTCAATGCTTTCGGCAAAATCTGCACGGATCGAACCGCTGACTGCTTCCGATGGATCGGTAGCGCCCATTATTCTTCGGTTAGTTGCTATAGCTGACTCTCCTTCAAGAATCTGAATCATCACAGGACCAGATACCATATATGCAACCAAATCTTTGAAGAATGGTTTTTCTTTATGAACAGAGTAGAATGCTTCAGCTTGTTCTTTTGACAGTTTCAGCATCTTGGCGCTAACGATACGTAGACCTGATTTTTCAAAGCGTCTCAGTATTTCACCGATTAAGTTTTTTTCAACACCATCAGGTTTAATAATAGATAAAGTTTGCTCAACTGACATGCTGATTTTCCTCAGAAATTAACGAAATTATATACAATATTGACGGTTGTTAGTTGATCTAGTGATTTTAGTTACAAAGATAAATAGTTAACAATCAAAGCAATTTTTAGGTATCTAATAGAAATTATTCAATACTAAAACTTTCTCCGCACCCACATTCACCTGTTACATTTGGATTTCTGAAACGAAATGACTCATTTAAACCCTCTTTGACAAAATCAATTTCTGTGCCGTCAACAAGGTTAAAAATCTTCTTTTTTACTATAATGTTAACCGCTAAGTCATCAAACATAAGATCATCATCCTCGACAATATCGGCATAATTAACAACATAAGCATAACCATTGCATCCTGTCTTCTTTATATCCAATCGGAGACCTATCCCTTTGCCACGAGATTGTAGATAAGTTTTTATTCGCTGTGCAGCTGATTGAGTAATAGATATGGCCATAATTTTCTTACTTTTTAATTTTTTTCATTATCAAGTGCAAGTTTAAGTGACTCTAATGCGTCTTGAAGTAGTAGTATAACCCCTATTTTCTCAGTAGGTACTTCTAAAATTTGTATTAAATGTAGGATATCAATATTTTCTACTTCTTTATTATGTTTCCCTTCACACTGATTACAACAAAATTCAGCCGCTGCTATTAAAAACGGACAACCAAAAACGCGAAATCTTAGAGCTAGAATATTTTCTTCTTTTATAACTGCAGTTAATACTATTTTTGATCCATTCTTGGACTCTTGCGCGACTACTTTATAAGGTTTTCCTAATTTTTCTGGAATGTCTTTAGCATGTAATGGATTCTCAAATAACGATCTAACTAACTCATTATAAGGGCCATGTTCGATTAGTTCATTATTACTAAACATGTCAAATTTCTGGCGCTAATGACCTTAACTTTGACACGGAGGAAACATAATGATTTATTACAAAATCAATATCTTCAATAGTATTATCCCGTCCAAAGCTAAAACGGATTGAGCTATGTGCCTGCATATCACTACAGCCAAGCGCCTTCAAAACAAAAGAAGATTCTCCACTTTTCGAATTACATGCTGATCCTTGTGAAACACATATGGGTTCCAAAGCTAGCATCAAACTCTCGCCATCAATACCATCAATACTAATATTAAGAATTCCAGGGAAATGAAATTTCTCAGAACCATTTCTTATAATGCCTTCCAGATTTTTCAAACTATCCCAAAGACGATCATGTAATAACTTATAATGTAAATAGTCGTCTTTTAATCTCAAATTAGCTAATTTGGATGCCACTCCAAGACCCACAATTTGATGTAATGGTAGCGTACCAGGTCTAGCGTTCTGCTGTTCACCACCAAAAAATAAAGGTAAAACTCCACATCCAGAACGCTTTTTTATATAAAGACCGCCAATCCCCTGAGGTCCGTAGAATTTATGAGCAGTAAATGACAGCAAATCAATATTTAAATCTCTTAATTTTATAGGTAGCTTTCCAACAGATTGAGCGGCATCCGTGTGAAATAAAATATCATTCTTTCGGCATAGGTTACCTATTGCTTCGATATTCTGAATTACTCCTGTTTCATTATTTACGTGCATAATAGAAACTAGCTGTGTTTCTTTCGTAATAGCTTCTTCTAAATCATTAAGAGAAATTACACCTTTATTATCGCAAGAAATTTTAGTTACACAAAAACCTTCTTTTTCAAGTTGACTGAAAGGTTCGATCACAGCTTTATGCTCTGTCGATGAGGTTATAATATGTCGCCCGCGATGTGAGCGAAATCTTGCTGCCCCTAGAATTGCAAGATTATTGGATTCGGTCGCCCCTGACGTCCAAATAATTTCGTATGGATCAGCTTCAATTAAGGTTGCTACCTGCTCTCTAGCTAGCTCTATGGCAGCATGGGCTCTTCTGCCTAATAAATGATTAGCTGAGGGATTACCCAATTCATGACTTCTAGAAAAACAGGCTATCATCGAATCAGAAACTTCAGGATCTATATGAGTTGTGGCAGCATTATCTAGATAAATAATTTTTTGTTTTACGATATTTTCCATATCTAACAGTCTTACACCTTCTTTTGATCAAGTGATGTTAATATTCCACGAAATATATTGACTTCATTCTTGTCCGGAGTGGCCCGTACAAAAAATCGTCTTAATCTCCTCATGAGATACCTAGGGTTATCAGGATCAAGAAAATTACTCCTGGTTAGAACATCTTCAAGATGAGAATAAAAATGTTCTAATTCTTCAACCGATGCAAGCGGAGTTCCTGATTTATGTTTATCGTGCGAACCATCATAAAAAGACATTCTCAATTCATAAGTCAGAATCTGAACAGCCATAGCGATATTCAACGAACTAAATGAAGGATCAGAAGGTATTGTCAACAAAGCATGACAATGATCAAGGTCACTATTGGTTAATCCTGAATGCTCAGGTCCAAAAACTGCAGCAGCTTTGCCATTACACCCTTCTTGTAATAAACGAATTGCACACGCCCTAGCATCAAAACTTGGCCAATCAATAGTTCTTGATCTAGAACTTGCGCCAACTACATAAGTAAAATCTTTTATCGCATCCGATAGGTTGTCAAAAATAGTGGTATTTCTCAGGATCTCTTCTGCGCCTGAAGCTCTTGCTGAAGCCTCTGGATCAGGAAAAGATTTTGGATTTACTAGTATTAATTCATTCAAACCCATATTTTTCATGGCTCTTGCCGTAGCACCAATATTTCCTGGATGAGTTGTGCCGACAAGAATAATGGTTACATTCATCGAAATAATTTCCTATAAATTTAATTTTTTTTATTAGTTACTATAAGGTCTGTTATTCTATCCTGCTTAAAGGATAAAGTTGAACGATATAACAACAGCTCTTTCATAATATTACGGAATAAAAGAATGCATGCGTTACTAAATGTTGCTGTCATGGCGGCCCATCGGGCAGGAGATACGTTAATTCGTAATCTCAATAAACTCGACAAAATAAAAACCCGGGTCAAGATAAAAGGACATAATGATTTTGTAAGCGAAGCTGACCACACAGCAGAGAGAGTCATCATAGAAACCATTCATAAACATTATCCTGATCATGCGATTATTGCTGAAGAAAGTGGGGAACAGGGAGAATCTGAATACGTATGGATCATCGACCCCTTAGATGGAACAACAAATTTCCTTCATGGTTTTCCAATATTTTGTGTTTCCATAGCACTAATGCACAGGGGTCAGCTAGAACATGGTGTTGTTTATGACCCAATGCGGCAAGAGTTATTTACTGCTTCCAGAGGTAAAGGAGCACATCTTGATGGTCGCCGTATTCGCGTAAGCGGAGAAAAAAATCTTGATCGATCGTTAATCGGCACAGGATTTCCTTTTAGACATTCAAATAAGTTGATCAAGCCTTATATAAATATGCTAGTTAAAGCTATTGAAGAAACTGCAGGTGTTCGAAGACCTGGAGCTGCTGCACTAGACCTTTGTTATGTTGCGTGTGGACGTTTAGATGCATTCTGGGAAACTGGTTTAAATAAATGGGATATTGCAGCTGGCGCCCTCATTATCCGCGAGGCTGGTGGTTTAATTAGTGGTTTAGATGGGAGTGATACTTTTTTAGATACTGGCCACGTACTAACTGGTTCACCAAAAATCTATTATTCCCTTGCAAAACTTTTTTTAAAAGATATCCATGAAATGGAATTGTAATAAAATTTCGTATTATTATTTTTAAATTAATGTTTACTACGGAAGATCATCAACGGGATCAGAATCATCGCGAGGTGGCAATAGATCTTTAGCACTGACTTTAAGCACCAATGCGGTAGCACCTGCAGTGTAAATCGAAGAATATGTGCCAACAACAATACCAACAATAAGCGCTATTGAGAATGGCCTTACTGACGCGCCCCCTAACAATAACAAAGCAGTTAGCACTATCAATGTTGTCACGCCGGTAATGATGGTTCTAGCTAGCATTTCGTTTATGGAAATATTCATAGCTTCTTCAGACGAAGATCCTCTCAATTTTATAAAATTTTCACGAATTCGATCAAATGCAACAACCGTATCATTAAGCGAGTATCCTATTACCGCTAGAACTGCGGCAACAACAGAAAGGTCAAACGGTAAAGCAAACAAAGAGAAGAAACCAATCGTAACAATAACATCGTGAGCCAATGCAGCTACAGCGCCAGCAGCAAATTTCCACTGAAAGCGAAACATGACATATGCAAAAATCATAACTAATGCAAAGATCATTGCTAATCCGCCTTGTTCAGTTAAATCTTCTCCTACTTGCGGTCCAACAAACTCAACACGACGGAGATCGACATTAGGCTCATCCGCAGCCAAAATATTTCTTAGTTGATCTCGAATGTCATTAGGGTCTTTGTTCAGCTGTGGAGGAAGTCTCAACATTATATCAGTGGCAGCACCAAAACTCTGAACTTGTACATCGCTAAAGCCCTCATCAGCCAATAGGGTTCGGACTCTACTGAGATCTACGTCCTCTGGATAACCGATTTCTAGTAGCACTCCCCCTGTAAAGTCGATCCCAAAATCTAAGCTACGAGTTCCAAGAGAGAATAATGAAACAACTACTAATATGAAAGAAACGGCCAAAGCGATTCTTCGGCGACCCCTGCTCAGAAAATCTATACTGGTTTTATTTTTAATCAGATACATAGAAAAACTATATCGGCAAACTCTTTAAATGACGCCTTCCAAAAACAAAATTAACAATTGAGCGAGTTCCTACAATTGCTGTAAACATTGAAGTCATAATTCCAAGTGATAAGGTGATTGCAAATCCCTTTATTGGTCCTGTACCAAAAGCAAAGAGAACAATTGCTGCAATAAGAGTTGTGACATTTGCATCTGCAATTGATGACAGCGCTTTTTCATAACCAGAATGAATACTGCCTTGCACAGAATTACCAGATGATAACTCTTCTCGTATGCGTTCAAATATTAAAACATTAGCATCTACTGCCATACCCACTGTTAAGACTATACCAGCTATACCCGGTAACGTTAGAGACGCCTGTAAAAGGGACAGTAAGGCAACAATAAACACCAAATTAGAAAATAAAGCGATGTTAGCAACCATCCCAAACCATCGATAATAGAGTGCCATAAAGACTATTACTGCTAAAAATCCGATGCTAACAGCACTAAATCCACGATCTATATTATCTTGACCAAGGCTTGGCCCAATGGTTCTTTCTTCAATTTTAAAAACTGGGGCTGCCAATGCTCCCGCTCTCAATAACAGAGCTAAATCTCTTGCTTCTACTGGGGTTAGCCCTGTAATTTGAAAACGATCTTTAAAGATCCCATTGATGGTTGCCGTATTAATAATCTCTTCAGTTTTAACAATCCTAGTTTTGGTTTGATCATTAAGATCACTAGAAACTCGTCGTGTTTCAATAAATACTGTTGACATGGGTTTTTTAAGATTTTGGCGTGTAGTTTTTAACATACTCTCGCCACCAACAGAATCTAATGTAATAAATACGGCCGGCTGACCTTGGCTAAAACCTGATTCTGCATCAATTATTTGATCTCCGGATGCCACAATCTCTCTTCTGAGGATTTGGGAAGATGCGCCTCCTCTCCCATTATAGCGCTTGGAACCAGGACTATTAGTTCCAACATCAACCAGGCGAAACTCAAGAGTTGCAGTTGCGGTTAAAATATCATCTAAGCGATTTGGATCTTGCACTCCTGGTAATTGCACCACAATTCGATCTAATCCTTGTCTCTGCACCAATGGCTCTGCAACGCCAAGTTGATTAACGCGATTCCTTAAAGTAGTAATATTTTGTTCAATTGCAAAATCCTGCCGAGCTCTTATTTGAGTTTCCGTCATGCTGATTCTTAACGTTCTATCAGCTTGATTATCAATAATCAGAAGATCTATATCTGCTTCTCTAATCAGGTCCTCGGCAATCTCAAGATCATCAAGATTTCTAACCCTAACAATAATTTCATTTCCGCTGATATCAACCCGACTTACTATACTTTCTTCGCGTAACAGATCTGAAAAACTCTGCTCGTAGAGTGTAAGACGAGTCTGGACCGCGGTATCCATATCCACTTCTAAAAGAAAATAAACTCCTCCACGAAGATCCAATCCTAAGCTCATGGGTTTTAAGCCTAATAAACGAACCCACTCAGGTAATTTTGGCGCTAGAGTAAGAGCAACACTTGAAGAAGAGGAGAACCGATTTCTTAGCCTCTCCCCTGCTTTAAGTTGATCATCGATGTTGTTAAACCGGATAACACCCCTTCCATCATCTATATATAACGCTTCGGGATTTATTTTCATGTTTTCTAGAACGTCAACAACATTTTCGAGTTGTTGTTCAGTAAATACTGAATTATCCGCATTCACCATTTGAATAGCAGGAGATGAACCATAAATATTTGGTAATGCTAATATAGTGCCAAGTAAAATTGTACCTAGCACAAGCAGATTAAGCCATGCAGGATATCTGTTCATTACCGATTTATTTTATGCCGCATCAATCGTGCCTTTTGGCACGATTGCAGATACAGAC
>ERZ651768.1652-NODE-1652-length-16193-cov-10.209419_pt1 | contig 16193 bp, 11 predicted proteins | sample MGYA00514754_ERZ651768 | MGnify/ENA metagenome assembly ERZ651768
TTAATTACTATATAACAGAGATATTGTGCTTTTCCCAGTCGTCCAGTCTTGGGGTCATGATTCGATACCATAACGGAGGGATCAGACAAAATAGCAGAGTCGTCAGATAGCCGTAAGGCATTTGTGGAGCATCCTCATAAGGATCCAATTTCCAGAATTTTACAATTGGTTTTTCGTGATGAGCTGAATGCCTGGTTAGGGAAAATAGTACTAAGCTGCTCATTTTCTTGTTAGAATTCCAGGAATGTTCAGGGGCAATTCGTTGTTCAGGTTTACGGGTAAGGCCATAATGTTCCATGTAGTTGACAATCTCAAGAATAAATTTCGCAAAAACTGCCTGTCCCAAAAACAGTCCCAGCCCTAAAACTCCGCCAGCAATAAAAAATATGACACACCAAAATCCCGACATCATATATCCGGTTATCATCCTGTTTCTCAAGGAAATAAGACTGTATTCCTTTTGCCGAAGTCTTTTCAGCTCGAGTTTCCAGGCGCTTATATGACCCATCACAGTTGATCTTATGAAAAATGCATATACATTTTCTCCTTTTCTGGCAGTTGCTGGGTCCTCTTTGGTACCAACTGTTAGATGGTGACCATATACGTGTTCGATTGCAAAGTCCGGGTTACAACTGGTTGATAAAAGCCATCTACCTTGCAACATTGCAATTTTGTCTTTTAACCGATGTATAAATTCGTGGCCTACATTGGTGCCATATCCGGCAACTATGAATCCCACACCCAGTATGGCGCCTAAATAATCAGACCATATGCTGGCATTCCTCGCTGCAAAAAAATCGTAAGCAAACCAACCTGTCAGTAATTGTCCTATTCCAAAAAAATCCTGAGTTCCGCTTCCCGATGCCCAGGCAAAGCTTAACAAGAGGAGAGTGATGAGAGGCAAAGCTAAATGTAAGGGCAGCTCTATGAGCCAGGGGTAACTATATTTTGGCTGAGAGGGATCTTCACCCAGTGTCGCATCTCCCACAATCACCACAAAAAATATAACAGCAAGCCCAAGCCACATCCAATGACCGCCAAGAAGGACCCCGATCATTACTAATGGTGCTAATATGGGTGTAATAAAGTATTGTAAGTATTTCATTTCAACTTTCCCTGATTATCACTAGAAACAAGTGTAGAAAGTAGTTCTGACAGCAAAATCTAAGGTTTATCAGGCAAAACTGTGATGTGAAAATTTGAATATTCCATCACGTACTCAACTAACGTTTCATAATGAACGGGACTTTTTTCATTCGAACACAAGAGCACTACTTAACAAACCAACTGAAAAAAATTCATAATGAAATAAAAAAAAGGTCAATAATTAATTTGGTGTAATCACTATTCCGGGCTTACTCTTAAAGTAATGAATTGGTTTTGTTACACTTTGCTTTTCCTTGTTCTCCCGGATTTTTTGTCTTCTCAGGGGCGCGTTTTTATATCTCATCCCTATGGTAAACTTGGAAGCAAAAAAAGTTTGACAGCCTCGATCAGTGTTGGCGATTTGGATCGGGATGGTGATCTGGACGTTCTTGTAGGTAATGGCCGCCACTGGGCCGAGCAAAATTATATTTTTTATAACACTGGCCATGGTTTCTTTCGTAGAGCCATTAGACTGGGTGATGAATTAAATACCACTTATGCAATACCAACGGCCGATTTGGACAATGATGGAGATTTAGATGTGGTAATAGGAAATGATCGAATAGAAAATATAGTTTTCAAGAACGATGGCACCGGAAAACTTCAATTTGACCACACTTTTGGACATTCAGAATCGAATACACGAGGTTTATGCCTGGCAGACTTGAATAATGACAATTTCATTGATATAGCTGTAGCGAATCGCCGAACTCAAAATTTCATCTACTTGAACAATGGGAAAGGGGAGTTTAGCTTTTCACAACCGTTTGGGTTGGCTGAGGAAGCGACAATCTCTATTGCTTCGGCAGACGTGAATGGGGATGGCTATCAAGATTTGATTCTGGCCAACCGCAATGCCCAAACCAATAATATATATTTTGGCCCCCAGTTTGTTGACTATATAACATATGGTACAGATAAGGATGAAACTCGGGATCTCGCAATCGGTGATATGAATGGAGATGGTCATCTGGATATTGTGACCGCAAACATTGGGGAAAGAAATGCGGTCTATTATGGTAATGCCAAAGGAACATTTGTGAAATTCCAGACTTTTGGCAATGAAACAGATGCAACCTATTCTATCGATTTGAGTGACCTTGATCTGGATGGTGACATTGATATTGTGGTTGGTAATGCTGGGCAAAGGAACCACTATTTTTTAAACAGTGGCACAGACTTCAAACAATATGAATTTGGCCCAGTTGAAAATGTAACCTATGGAGTAACCATAGGAAATCTTGATGGGGACAGTTACCCAGACATTATTACTGCAAACTCGGGAAGTCAGAATATTATTTACCTTAATCAACCAGCCGAAAATCGGGATAAATAGTTTTTAATTGGTCTCGTATGGATGGTTTCGTTGTTAATTTCTTGCCGATAACTTTTTTGAAATTTCATAAAATGATTTTTTAATTACAGTATGGCCACTTTCCAAAAAAGACATCTTGGTCTCAGCGAAAAGGAGACTGCTGAAATGCTGGAGTCTCTTGAGATGAAGAACTGGGAACAGTTCATTGAACTGGTGGTCCCCCAGTCTATCCGGTGGCAGGATGAGTTGACGGATCCTCAGCCGCTTTCAGAAACAGAGGTGCTGGCATCTCTGGCTGAGATTGCCGGAAAAAACCGGCCAGGCAAATGCTATATTGGCCAGGGTTATAGTTCCACCGTCACACCACCAGTGATCCGGAGAAATATTCTTGAGAATCCTGCTTGGTACACCGCCTACACGCCTTATCAGGCGGAGATTTCTCAAGGACGGCTGGAGGCGCTCTTGAACTATCAGACATGTGTCAGCGACCTCACCGGCCTACCATTGGCCAACGCCTCTCTTTTGGATGAGGCCACCGCGGCGGCTGAGGCTATGACTATGTTCCACCGAGCCCATAAGACAGGGGCCGTTTTTCTTGTCTCAGACAATTGTCATCCTCAGACTGTTGCAGTAGTTCAGAGCCGGGCTGAACCGCAAAACGTTGAAGTAAAAGTATTACCTCACACCGATTTCCGTTTTGATGAAACTGTTTTTGGCGCCCTCATCCAATACCCCGATACTTTCGGTGCTGTCTTGGATTATAGTGATCTCTGTGCCGCAGCTCATGAAGTCGGTACCTTCGTCTGTGCCGCCACGGACCTTATGGCGTTGACTCTTCTGAAACCGCCAGGTGAGTTTGGTGTCGATACTGCAGTGGGGAACAGTCAGCGATTCGGCGTCCCCTTAGGTTTTGGCGGACCTCATGCCGCGTTCTTCGCATCTTCGGAAGATTTTAAACGGCTCATGCCTGGCAGAATTATCGGCGTCACGGTGGATGCTCGGAAGAATCGCTCCCTCCGAATGGCGCTCCAAACACGAGAGCAGCATATTCGAAGAGACAAGGCTACCTCCAATATCTGTACCGCCCAGGTACTCCTGGCCGTTGTGGCGGGGATGTATGCCGTCTATCATGGCCCCGACGGTTTGAAGCAGATTGCCGAAAAGATTCATAAACGTGCCATGCTTTTCTTCCATTCCCTGAAGGAGGCCGGAGTGGAGGTGACGGACCAATCTTTATTTGACACCGTCCGGTTTGTGCCTATAAAAGGGTGGGATGAAAAGACCAACAAGAAGGGGATTTCCGTAAGAAAATTCGACGATGGATCCGTAGCCGTCTCGGTAGATGAAACCACCACCGAACAGAACATCCATGATCTGTTGGAATGCTTTGGAGCATTGCCGGTAGGGGCAATGCTGATTCCTCTTACCGGTGAGCTGGCCCGGGAATCGTCTTACATGGACCATCCAGTGTTTAACAGTTATCACACGGAGACTGAACTGCTAAGGTACATCCGCCATTTGGAGACCAAGGATTTTTCTCTAGCGGACGGGATGATTCCCTTGGGATCATGCACCATGAAGCTTAACGCCGCCGCGCAGATGGAGTCCCTGTCTTTACCAGGGTTTGCCAATCTGCATCCTTTTGTTCCCGCTGAAAGTGCACAGGGATATGCATCCCTGATGGATGATCTGAAACAGTGGCTCTGCGCGGTTACCGGCTATTATGACATTTCTTTTCAACCCAACTCCGGTGCCCAGGGAGAATACAGTGGTTTACTGGTGATCCGGGCTGCTCATCTGGATAACGATGATGACCAGAGGACAGTGTGCCTCATACCGTCTTCGGCCCATGGAACCAACCCCGCCAGCGCCATTATGGCCGGGATGGATGTGGTTGTGGTGAATTGTGATAACAGTGGTAACATCGACAAAACTGACCTCACTGTCAAAGCCGGAGAGGCTGGGGAGAGGTTGGCCGTCTGCATGATCACCTACCCGTCTACCCACGGTGTATTCGAAGAAGGAATCAAGGAGATTTGTGACATCATCCACACTTACGGTGGGTTGGTCTACCTGGACGGCGCCAACATGAACGCCATGGTTGGGCTCAGCCGTCCAGCCGATCTCGGCGCCGATGTGTGCCATCTGAACCTCCACAAGACATTTGCTATCCCTCATGGTGGCGGTGGACCGGGGATGGGCCCCATCGGCGTTACTAAAGAGCTGGCACCGTTCCTGCCGGGGCATCCGATAGTAGAGTGCGGCGGAGTCAAAGCCACCGGTCCTGTCTCAGCATCACCTTACGGTAGTGCTTCCATTCTTACTATCTCTTGGGCATATATTGCCATGCTGGGTGCTGAAGGGTTGACCCGGTCCACTGAGATGGCCATCCTTAACGCTAACTACATCACCAAAGGCCTGGAAGAGCATTACCCTATTTTGTACCGGGGTACGAACGGACTGGTAGCCCATGAATTCATCCTCGATTTAAGGCCTTTTCGCAAAAGTGCTGACATTACAGAAGAGGATGTGGCTAAGCGACTCATGGATTTCGGTTTTCACGCTCCCACTATGAGCTGGCCCGTTCCTGGTACCATGATGGTGGAACCGACGGAATGTGAATCAAAAGCTGAGCTGGACCGGTTTGTGGAGGCAATGATCACCATCCGCCGAGAGATCAGCGACATTGAATCGGGAAAACTGGACAAAGAAGATAACCCTTTGAAAAACGCTCCTCACACGGCACAAATGGTGATGGACGACGACTGGAGCCATCCCTATTCTCGGGAACAAGCGGCCTATCCAGTGGCCGGATTAAAAGAGAGGAAATTCTGGCCCGCCTGCGCAAGAGTTGACAACGCCTACGGCGACCGGAACCTTGTTTGTACCTGCCCTCCTGTGGACGCATACACGGAGTCGTCGTAACAGGTTAGCCGGCACTGTCCTGTGGAACAGATATATTATTTTATCATCATCAGCGCTCTCGTGGGGGAATACCTGCTCTCCACTGTTAGTGCCGTTCTGAACATGAACAGTATCACCAAAGATGTTCCAGAACAGTTTCGGGATGTTTACGATAGTGAAAAATATGCCCGATCCCAGGCCTACCTGAGGGCCAAGACCCGATTCAGCCTCTTTTCAGGAACATTCAGTCTTCTCCTCATATTGGTCGTGATTCACACCGGCCTTTTCGGCGTTTTGGACGGGTTTGTCCGGGCTCAGGCCACCCACCCCATCTTGGCGGGGCTCTTTTTCTTTGGCATCATCTTTATTATCAACGATCTCATCAATATCCCTTTTTCCCTCTATAGCATCTTTGTTATAGAGGAGAAGTTTGATTTTAACCGGACCACTCCGAAGACTTATATCATAGATAAACTGAAAGGATATCTTCTAACTGTCGTTTTGGGCAGTGCCGTCGTGGCACCCATCCTCTATTTCTTTAGCGCATTTGGAGCTAGCGGCTGGTGGATTGCCTGGATAGCAGTAGCCTTTTTTACCGTGGCCGTTCAGCCTCTGTTTGTTCACGTCATCGCACCCATGTTCAACAAATTTACACCTCTTGAAGCTGGGGAGCTTCGTTCTGCTATTGAGGCTTACGCATCAGAGGTGAACTTTCCCATCGTCCGCATAGACGTCATGGACGGCAGTCGCAGGTCAGCCCACTCTAACGCCTACTTTAGTGGTCTGGGGAAGAGCAAACGGGTGGCCCTGTTCGACACCCTGCTGGAAAAGCACACCACAGAGGAAATTGTTTCCGTAGTGGCCCACGAGGTGGGACACTTCAAGAAAAAACACATCATTATGGGGACAACGCTCGGTGTACTTCAGGCAGGCGTTATGCTCTTTATCTTTAACCTTATAATGAGTGATTCTGCTCTTTTCGCCGTCTTTGGCGTCAGTCAGGTTTCCGTTCATGCGGGGTTAATCTTTTTCGCCATGCTCTTTACACCGGTGAACTTGTTGACGTCCATCTTTACTACCGCTCTGAGCCGCCGGAATGAGTTTCAGGCTGATGGCTACGCCCTGGAGACGACACGGAACTACGAGGCACTGGTGAGCATGCTCAAGGGTCTTGCCGCCAGCAACCTGTCCCACCTAACACCCCACCCTTTTACTGTTTTTCTTTCTTACAGCCACCCGCCCGTATTGCAACGTATAGCAGCCGTCTCACCATCATAATAGTGAAATCTTTTTTAAGTTGATCTTTAAAGGTTATACTTGTGAGAGATAGTTTTCAATGAAACTGCAATACGATACCTTTGGTAAGATTATTGTTGACGGTCAACTTTATCTTCACGATGTGATTGTGGATAGGATGTCCATTGGCAAAAGGCAAAAGAAAAAGAGTAAACACTTACGTTCCCAGTACGGCCACACTCCTTTGGGTCCAGATGAAAATATTCCGTGGGATTGCGAGGAATTAGTCATCGGCACAGGCTTCTACGGCAGGTTGCCTATCACCGATGAGGTATTCCAGGCAGCTGAAAGAAAAGGTGTCGAGATAAAAATAATGAAAACAGCTCAAGCATGCAGTTATCTTGTGGAGGTTGGCGCGCAGGTTAATGCCGTATTGCATGTTACATGCTGATCTCAAAATGGGAGAATGAGTGTTTCCCTATTAATAGGAGTAAAAAAATGATAACTAGATCTTTTGAAAGTCATAATTCCTTTTGGACTCACTTGATGATTTTATTTGTAGCGGTGTTATTGTCTTTTTACCCAGCTGAGGCTAAAGAAAAATGGACTACCAACAAAAAAGCTGTTGTTGCTTCAGTTGAAAAACATGAAAAAGAATTAACTGGTATCAGTGATAATATCTGGTCTTATGCTGAATTGTCACTGGTAGAACATCAATCTTCCAAAGCGCTCTCTGATTATGCTGAGAAAAACGGATTCAAAGTGGAACGGGGCATGGCTGGTATGCCCACGGCCTTTATAGCTACTTACGGATCAGGAAGGCCTCGCATTGGTATTCTTGGAGAGTTTGATGCCAATGCCGGGATATCGCAAAAAAAACAACCCACGAAAGAAGCAAGGATTGCAGGTGCTCCGGGACACGGCTGTGGCCATAATCTTTTCGGAACCGGCAGCCTGGGTGCCGCCATTGCCATTAAGGAGCTTATGGAAAAAAAGAAACTGAAAGGGACCATTGTCTTTTTTGGTACCCCTGCAGAAGAAACAATATTTGGGAAAACTTATATGGCCAGGGCGGGCCTTTTCAACGATTTGGATATCTGCATGGATTGGCACCCTGGTGACAATCTGGAAGCCAGCACCCAGAGTAGTAAAGCGTTGGTGGATTTCAGAGTGAAATTTTTCGGTAAGGCGGCTCACGCTTCGGCGGATCCTTGGAATGGGTTCAGCGCCGTTGATGGCTTGGAACTCTATACCACCGGCATGAACTATTACAGAGAGCATATCAGACCGACCGCAAGAATTCATTACCATATTGAAACGGCCGGTGATGTGGTCAATGTTGTGCCTGAACATGCACAGATCTGGACACGGGTCCGGGAGAATGATAGGGAAAACCTGAATGTAGTTTATGAACGGGTAAAGAAAATTGCCGAAGGTGCAGCTATGATGGCTGAAGTGGATTATTCTATTGAACTGATCTCAGGTATATATGAGATTCAACCCAACAGAACCGGAGCAGCGGCTTTACTGAAAAACATGGAGCTGTTGGGTCCCATCGACTACTCAAAGGATGAGCTTAAGTATGCCAAGACGATCCAGCGGGAAACAGACAAACCGGAAGAAGGGATGGACGCAGATATCGAACCTTTGCGAGAGACCTTGCCGGCACAGGGTGGATCAACGGATGTAGGCGATGTGAGTCAGATCGTTCCTGTTGTACGTGCCCGGGTTTCCGCTGCTCCTAAAGATGTGCCGTGGCACTCTTGGGCAGTTGTGGCCTGTACTGGTATGTCAATCGGTCACAAGGGGATGCTCTTTGCTGCAAAATCTCTCAGTATGACCATGGTGGATCTCTTTGAAAATCCTCAGCTTGTTAAAGAGATAAAAGCTGAGTTCAAAAAAAGAAAAGGGGATAAGGTCTATAAAGCAATGATTCCTGACGGTCCTCCTCCTGTCCCTCAGAATTGAGTTTGGTGAATTTTTCAATGTCTGGTTTTACCAGAAAAGTCTCCCGGTTCAACCTTTTGGTGTTGTTGAGCGTTTTTCTTGCTTGCACTCAATCGTCAGATTCGAGGCGGCTGGAAACAGTCTCAATGCTTGGGGCGGAACTCCATTCTGACAGCGGCGGTGATAGCCTCTTGACAGGAATAGAAACCAGGCTGTCAGCAGAACCGAACAACCTCTCCATTCTCATGGAGAAAGGATCGGCACTTGAAGGTTTGAGGAGGTACAGAGAAGCTGTAGAAGTATACACTCAATGCTTGGTTATCATTCCTGAATCGCCGGAACTCTTGAGGCGGCGGGGGCAGCGGTATATCAGCCTGAGAAAACTGGACAATGCCATTACTGATCTGGAGCTGGCAGCCACGCGCCATACCTTTGTAAAAGCTGAAAATCTGAAGTACACGGAAAACCTCAACTGGGCCATTTGGTATTACCTTGCTTTGACTTACTACCTCCAAGCGGATTTCGAAAAAGCGTTGACAGCCTTTCAAAGAAGTTATGATTATTCCGCTGATAATGTATCCCTCCTTGCATCTGTGAACTGGATTCACAACTGCCTCAGAAGATTGGGCCGATCAGATGAGGCCAGACAAGTGGTAGAGCCGATCAAAGAGGATATGGGTTATTCAGGGAATTACTATAAGTGCATTCTGGTTTACAACGGTACCAAAACAGAGTCAGAAACAATCAATTATGATACTGCTAAGGGCTTTGAAATGTGTACTGTTGGATACGGCATGGCAAATTTTCATTGGGCGAATGGGGACAAAGAGACAGCCCTGAAAATTTTTATGAAAATCGTGGCTGAGGAAACTTGGCAAGCAAATGGATTCTTGGCCGCCGAAGCTGAATTAAGCAAAATACAATAATCTTTGAGGAGAAAATGATGAAAAAAATTATAGCTATCCAAATTATGCTGCTCATGCTGGGGACTATCATTTCCTGCAATAAAAGCAGTGATGTGAGTATCATGAACAGTCATTCCACTCTTGTGGAGCTATACCATGACTGGCGTGCCTTTCAAGGAGATCTTTTTACAGACGGAGTTCCCGATTACAGTGATGGTCGGATGAAAAAGCAGTATGATGAGTTTCCTGTATATGAGAACCGGTTGGCTAATTTTGATACCACCGGCTGGTCCATTCCCCACCGGATTGATTATCATCTGGTACTGGCCGAAATGAATGGTCTGGATTTTGACCACAGAGTGATCAAGCCGTGGAAAAGGAGCCCGGCTTTTTATGGCATTGTATGGGATTCCCAGAGTGATACACCAGCTCATGAAGGATCTGTCGCGCATGGCCTTGTAGAACTGTGGGAATATGATTATCCCCTGTCTCAAGCTGATGCAGAAAAACTTACTCAGGGGTTACGGACAGTACCCCCATTTCTAGCACAGGCTAAGATTAATCTCACGGGCAATGCACGCGATCTGTGGCGCGGCGGCATTTATCGCATGAAATCGCAGACCAGTGCTTTGACGAACCTTTCGAAGAAAACAGTGGGTACCTCAGAAGCTTTAACAGCGGCCATTAATGATGCAATAATTGCTACTAATGATTTTGTTGCTTGGTTAGAGAAAGAACTGCCTTCAAAAGAAGGTAAATCAGGAATTGGAATCAACAATTATAACTGGTATCTGAAAAATGTTCACTTGGTATCTTACAGTTGGAAAGAGATTGAGACTATGATGCGGCGGGAGCTGGTACGGGCCCACTCTTCCCTGAAACTGGAAGAGCACCGCAATCAAGATCTTCCCCCCTTGATTCCCATGGCAAGTAAAGAAGAGTATGACAAAAAAACGCATACGTCCGTTACAGAATTTATTTCCCTTTTGGAAGACAGGGATATTGTCACCATGAAAGATTATATGGATCAGGCCCTTAGGGAACGAATCAGTCCTTACAACCCTATTGAACCCAGGGAATTTTTTTCTGAGGTGATATTTCACGACCCAATGGTCATGCGCACCCATTTTTACCACTGGTTCGACCTGGCCCGTATGCGTGACGAACCTCATTCAAGCCCAATCAGAAGCAACCCGTTGTTATACAATATCTGGGATAGCCGATCTGAAGGGCTGGCCACTGGAATGGAAGAAATGATGATGCACGCGGGGCTGTTTGATCATCACCCCCGGGCAAGAGAATTATTCCATATTCTTCTGGCTCAGCGGGCTGCGCGAGCATTGGGTGATTTAATGATGCACGCCAACAAATGGGATATTGATCAGGCAGTGGACTTTACTTCAAGGAACACACCCAGAAACTGGCTTAGACAAGATGGTAGAACAGTGGTTTTTGAGCAGCATCTTTATCTCCAGCAACCCTCTTATGGGACAACCTATCTTGTAGGAAAGATCCAAATCGAAAGGCTGATGACCGACCGGGCAATACAGTTGAGGGAGGGTTTTACTCTAAAAGGATTCATGGATGAAATAAACCAGGTAGGACTCATACCGGCCTCCATGATGTATTGGGAAATGACAGGAGATGATGAACACCTGCATGAAATGCTTTATAATTAAAGGCCATATTGCAATGCCGCACTTAAGAAACTTCATAAAAATCAGCGTTATTTTTTCCATGGTTTTTTCAGATCTTATGTTTGGCCAACAAGCTTACCCCGCTGCAAAAACAGGTGGGAACTATATGCATAACTTTTATCTCCCTCCGCCATCACCCACCAGCCCCCGTTGGCCCGCGTGGTCACCGGATGGGCAATCCCTGGCATTTTCTATGCATGGTTCCATTTGGCGGATGGCACTGGGTGGGTCCACAGCCATAGAACTGACAAATAATGCAACATATGATTCTTCACCTGCTTGGTCTCCCGATGGTAAATGGATTATCTATACAGCGGAAAAAGATCATGAGACTATGGATCTCATGCTTTTGAATTTGAAAACTGGAAAATCTGTAATACTAAAAGCAGGTGAACATCTCTATCTGGACCCAGCTTGGTCTCCTGATGGTTCACAACTGGCCTACGTATCCACGGAGCCAAGTGGATATTATAATATCTATGTTCAAAAGATTCGGAAGGGGAAACCTGTCGGACCCGCCCTTCAAATAACACAAGACAATGCCTATGGGGATAATCGACTCTACTTTGGGAAATACGATCTGCATATCGCACCTACATGGTCTCCGGATGGAAAAGAACTTCTGTTTGTCACTAACCGTGACACACCGCTCGGGTCGGGTGGCATTTGGCGTATGCCAGTGGAAAAAAATGGAATTAAAAAGGCAAGACTTATTCATAATGAGCAGACGCTCTTTCGTACAAGACCTCACTGGTCACCGGATGGGACAAGATTCCTTTACAGCTCCCATGTAGGGGGGCAGTTCAATCATCTATATTTGCTGCCGTCTGATGGTGGTGAGCCCTACAAAATTACATTCGGTGATTGGGATAATTTTCATCCTCGTTGGTCGCCTGATGGCACAAAGCTTGTTTATTTAAGTAACGAAGAAGAGCTACCTCAGTTGCAAGTAATGGAAACAATTGGAGGCAAAACAAAAAAACTGAAAGTAATAACCAAAAAATGGATTGAACCTCGTGGGACCCTTCAGGTGATTATAACAGACGGGGAAACAGAACGTCCAACACCGGCTCGCATCTACCTTCAGGCAAGTAATGGCAAGGCCTATGCTCCTGACGGCACCTATCACCGTGTGGGCCGCATGAAGGACCACCTGTTTCATACTGAAGGGACCTTCACAATAGAAGTTCCCCACGGGCCCCTGACAGTAGAGGCGGTGAAAGGGTTTGAGTATTATTCAACTAAGGAAACAGTAGAAATTAAAGCGGGGGAAAGATCGGAAGTAACGCTCACCCTCTCACGAATGACCAATATGCCTGCCCGGGGCTGGTACAGTGGCAGTACACACGTCCACATGAATTATGCCGGCGACCTCCACAACACATTGGAGAATCTCATGTTCATGTCGGCCGCTGAAGATCAGTCAGTGGTTAATGAACTTGTGGCCAATAAAGACAACAGAATTCTGGATTACCAATTTTTCACCGGTGAAACTTCCCATCTGTCCACATCTGAACGAGTTTTATTTGTGAGTGAAGAATACCGGCCGGCCTTTCACGGCCACGTCTATTTCCTGGGTTTGACGGAACATCTTCTCTCCCCTTTTGCTTCAGGTTATGAAGGGACGGCCATTCACAGTCTTTATCCTTCTAACACGGATATGCTGCGGTTGGCAGGAGAGCAAAGTGCCTTCCGGGGTTACGTGCATCCCTACTTTGGTGAAAACGATCCGCTGTCAGGTGAGGAACCTTCTCTAGGTGCTGCGAAATCTTTTCCCGTCGATGTTGCTTTGGGTACCGTGGAAGGGTTGGAGACTACCTATGCCAATCATGCTACTCTTTTGGTTTGGCATCATGTCTTAAACAATGATTTCAAAATTATTCTGACTGGTGGTGAAGATTCCATCAGCAACCTTTACAGGAACGCTGTTGTAGGTTCACAAAGATCCTACGTTTACCTTGGTGACAAACCACTGACCTACAGCAATTGGTTAGAGGCCCTTCGAAAAGGACGTACGTTCGCCACCAATGGGCCGTTGTTAACATTTACTGTTAATGATGCCATGCCCGGTGAAGATGTGAGACTACCTCAAAATGGTGGGACAGTAACTTTAAAGGGAGAGGTGCAAAGCATTGTGCCCCTTGATAAAGTGATGATTATGAATAATGGGGAAATTCTGAAAACAGTCCCGCTCGATGAAACCGGCTCCAATGCGGTTTTCAAAATAACAGTTGATGTGAATGAAAGCGGCTGGTATACACTACAGGCTGAAGGGAAAAGGAACACTCTCCCCATCAGCGATCTTTACCCCCAGGCAACCACTAATGCCATTCGCGTTTATGTCGGTGATGATCCTATCCGAAATGTGGAATCAGCCAATTATTTCGTGCGATGGATCGACAGATTGATTGCAATGGCTGAAGCGCATCCCGGCTGGCGCACGCCAAAGGAAAAAGGTCATGTTTTGGGCCAATTCCGGCAGGCACAGCAGGTTTATAAAGAATTGATGAAGTAGCATCCGATTTATGGAGAAAACATCTATGGAAATATCCAGGCGAAGATTTGTAAGAAATATGGGTTTGGGGCTGGCTTCTATGGGCCTCAATGCTAAAGCGCTGGCAAAAAATTCAGGTGGGGGGTCAGAAGCGCTTTTGGTTAATGACAGGAAGCATCCTAAACCGGCCCCGAAAGGTTACGACCGGCTGCCGCTGCCTTGGTATCAATCCAGAGTAGCGACACTAATGAAAAAACTACAGAAGGAACAGGTGGATGGAATTCTGCTGGAAAGGGATGTGAATAAAGTTTATTTCTCAGGATGCTTTCGGGGAAGCGGAGAACGGTCAACATGGGTGTTCTTTCCGGTGAAAGAGAAAAATGCTGCCTACTGGTACTCACCGGGGATTGACCGTGATTTGATCACCTCCTGGTGGTGCAGTGAGAACGAATATTATTTTTGCTATCCTCATGCCGAGGGAGGATTCCCTAACAGGGGTGAGGTTGTAAAAGGGAAAACAGTCAATCTTTTCGGATGGATGCTCAGCCGTCTGCGCCACCGGGGATTTGCAGGGAAAGTGATTGCCACCGATATGCGCCTCAGTGACCAGCAACTGAGAACCGTTTCTAGGGAACTGCCCAACGCCCGGTTCGTGAATATTGATGATACCTGTCTTGGTATGCGGATAATAAAGACACCTGAAGAAATTGCACTCACTCAGCGCGCATATCGTTATTTTGATAAGATTCATGCGTTTGCCCGGGATTTCATTCTTGAGAATGGAACAGATACCACTGATTTTGAGATTGGACAAGCGTTGCAGGCATATGGCATCAGTCTGCTCATGAATGATATTTCATACGACGGAAAACCCCACAGTGCTGTTGGGTTGGAAGTCACTTCAGAATATGTAAGGGCGGGTGTTTCCACAGCCTATCCTCACCCAAACCAGTTGTTCTACAATCCTGTCAGAAGAGGAGAACCCGTCTATGTAAATACGGACATTAAACTTGGCGGTTGTGGTGGTGAGGCTTATCGGAATTACCAGATTTACCCTGTATCCAAACATCAGGAGAAAATATGGCAAATTGTGGCCGACTCTGTTCAGATAATGGTTGAAGAGACAAAACCGGGCACCCTTTGTTCAGACGTTGCCTACGAAGTACACAAACATCAAGTAGCCAATGGAATGCAGGACTATATCTACCACCGGCCCGGTCATGGAACGGGCCTTAATTTTGAAGGTCATCAGGCACCCTTTCTTTCCCTCGGTGATCATTCACCTGTTGAAGAAGGGATGATGTTCAGTGTGGAACCGGGACTCTATGATTCAAAAAAAGGGGTCGGGGTTAACCCCAGCGACAATCTGCTGGTGACGAAAGATGGGGCGGTCCTCATGAGTCGTGTACCGTTCACAAAAGAGTGGAGCTTCCTTCAGATTTAATGGAACGGCGAAAACCATGCAAAAGCTCTATTTGCTCACAACAATTGTTCTTCTAAGCCTCTTTGCCTGTATGGATCAAGATGAAGACAAGGGAGAACTGATCATCGAGGATCTTGTTGTAGGGCAGGGTGTTGAAGCGAAAGAGGGAAATGTAATTACGGTCAATTACACCGGCTGGCTTGAGAATGGAACTCAGTTCGACTCTTCATTGTCTCCCGGCCGCGATCCTCTGGTTATCACACTTGGCGCTGGGCAGGTGATCCAGGGGTGGGACGAAGGCATCCCCGGTATGAAGGTTGGCGGCAAACGCAGATTAACGATTCCGCCTCATTTGGGTTATGGGAATCAAGCTGTTGGTGCAATACCGGCAAACTCTACCCTAATTTTCGAAGTTGACCTTCTTGGTGTAACTTAAAATGGAAATGATCCAGGTAAACAGATTTATTGTAAAGGAGGAAAGACATGAAGAATAAAACAGGAAATGTTACCCGTAGGAAGATGTTGAAATTCAGCATGTTTACAGGTGCAGGCATTGCTTTGGGAAAAATGCCCACGTTCCCTCAAACTTCACAGCTTAAAGGTCTAATCCGGCGCCCCATCCCTTCTTCCGGTGAAAAAATTCCCATCGTGGGAATTGGGACTTCCCGACGATACAATGTGGGTACCTCCACCAAAGAGCGGGCGCCATTGAAAGAAGTGCTTAAGAGTTTTGCTGATATGGGCGGAACAGTTGTGGATACTGCTCCGTCATATGGTGCGGCAGAAACAGTTGTGGGAGATCTGGTCGATGAACTAGGCTACCGAGACAAACTGTTTTTTGCCACAAAAGTGCGTAAACCGGATGCTGAAAATGGGACTCAAGAACTGGAAGAGTCTTTTAAGAAACTGAAAACCAAAACAATAGATCTTCTCCAAATTCACAATATGGTTGGTATAGACACGATGCTTCCCATAGTTAGAGAGTGGAAAGCTGAAGGACGTATACGGTATGTGGGTGTGAGCACTTCAAGAGAGCGTCAGTACCCTGATTTTATCAAGATGATGGAAAAAGAAGATCTCGATTTCATCCAGGTGAACTATTCGCTTCAGACTCGAACGTCTGCTG
>ERZ651768.1653-NODE-1653-length-16188-cov-21.828751_pt1 | contig 16188 bp, 17 predicted proteins | sample MGYA00514754_ERZ651768 | MGnify/ENA metagenome assembly ERZ651768
GTCATCAAGATAGACTTTATGTTCTGGTAACTCAATATCGTAACAGAACTGATCACCTGGATAACCCATAGTATACAGACCACCGTCAATTTTGATTGATCTATCTTCCTGCTGTGATGGTGTAGGCTGGGTGTTTTTTGTTAGCGGTCTATATCTGTCCGCTAATAGATGTTGTAAATCATAAACTAAAAGTTCTTGATGCTGGCATTCATGATTTATTGCCATAAAGAAAAGTTGCCGTGTCTTTTCATCCAACATTTCATTCTGTAAAATTCTAGCAACCTTGTTAGTCATCATATGAAAATATTCAAAAACTTGATCAACTGTGGGTCGTGTTGCCAATCCCCTCTTATCCTTATCATGTGGTTCACCAAATTGATGATAGTATGAATTTAGGTATTCACTAAATTCCTGTGAATAAAATTCGTAGTTGTTGATGGTTTTGCTCATAACAACTTCAAGAAGCCAGCTAACATGTCCTAAATGCCATTTTGGTGGGCTCATAAAAGGAGCAGTTTGTACAACAAAATCATCCTTCTCAAGTGTTTGTACAAGGCTTAACGTCCTAGCTCTTGTTTCATTAAATTGTTCCAGAAGATTTGATTTTTGTTTTGAAACTACTGCCATGTCAAGTCATTTTTGTTATGTTCATATTATATTTTTGCTAAGAATTATAACAACTACATTTTCTGCTTTTATGTTTGATACATCCTACAAGTCGATGATCCTGACAACCGCAAATCATACATTTTTTCTTATTTTCATTCATTTTATGCTATGGCTCACAACTAGTAATCTCGTATAATCTATTCAGAATTTCTTTGATTTCCTCCTCACTTTGAGATGCTTCAGCTTGTTGCTTCAAATTTTCTATAAAGCTTTTTCCAAATGAATTGATAGATATATCACCAAAGGATTGAGATTCTAGACAGGCATCTATTTTTTGAATGTACGCAGATTTATCAAACATCCAGTCGGTAGATATAGGCTGTGTACTGAAAAAATAAGAAGATGCAGTAAATCCTATCACTACAACTGCTATAACAGCAACAGTAAATTTTACGTTTAGACTCATAGTATTTCACTTATTCAGTAGCCACGAGCAAAGAGCACATTTGTAGTGCCTGAATTTTTACAGTAAATACATGTTTCCGCTTTAGTGTTATCAGATGGAATAACGCGCAGATCTGCACCAGTCTCCTCTTTGATCTTGTCTTCACATGTTTGATTACCACACCAGGAACAATCAATCATTTTTCCATTCTCTAATTCTTTTTTGAATTGCTGGTATTCAGAAACTCTAACAACCCTTTCATCAAGTATTTTTTTAGCAGCATCAAACATTTCTTTCTGAATATTTTTTAGTTCTGATAGAGTTTTTTCTGTCAATCCATCTATATCAAGACTAATTTTTGTTTGATTATGTCTCCTAGCCAACACTATTTGATTTTTAGCAATATCTTTAGGACCAATTTCAATTCGTATTGGTATACCCTTCATCTCCCAATCATTGAACTTGAAACCTGGAGTCAGCTGTTCCCTATCGTCTAGATGAACACGTATATCGTTATTAGATAAACTGTCTTTGATTTGACATGCTTTTTGTAACACATTTTCTTTATCCTCCTTTGAATAATAGATTGGAATTATAACAACCTGAATAGGAGCTACTTTTGGTGGCAAGACCAGTCCCTTGTCGTCTCCATGCGTCATAATCATACCACCTATCAATCTCCATGAAACTCCCCATGATGTTTGCCATGCAAAAGTTTCACTATTATTCTCATCAAGATATTTGACGTCAAATGGTTTGGAAAAATTCTGACCCAAGAAATGAGACGTTCCCATTTGTAGTGCCTTGCCGTCTGGCATTAATGATTCAAGTGTATTAGTGTAAACTGCACCAACAAATTTGTCCTTCTCACTTTTTTTTCCAGTCACTACAGGTACTGCCAGTTCTTCCTCTATAGTTTTTTTATACAGCTCCAAAATATCGGCAACTTCTTTTTCAGCTTCGTCCTTTGTTGCATGAACTGTATGACCCTCCTGCCACAAAAATTCTGATGTCCTTAGAAATGGTTTTGTGCCTTTAATCTCTGCTCTTAATGCTGAATTCCAAAAATTAATTTTTAGTGGTAGGTCTCTCCAACTTCTTATCCACTTAGAAAAAAGTGAGTACGCAAGCGTTTCGGAAGTAGGACGAAGTGCAAGTCTATCACCAATCTCTGAATTTCCTGAATGTGTAACCCAAAAAACTTCAGGGTTAAGTCCTTCAAAATGTTCTTTTTCTTTAGCAAGTAATGATTCAGGTATCAGCACGGGCAAAAATCCATTCCTGTGACCGGTTTCTTTCAGTTTTTTATCAAGTGATTCCTTGATTGATTCCCAGATGGAGTAACCATCAGGTCTTAGGACTATTAATCCCTTGACTGGTGCATAATCAGCAAGCTCTGTCTTGATAACAACTTGTGTATACCACTCACTAAAATTTTCACTCTTTGAAACTGTGATACCAATCTCTTTACTCAATTAACCTTCCACCATCAATCAGCATAATGAGCTTTACTAGTTTGGTATTATTTTACTTGTGACCAAGTCTCTTATTCTTAATAAATTTCCAGAGTTTTTTTGTCATTTCACTTGGGGCAATTCCTGCTTTGCCAAAAACCTGTTCAAGTGTTTCGTCTCTATTTTTGAAATTTATAGAATATCCTCCAAACGCTTTTTTTGTTTTACGTTTGGTCTTTGTTGTTTTACGTTTGGTCTTTGTTGTTTTACGTTTGGTCTTTGTTGTTTTACGTTTGGTCTTTGTAGCTTTTCTTTTCGTCGCTCTTTTTTTAGCCATATTAGAGATTATCCCCCTTACACAAAACCTTACCTGTCACTCTGCTTTGGAAGTTTGGGCAGACAAAACATGGTATGAATTGCACCTCCTTCTTAAGCACTGGACAATCAACAAATTCCTGTTTCATCCTCTTTAGCATTTTTGGGCTTACACCTTTAATTTTCAATTTTCCCTTTTCATCCATCAAACCAGATTCTTTTAGTTCTTCTTTTACTTCCTTTGAAAGCATCTGTCTTTTTTCGACACTTTTTATTTCGACTTCATACTTGAACTCAAGCTCATTTGACATAGGTAATCTGCAAATTCTATCTCATTTAATATTAACTGTATGCGATCTATCATTTTCTGTTAAGCTTAATATTGTTTAGAATAAATTTCAAAACAGAAAACAGTTGCTAGCAATTTTTGATGTTGAGGGAGTTCTTTATGATGCAGAATATCTTCCTTTGTTAGCTGAAAAAGTGAATAAAGAAAACAAAATCTGGGAAATTACAAAAAAAGGTATAGAAGGAAAAATTGATTGGGTTGAGGGTCTCAAAGAACGTGTTCACCTTCTTCGTGGCATGGATTATGATACATGCATTCAAGTTGCAAATTCTTTACCAATAATGACTGGTGCCAAAGAGGCATGCAGTGTATTAAAAAATGCTGGCTGGAAAATAATGGCAGTTTCTGGTGGTTTTACAATTATCACTGACAGATTAAAAAAAGATCTAGGTCTTGATTTTGTGTATAGTAACGAACTTGTCTTCAAAGATGGTAAGCTTGACGATGTTATTGTAAATGTTGATGCGGACAAGTCAAAATCAGCTATTATTAAAATCAACGAATGGAATGAGAAAAAGGAAAACATTACGGCAGTGGTTGATGGAGCAAACGATGTCAAGCTTTTTGACATTACCGGTTTGGGAATAGCCTTTCGTGCTCAAGACTTGGTCAAGGATTTAGCTACGGTAACTCTTGACGAAAAGGATCTATCAAAAATTATCGGTCTGATTAATACGCATTATAACATAAAACTGGAATTACAGGCATCTGTGTAGCAAATCTAAATGTTTTAACTGCAGTGTTCAAAACAAATAGAATGGCACTAGAAATCATTCCAGTAAAAATTCAAAAAGAAATTGAGTCTGATGATGACCTAGTAGATTTAATTCTAGAATCATCAGAAATTAATGAGGACGACATACTTGTTTTTTCTCAAAAAATAATTTCCAAGAATGAAGGTCGCATTCTAAGTTTATCATCAGTTAAACCTTCTCTTCTTGCTGATGGCATAGCAAGCTCATATGGTAAGGATCCAAGATTAGTGGAATTGATACTTTCAGAAAGTAAAAGAATTGTAAGAATGGAAAATGGTATAATTATAGTTGAAACCAATCATGGGTTTGTTTGTGCTAATGCTGGTATTGATGAAAGCAATGTACAAGACGGTTATGCAACATTGTTACCTGATGATCCTGACAAGTCAGCTAACCTATTGAAAGATAGAATTAAACAAAAAACTGGAAAACATACAGCTGTGATAATTTCTGATACATTTGGAAGACCATTTAGGTTGGGTCAGACAGACGTAGCAATTGGGATTGCTGGTCTTGAACCAATCTTAGATTATAACGGTAAACCTGACACATTTGGAAAAATCATGCAGGTAACAGCAATAGCAGTGGCTGATGAGATTTGCTCAGCATCGGAACTTGTAATGGGGAAAGTTGAAAAATGTCCGATTGCAATAGTTCGAAATTATGACTTTAGTTACTCTGATGTAAAAATTCAAAAAATGTTACGATCAGATCATGATGATCTATTTCGATAATTACAAATAATTATTATACTCTAAAATCTGTGCATGCTATGGAATCATTAAAAACAGAATTACATTGTCATAACATTTTTTCAAATGGGCATGTAGGCACCCTGGAACCAATTTATGATTGCAATGTTACAATTTCCAAGCAATTAGAACAAGCATATCTAGCTGGTCTTGATGTGCTTTTTGTTACCAATCATAATACAATTGACGGCTACAGACAGATGCTTGAATATAAAAAAAATCATCAAAAGTTTGATGCATTAAAGGTGTATCCAGCAGAAGAGGTTACAACAGATAATGAATCACATGTACTAGTCTATGGGATTGATCATTCTATCAAATCAGGACTCTCATTGCATGAAGTATTAGATGAGGCGAAAAAACAGAATGCTGTAACTACTGCCCCTCATCCATTTAGTTTATTGGATGCATTGCGTGAGGATTCCGTTTACTGTGATCTAGTTGAAGCGTTTAACAGCTCCAATGTGGATGTATATTCGAATCTTAGGGCAAAAAAATTCGCAAAGGAGAAATCCTTGCATGTAGTTGCAGGCAGTGACTCTCACGTACAATCTACTATTGGCAGATCAACTAATCTGATTTATTCTGAGAATAAACTGGATAGTATAATTGCTGCAATGAAACACCATAAAATAATCATCGAAAACACTGGATATGTACAACCCAAAGAGGCACTAGAACACATAAGATACAAGATTCAAAACTCAGCCTTTTTCATAGACAAGTACACTTCACAGTTTTATCCACGAGCATTATGGCCTATCAAGATACTTTACAAATTGTATATGGTTAACCCTGAAGGCATATTCTGGAATATGTTTTACAGAATGTCTATCGTTGCACTCAGGAGAATTTCTAAAAAAATAAATTTTGAGGGATACGATCACCGTCTATTTCGAGAACGTAACTTAGCAAACATCTTAAAGATGGTCTTTTGATTCTAGTTAGGTGATTGAAATTTCAGAATCAGGAAAAACATTAGATGCGAGAGGATTGTTTTGCCCATCACCTGTTATGCAAACAAACGTTGAACTTTCAAAGATGCAGATTGGTGAAATACTTACTGTCCTTGCTGATGATCCTGCTGCTGAAGATGATATAGCAAACTGGGCAAGAAAACTTGGGCATGAAGTAGTCAAGATGGAAAAAAATGGAAATGAAATTCGTTTTGAAATTAAAAAGATAAAGTAGTCCTATTTCTGTTCAGCTAAATACTTATCGGCATCAATTGCAGCCATGCAACCAAATCCAGCTGCAGTTACAGCTTGTCTGTACCTATGATCATGAACGTCACCTGCACAGAAAACACCTGGTACGCCGGTTTCCGTATTATTTTTCAAAACAACATAACCATTTTCGTCCAATTCAACCTGACCTTCAAGTATTTTGCTATTAGGCTCATGTCCTATAGCCACAAACAAACCACCTGCCTCAAGGGTAATCTTTTCACCATTTTTCACGTTTTTTAGAATTACATTCTGAAATTTTTGGTCCCCTTGAATATCCTCAACTGTGCAGTTGAAATGAACTTTGATTTTTTCATTGGAAAGCGCACGCTCCTGCATTATCTTACTTGCTCTAAACTCATCCCTTCTATGTACAATATGTACGGTTGATGCAAATTTTGTAAGAAAAGTTGCTTCTTCCATCGCTGAGTCACCACCTCCTACGACAATTATTTCCTGGTTTTTGAAAAATGCACCATCACATGTTGCACAGTATGAAACACCTTTACCTGCAAACGTTTGCTCTCCATCCAGCCCAATTTTTCTTGGATTTGCGCCAGTACAAACTATAACTGAATTTGCCTCAAAAGTGTTTGAAGCAGTTGACACCTTTAGTGGCTTACTTTTAAAATCTACAGATACAACCTCGTCATCAATAATTTCCGTTCCCATTTTCTCTGCCTGTTTTCGCATTATTATCATCAGGTCTGGACCCATTATTCCTTCATCAAAGCCAGGATAATTTTCAACATCTGTGGTGTTCATTAACTGACCTCCAGGCAAGATGCCGGAAATTAATAATGTATTGTGGCGTGCACGTGAACTGTAAATTCCAGCAGTATAACCTGCTGGACCTGCACCGATTATTATGATATCGTATTTTGTTTTTTGTTCAGACATACTTTCTTGACTATTAATTGTATTTTAAAGATGTAGTTTGTCAAGTAATGCTTGATGTTTGTTGCAAAGTTTTCCAATTTTTAATTGTGAGTATAATAGATCCTTTTGCCAATGTGCGTTGTTTAGCCTGCAATCCAAACTATCACAAAATGTATCACCTGTCATGTAATAGAAAATAGCTTGCAACAGATATCCCTCAGCTATTTTTGAAAGTCTTTTGTCATGATAATCTAGAAACTCTCCATTATAGTTTTTTTTAACATTTTGTATGTCAAGCCCTTGCATTTTACATTTCATGACATCAAAATAATATTCCCTAGGTCTAGCTGGAGCCTCGATCATTCCTGCTGTAGATATAATGGATGGATTAGAGCAAATTACTGCCCTTCCATGATATCTATTATCAGTAATATCATAAGTACAGGTTAGCTTGTTTGTAAAAACAATATGCAAGTTATTTGAATCCGAGTCATTTTCTGTGATGATATCATAAATAATATTTTGAATTTCAAATCCATCATACATCATAACATCCTCAATTCTCTCAGCATTCTCAACCATAGTTGTTTTTTCCATCAGTTTGGTATCCTCGCAAACACTTTTCTCAAAATCTATTTCCTGTTTGTTTGGCAGGTGTTCCTTGAATGGCATTTTAGGATCAAAAATTCTACAGCCAGAAATCCTCTCTATCGTTTTTCCATCCAAATTATGAAAAATACATTCCTTAATTTCTACATCTACGTGAAACGTTTCTAGAAGGAAATTTTTTAAATTTGAAATTTGTATTTCCTGAACAGCGGGTTCGTCATATAGAAAAATTTTAGAAACTTTCAATCAGATTTTTTTGGAATTTTACGATCGTATTCTTTTATTTTTTCGTCAGTAATCTCAGCTGCCTTTTTTCCAGAATATAGCATAGAACCAAAAGTCGGTCCCATTCGTGCTAGTCCATGTGTTTCAGTAACTGACATGCCAGCAGCAACAAGACCAGGAAAAACTTCGCCTGTTTTCTCAACAACATGCTCCTCGCCATTTTCAACCCACATAGGATTCATCCCTTTCCACTCCACCATATTTCTGTCAACAAGTCTCTTTACAGCAACAGAGTCATGTCCTGACGCATCAATTATCATCTTTGCTTCTAGTGCAATTGGATCAACACATGTAATGTTTCTTGGTAATGCAGACACTGGCATCCAGTTCACAACAATTCCAGCAACTCTTCCATGTCTTAAAACTAAATCATCAAATTTTGTAAGATTTAAAAATTTTACACCTGCATCACATGTAGCTGCAATTAACTTTGAGACAGCATGAGGGCCTGGTGTTAAGTATAACCCATCGCCAACTTTTTTGTAAGGAATTCCAAGTTCATCCCAAATTTTTTGTGCAGGTGCTCTTACTGTAACTGGGTTCATCATATATCCCCCTAACCAATAACCACCGCCGAGATAGTTGTTTTGTTCAATAACTAAAATTTTGTATCCCATTAACGATAATTCACGTGCAGCAGTTAGTCCGGCAGGACCCGCACCAATAATTATTACATCACATTCAGCTCTATCTTGCAAAACAGTGTAGAATTCCTCAGCAATAGCACGTGTTATTTCAACTTCCTTTGCATCAGCGAAAATTTTTTTTGGTCGTTGTTTATTTACAGATTCTTGCACAAAAACACACAGTGGAGAGAGCTTAATAGTTTTTTCTTGCTCAAAAATTAGGTAACACTAATGTAAATTCATCATTCAGGCAATTTACAACTTGATAATTCATTATGTTAGTCAAAATTCCTATTGTCATAAATTTATATCCGTTATTAAACTATGAATCTAAAGATGGCGCAACAGCTAAGACCATCAAAATCGGCTTCAAAAAAGCCAAAGATTGATTGGTCACGAAGAGAGGAAGCTGATAACTTTGCTCACACGGTAAAGCTTTATCGACAGGGCAAAATTGATCATGATAATTTTAGACGTTTTCGTCTACAACATGGTGCATATGGTACAAGAATGGCGGATGATTATGCAATGGTTAGAATTAAAATTCCTGCAGGTCAGATTTATCCTTACCAATTAGAAAAAATTGCTCAACTAAGTGAGATGTATTCAATAGGCAGTGCACATGTATCAACTAGAGAGAATGTTCAATTACATTGGGTTGTTCTTGAAGATGTTTCAGAAATCATGCATGGGCTTGCAGATGTTGGATTAACATCTCGTGAAGCATGTGGTAATACAGTTAGAAATGTTATGTGTAGCCCATTGTCAGGAGTTTGTAATGATGAGGAATTTGATGCAACACCATATGCAATTGCAACGGCAAGATTTCTTCTTAGAAATCCATTGAATCAGTCACTTCCACGAAAATTTAAGTTTAATTTTTCTTGCTGTGAAAAACATGGAATGACTAGGATAGTTGACGTGGGATTAATTCCTCAAATTAGAAAACTTGATGATAAGACAAAGCAGCATGGATTCAAAATATTTCTTGGTGGTGGTCTTGGAAACAAATCATTTGTGGGCCACCAGCTTGAGGATTTTACACCAGAAGAAGATCTTCTATACACATCAATCGCCGTTCTACAAATTTTTGATAGGATAGGTGATAGGAAGAACATGGCTAGGAACAGAATGCGTTATCTTGTTAATGAAATGGGATGGGATAAATTCAAAAATTTGGTTCTGAAGGAGAGAACGATCGTTAGGGCAACGCAATCAGTCATTATAAGATTAAACATTAACAAAAAATCAAATGAAATTAAAAGACCCATTTCTGTTTCCAGCGAAAATGGTTCAATACCTGATGGTTATGCACGATGGTTAAAGACTACTACCTACAAGCAAAAACAAGAAGGATATAGAGCTGTTTTTGTTACACTAGAATCTGGAGATATAACTGCAAACCAACTTCGTGCTATGGCAGATATTACTAAGGACTTTTCAGCTGAAGGTTTTGCACGTAATGGCTTCTCACAAGATATTATACTTAGATACGTACATGAAAGTGATCTACCAAAACTTTACTCTAGGCTACTTGAAGTGGGTTTAGCAAATTCAGGTTCACTGACTATGGCTTCGGCTGTTGGTTGTTCTGGTACCTCATCTTGTAATCTGGCTCTTACAAACTCTCATAGGCTGGCAAAAGAGATTCAACGAAAATTCTTGGAGTTAAAACTAGATGAAGATGACGATTTAAGAGATGCGACAATAAAGATTAGCGGATGTCCCAATTCTTGTGGACAACATGAAATTGCCACTATTGGTTTTTTTGGTGGAGGTGCAAGGGTTGGCAAAGACATGTACCCTAACTATAGCATGTCCCTGGGTGGAAGATTTGATGATAAATCCATGCTTGGTGTTACATGTATGAGAGTACCCGTAAAACGTACCATACCTGTTATCTTAAAGATCATTGAACTCTATAAGAAAAATAAACAGTCTGATGATACTCTTTCTCGTTGGATTGATAGAATTGTACACGGTAATGAGTCATCGGAAATAAAATCTGTCAAGGATATGCAGAAAGTACTTTCACCATTAGTTGTTCCCCCATCAAAAGATGATGATCCAGACTTTTATGCTGATTATGGAAGTGATACTGGCTATCATACAGTTACGGGCAAAGGTGAATGTGCAGCTTGAGCAATGAAATAACACATCCAACTGTCGATGTAGACGCAATTAGATCAAAAATCAACGATGATTCTGTAAGACTGATAGACGTAAGACGTGAAGAAGATTACAATCAGGGGCATATTCCTAATGCAGTGAACTTGCCACTTGCTAGTCTTTTGTCCGGTGACTCGCCAGAAAGTGCTGTTAAACTATTCGAAGAATTGGGAATCGCAGATGATACCAAAGTTGTTGTTTATGATGATACGTTTGGTGCTTTAGCATCAAGAGTGGCGTGGACTCTTCAATACATAGGGCACAAAAATGTTGCACTACTTGAAGTAACTTATTCACAATGGAAAGAACTTGGTCTTAAAACCAGCACAGAAAAACCAAATATCAAATCTACAAAACATTCACTTAACTTGAATCCTGAAATCATGGCTACTGCCGAATACTTAGAAAATGCAAAGGAAAAAGATAATGTTGTTTTGATAGATAATAGGGAACGACTCAACTTTTTAGAACAGCACATTCCTGGCTCGATTAACATACCATATAGAACACTGGCAACAGATGGGAAAATTTTGAGGACAAAAGAAAGCATGAAAAATCTCTTGAAAAATAGAGGAATTCCGGAGGATGCTGAGATTATAACATATTGTGGTAGTGTTGGCACATTATCAGGTTTAGCATACTATGCTCTCAAATCCATAGGTGTTCCAAACGTAAAGCTATACGTTAACTCATTTAAAGAATGGAAAAAACTTGAAAAGCCAATTGGTAAGCAGGAAAATGCAGCGTACTGGGATCTTTCAGCAGAATAATCTACAATTAATTTGTAGTTAAATCACTACGAAGTTTCTTAGTGACAGCCATTTCCATATTATCAAACATTGCCAACATTTTTTTCTGATTGTCTCGTAAAAAGTCAATCCCCTTGTCCTTTAATCTTATTTTGAATAGCCTAACTTCTCTATGTTCTTCTAAAAAGTCATCTATCATTTCTTGACCACATTTGGTTGGGTCAACGAACAGATTACAATACTCGATCGTCTTCTCCAATTCTTCCTCTTCAATTGAAGATTTGATCAATTGTATAGCTTCTGCAAGATTTTTGAGATTTTTTACTGGTTTTGGTAACGACTTGCTTGGAATTCCTAACATACCTCTTTTTATCGTTCCAATTTTGTTTGCAATTTCCGGAACCAGATCATATGTATCTATAGTACTCCAAACTTGCCTCTTCTCATGTTTTACAACCAAGCCTCTTTTCATTAGTCTGGCTAAACATTTGAGTACATCTTCTTTGTCTAAAAATGTGGTCCAAACAATAGAACCAATTGTGTGATATCCCTGTCGAAGTGATTCTATAACAACAACCTCTACTATTCTTTTGAATCCTTCCTCAAGTCTTACATTCATGAAGTCCTTATCTTTCACAGCTCGTTTTGCATTTTTAACATCAATCTCTATTGAACGTACAAGAGCATCAAGTGATTCTGGAATTTGGTTTAGCAAGGAAAGATAGCATGATCGATTATACCAAGCCATTCCAAATGTTGGATCAGAGTCAATTGCTTTGTCTGCACAATCAAGTGCCTTTCCGTAAACTTTGCGCTCATAGAAAACCAGACTCTTAAGATTCCATGCATCAGCATTTGTAACGTCAATGTCCAGCACCTTATCATACGCTCTCATTGATTCTGAATAATCTTCCAAATGAAATCTAGAGTATCCTAATTTCAAAAGTGCATCAACATCATTTGGGTTAATCCTTAAGACCATCTCAAATACATGTGAAGCATCTTCCAGCTTCTCGTCTGCCATTAAATTAATTCCCTTACTGAACAGTTTGTTGCGGTTAAAATCAGCATCAATAAGACTGCCTTCATCTTTTTTAACTAGGCTTGTCTTGTCAGATCTTTTTTTCAAACCAAATAATTTTCTGCCTATTTTCTTTTTTTCTGGCTTTTCCTTTTTTTCTAGAAAAAACTCTGGAATCTCGTCTGATTGTTCATTTGATGGATTATCCATGTATTTTCATTATGGAAATAGATCTAGTTAAAAACTCTTTCAAAAAATCACCATTTTTTGCATTTTTTCACCGGAAAAATATAAAAATACTTCAACTTGAGACGAATAACATTGCCTAAAGGAATAGAGATTTCAGGTAAATCACCATTTGGAACTTCATCTGGCGTCTATGAGGTTAGAATTTCTATATCTCAAGATAAACCATCTGATGATAGCATAACAAGCAATTCTTTCAATTCCTTATGGAAGGATAATTTTCATCTTAGAGTTTCTGAAGGACATTTTTCTGAAATTTTAGGTACTGATTCTAATCCAATACCTGCTGATGTGTTTGGCTTGGGATCTATATGGATTATAATTCAGGATCAATTTTCTCCAGTTCACACATCATTCGAACTTCATATTTCTCAAGATAACAAACTTTTGTCTGTTCCAGAAGGAAAACCAAAACCAGTTAATGCCACAAAGGTAAAAAAAGTTAGGGTGCCACCTGGTCGGCCTGGTCCACAAGGTGAGAAAGGTGGTAAAGGTCCTGCTGGATATCCTGGGATAAGAGGTGAAGCAGGAGGTAAAGGAATAACAGGTGACAAGGGTGACAAGGGAGACAAAGGCATTCCAGGTCAACAAGGTGAGAAAGGTATCAAAGGTTCTGCTGGAGACAAAGGAGACAAAGGCATCACAGGCCCAGTCGGTCCATCAGGTCCAAAGGGTTCAACAGGTCCTCCTGGCGATAAGGGAGACAAAGGAGTTCAAGGAAAGTCTGGCGACAAAGGTCTCACTGGTGTAACCGGTCCACTTGGCGATAAAGGTACTCAAGGTCCTCAGGGTCCACCTGGTCCTAAAGGTCTTACTGGAGTTCCTGGTCCACAAGGCGACAAGGGAATGCGTGGTTCTATTGGTCCAGCGGGCGAACGTGGTCCAACAGGAAAGCCTGGCGACCCTGGTCTTCCAGGTCCACAAGGAATTCAAGGTCCACAAGGCGAACGTGGTCATACTGGCCCTCAGGGTCCACCTGGCGAAAAAGGTCTTGTCGGTGATAAAGGTGAAATTGGTGACAGAGGTCCAAGAGGACCACCTGGTCCACCTGGCGAAAAAGGTTCACAAGGAGGAATGTCTGAAGAAAGTAAAAGATTGGTCAAAGAGCTGCTAGAGTTACTTGCATCAAAAAATATTATTTCAACCGAAGAACAAATCAAGCTTACAAGTTATCTATACTAGATGATACACTGGAAACAAAAATCATTTTACGTTCCTTTAGTTTTTATGATAGTCAGAACATCTTCATCAATTAGAATATGTTTTAATCCAACTCTTTGACCACCAAACTTTACACTCTTGCCCCAAACAAGTCCATATCTAAAGTCTTTCCTAAGTTTTCTATGCAACTTATTGCATACATCTAAAACAGAATTTCCATTTCTTATGATTAATGGTTCTTTGTAATCCGTTTTACCACCTTTTGGCCGCAAATAGATTCTGATAAATTGCAATTCATCGTAAATTCTGTCTCGTAATTCAGCAATGTTGTTACTTGCATTTGCAGATACTGGAATAAATTCAGTTTTGAGTTTTTTTGATACCTTCTTGAGAAATTTTTTGTCAACTAAATCAATTTTGTTCAAAATGGTGATTGATTTTGCATATGTTTTACCGCCTGTGATAAAATCAACTAATTGTTCTGAATCAATATCCTCACGAATTACAACTCTCGCACTAGTATATCCATAAACGTTGAGAATATCTTTGACAAGTTTTTCTGACATTTTTTTTAATTTAACTTGTTGGGCAATTGCAATTCCACCAGTTGAAGATTTTTCTATTACTATATTGGGTGGTTGTTGGTTTAATCTAATACCGATATTTGATAATTCATTCACTAGGACATCTTCGTGGTATGGCTGAAATACATCAAGAACTAATAATACAATATCTGCACTTCTTGCAACTGACAAGATTCTTTTTCCAAGACCCCTGCCACTAGATGCGCCCTTGATAATACCTGGCAGATCAAGCATCTGAATTTTTGCCCCACGATAATCTAGAATTCCTGGAACAACCGTTACTGTTGTAAACTGAAATGCTCCTACAGATGATTTTGAACCTGTTAGGGCATTGAGCAATGTTGATTTTCCAACACTAGGAAGTCCAATAATAACAATCGTTGCATCACCACTTCTTTTAACATCAAATCCATCAGATTTTTTAGAACTTTTTTTGATTTGAACAGCTTCCTGTTCCCTTTTCAGCTTTGCAATTTTTGCTTTTAATAATCCAATATGATGTTCTGTTGCTTTGTTAAGCTGTGTACGCCCAATTTCGTCTTGGATAGCCTTGATCTTTTCTGGTATTCCCATAGTCTATTCGCTAAACGTTTCAGTTATTATGCTCTATGATTAAAAAAGATCGATTGGAAAAAAAGACATTTGCAGTTGATATTGATGGAACAATTACACTGAACGGTATGGGAACAATACATCTTGAGGCACTATCAAGGTTACGTTCCCTAAAGGACAATGGTCATAATGTGGTTCTAGTAACAGGCAGGTCTTCTGTTGAGGGATTTTTGCTTTCAATCTTTGGCGGTTTAACCCATTTGTCTGTGGGAGAAAACGGCGGTTGCATAACTTATGGTGATAAAATCCAACATAAGATGCTTGGAAATAAGGGTGAATGTATTCATGCCCTAGCTACAATTCAATCTAAACTTGATGCTGAAATAAAAGAAAAACCAGTCTTTCCCAGAATGACGGAAGTAGTATTAGAACGAACTTTTGACATTGAGCAAGCCAAAAAAATTATCGATGAAGATAATCTCAATGTATCTCTAACTGACAGCGGTTATGCTTATCACATAAATTCTAAAGGTGTTGACAAGGGTTCTGGGTTTTTGGAAGCACTAAAAATGCTGGAAATAGACGTGAACGATGCAATTGCAATTGGAGATAGTGAAACAGACATTCCCCTTTTCAAGGCAATCAAAAATAACATTGCAGTATCTAACTCAACCGAGAAACTGAAGAAATTGGCTAAAATTATTACAACTAAAAAATCAGGAGAAGGTGTTCTTGAAGGGTTAGATATGATGGCATCAGATCTTAGATGAAATATGGCATTTCTTAATATTATAAATCAGGTTAAGGAGAACACTTCAAAAATTATTAGTGAAAAAGGATATGATAACGTAGACTTCGTTGTAGAATATTCTAGGAGTGGGTTTGGTGATATTACCTGTAATATTGCATTTTTACTCGCAAAAAATTTGAAAAAAAATCCACAGGAAATTGCTGAAGAATTTGCTGGAGAATATAATCTTGGAAATGATTTAGAAAAAGTTGAGGCACATAAAAGCGGGTACCTTAATTTCTTTATCAATAACAACTCATTCACCAATACTGTTTTACCTGAATCTCTAAAGGAGAATTATGGTAGTGTTGACATTGGGAAAAATTCTAAACTTGTCGTTGAACATACCTCAGTTAATCCAAATAAGGCTCTACATATTGGTCATCTAAGAAATGTTGCAATTGGCGACGCAGTTTCTAGAATTCTTTCAAAGGCAAATTATGATGTTAAGGTTTTGAACTATGTTGATGATTCTGGCCTTCAGGTTGCTGACATCATTGTCGGTTTTAAGTATGGAGGATTTTCAGAAGATCCACCAGATGGGGAAAAATTTGCTAACTATTGCGGTGATACTGTTTACGTCAGTATCACTTCAAAATATGAAAGCGACAA
>ERZ651768.1655-NODE-1655-length-16171-cov-6.056978_pt1 | contig 16171 bp, 13 predicted proteins | sample MGYA00514754_ERZ651768 | MGnify/ENA metagenome assembly ERZ651768
GACCCAGGTCTTGATTTGCTCCAGTAGGATTCTCCTCAGCGGTTGCAAATCTCAGATTAATCTTTAATCTTTCATTGACTCTAGCGATTGCAGCAAAACGACCTCGGATCCTGTTTTTTCTGCTGGATGAGTCTTTGCTGTCGTCATCAATAAACTCGTAGCGGTAACGAAAATCGCCCCTAAATTCAATAGGATTCTCGTTTGCATTGACCGTTACTAAAGAAAACCAAGTCAACAAGGCGAAAAGGGTAAATATACTTTTAATCATTCACTCTCCCTTTACTGATCTGATCTCTTATTTGTTATTGAGATTCCTCACTATTTAAACTATGTAAAGAAGCCTTTCAGGGCATAAAAGAATAAAATTGATAAACCTGCTCCCACCGGCAGAGTTACAATCCAAGACAAAATAATTTTACCCACAACACTTAGATTGATCGCTCCTATACCCTTGGCAAGACCAACGCCAATCACAGCACCAACCAGTGTATGGGTAGTCGATATGGGTAACCCAGTTCCAGAAGCAAGGACAACGGTTCCGGCAGCCGCTAACTGAGCAGCAAAACCATGACTGGGCGTCAGTTCGGTGATCGCTCTTCCTACGGTCATCATCACCCTAAAACCTAGCATTGCGAGACCCATAACAATTCCACAAGCTCCGATCAACAACACCCAAGGCGGTAAAGCTGATTCGGCAGCTACCATCCCCCCACTTTGAACCACAGAAACAATTGCTGCTAATGGACCTATGGCATTGGCAACATCATTTGAGCCATGAGCAAAGGCCATTGAACAAGCTGTAAAAATCATTAAGATGGCAAAAATTCTCTCTACACCATCAAACATAGCTCCATTTTTTTCCCTTATTGTATTGTCTATTCTCTGTAATAGAAGTGTGCCTAAAAGAGTAATGATTAAAGCAAAAACTAAAGACCAGGCAATACTCTGTGAAGTAGTATAATTCATTATTCCCACGTGCTTTAATCCTTTAAGAAAAGTAACCATGGAAACTAAAAAAGCTGATAGAAACATATAAAAAGGAACATATCGCTTGGCACTCATGAATGGATTTTCCCTTTGTAATATTAATTTCTTAACACTGGTAAAAAGCAAGAATGATATGACTCCTGCCATCACAGGTGAAACCACCCAACTAGCAGCTATGGAAGTGACTTTGGACCATTGTATCGTATCGACTCCAATACCAACTGCTGCAAAACCCACGATTGCTCCAACTATTGAATGCGTTGTTGAAACAGGCCAGCCAAAATAAGATGCCACCAGTAACCATATTCCAGCTGCTAGTAAAGTACCTAACATGCCAAAAACAAGTAGTTCGGGTGATCCCCCAATAACTGCTGTATCGATAATTCCTTTCCTGATTGTTGATGTAACCTCTCCTCCAGCAAGATAAGCACCAGCAAATTCGAAAACACAAGCCACCATCACAGCTTGCCCTACAGTCAATGCTCGCGCACCAACAGAAGTGCCCATAGCATTTGCAACATCATTTGCACCAATGCCCCAAGCCATGAAAAATCCAAAAACACAAGCAAGAATCAGTAAGGTTTGTCCATGCTCTGCTATAACTTCAAACATCCTTGTTCCTCAAGATTATTTAGATACTAATCGGGTTAATATATGTCCTACTGTTTGCGAAATATCGGCAAGAGAACCTATTCTGTTAATAATGTCATATAAAAACATGACATCAACAGGTGGAAAATCTTTTTCAATTATAAAAAAATCATTTCTCAAAGCTGCTTCCAACTCGTCATTATCATGCTCAAGTTTTTCCAACTCAGAAACAAGATCTTGCAATAAATTTACATCACCAGAACCAAAGCCACTTTTTTGCATTTCATCGACTTTTTCAATTGCTATGGAAGCCTGTTTTGCTGCTTTGATAGCTCCTTTAGAAAAAGAATCAAATTGATTACTTATTTGATCTGGAATTTCCAAATGTCTGCCTATTATAATTCCTGAAATGTCTTTAGCGGTATTCGGTATTGCGTCCATAGTAAAGACCAGATCAAGCAAATCTTCTCTGGAAACTGACATCATCAATGATTTTGGTAAATGGGTACGGATTTTATTTTTTATCTCATCTGCGGCATGCTCAAGATCAACTATTTCTTGACGATATTGGGATGCAGTATCCCAATCAGAAGCTTTGGCAGAAGATAAAAAATTTTGTAGTGCTACAGTTGCTTTTTTTCCTACATCCATATGCTCTTGAAGTGCGGCAAATGGGGACTCAGCGAACATTCCCAAAAAAGAATCATTGAACATAAATTACCTCTCTTTTTTCATTGTTATAATTCCAGATTGTCAGTATGGCAATAATGTTACTTTTTTCAATAATATTAATTTACTGTTCAGTTTCATTAATCAGATAGGCAATTAAATCTCTTCTATCTGAAGATTTGCTCATCCCAGAAAACACCATTTTGTTGCCAGGTACAATTTCGTATGGTTTCTCAAGCCATAAGTCAATATTTTCCACGCTCCATATTATATCCGAAGAAATAAGTGCCTCAGAATATATAAAGTCATCTTTTGCGGCTGCTTTTCTATTAATAAAAGCATACAAATTTGGACCAACCTTATGGGGTTCATGTTCCTTCAGTGAATGACATGCCCTGCATTGTATAAAGAGTTTCTTACCACGTTGCACATCACCAGTTATTTCTTCTAAAGCAAGCGTTTCAGCAGAAATGATTCCAGAGCTACTTGCATTCACAGCTTCTGCTGGAAATGACTCCTCTTTGTCACAACCAATAGTAACCAGAAACACCAATAAAACTAGCCCCTTATTGTAATAGTTAGTCATTTTTTAGAGATGATTATTCGAATACAACGGGTCCGCTGTCTTTCTCCAAATCAAAAGATGATAAATCAGGATGTTCACTCATCATCCTAGTGAAATATTCTTCAGGCAGTTGATCTATTGAATCAAGTTTTACACCAGAGGCATGCCAAAGAGTATGGCCTTCAATCTCATCCATATCCATCCATGACAGCCATGGCATCAATACGGTTGCACTGAACAGACTTGGAAGAGACTTAATACTCTGATCTAGAAATTGATCGAGTGGTGCAAACATCGTCATTCTCTGCATTCTTGGAGCTGATAATCCTGGAGGGTAATTAGTATTATTGTGCAGCCAAACTGTTTGAGGACCAAATGTCCAATCTAAAATCAATGGTTGATCCGGCATTTGATCAATAAAAGCCTTGGGTCTGACTCCCATTGTGGACATGTTCAATCCTCTACCGGGGCTTGCTTTTCTAATGTTAGGGAGCACTTCATTTACTTTTCCAGTAAATGGATTTTTGTATTCTCTAATCATTTTCCCAGTTTCAATATCTCTAAAAAAAGTCAACATATTGCCAATAATTTCATAAGAGCCGTCTTCTTGTGGCAGAATCCGATAGCTCTCCATGCCTTCAATACTCACCATTGGAATCGGTTGTTCTGAGCCTTTCTGGTAATACAAAGTTCCGTTGTAATGCCAAGGCGTTTGATCAACAGAATCCAGGCTTGACTGCATGCGGATTAAATTGGTCAAATTATTTAATGGCAAGGAAAGGTCTGGGGCTCCTGCTGGGGTTGTACCTCGCACTACTGCAGAGGACTGTTCTGAGGCAAGTACGGCAACCGCTCCCAATCCCAACAAGAATTCTCTTCTTAAAATTTCAACGGTCATCTTTTCCTATGCCCTGATTCATCTTTTATATGTTCAACCACCTTATCTGCCAGAAACTCTGCTAAACCTTTATAATCCTTGGTTACCTGCCACATCGACCAAGTTCCGGTGTACTGATTTTGAACCGGTTCTAGATCACTTGGCGCTCCAGCATCAGCATCATAACCCAGATGTCCAAAATGCGATACATCAAAAACTAAAGAAGGATCCAAATCATCACGTCTCTTATCTGGAGGTGTCTGTCTAGGAGGTGGGTATGACTGACCATTTGAACAGCCACCCATCACAAAACAACACGGCTCGAGTTGCTCATTATTAAGAGCCACTTTGCACATTTTTCGAGCCCAAATCCCCCAATAATCAGCAAACGGGTGCCCAGCTTCTGGGTAGGTTTCAAAATCTAGATCCTCAAAGCCAAGCCAACTTTTAAAACCAATCTCTTTTGCTATTTGATTAGGTACCTCGACCAAATTAAGCACTGAATCTTCCATGATTTGTGGAAAGACAACGACAATGTGGGTCGCCCCATTGATTTTAAGTTGCTCCAAAGCTTCCCAATACCGATACTTCCAATCGCCTTCCGGCATTTGATTATCGGTATCGTGTAAGGTGATAAATCCTAAATTTTCTCCTCGCATTGCTCTACTACGCTCCAACTGTGAAAAGGCAGGCGGTTCGACATGGACCTTGGTGTTGATAACTTTGTCACCAAACCAACCGCCGAGAATATTATCTGGGTTCATTGCTGGATATTTTTCCAGCAGTAATTGCTTAATATTCTCATTCAACAACAGGGTGTCATTGATCTTCGGATCAAACACCTGATCCATGTATCGAATACCATGATTAACCATCAATACTCCCGTGTTTTTTACAGGTACCTTGGTATTAAAACTGGCTTCAATTCCATCAACCTGAAATTGTGCCAATCGTAAATCGCTGATTACAGGATTGGAGAAATTGTTATAGTCCTGAATTGGATTGTTTGTTGGAATACCGCTTGATCGTGTCCAACCTTTTGGTTCGGTTGGATAGGATTGCAGCATCAGATCTTTTGGATCATTGACCCATTCCAGGGTAACTTTTGTTTGCTGTTTTTGGTTATGGTTGCTTACAATACTTTTAGCAGTGGTGTAAATATCAAAAGTTTTTGAAAAACGTGCTCCTGCAGTAGTCAAATCAATCATAATGATCCGATCCACACCCGTTTTTAGCATGCGCTCCACCGGACCATCGACATCATAACGGTTCGGATTACATTTCTGCCAAGATGGGTCGCCATCGCCACAATAGGTTAGCTGGGAACCATTTTTAACTCCTGGGTTGTACAACATTCTTGGGAATACAAATTCATCTGGATTGGTACTCAGCCAGGTCATTTTATCAACTATGAAATCTACACCCAGGTCCGTTTCATAATTTTTCATCTTTGCAGTGAGTGCCCTAGTTATCTTGCGCTTTGATTCTGGATAAGGATCAAGCCCACCAATGCGTTCGTACTCAAATTTATATTTGCCCTGTTCTTTAGGCGCATTGCCAAATTTAGTTAACTGAGGCCAATAATCTGGATTCCAAATGATCCTTTGATACACCGGGCTGTTTGGATCATAGGAGAATATTTGCATGGTAGCTTCCCAAGTATGCATTTCCCCAAAAGTCTCAAAGCCGCCATGGGATACAAATAAGACCCCAATGCGTTCGCCATCAAAAGATTGCAGTTGTAACTGATTGCTGTAGCTTGCAGCAACAGCCCCATGTACCACCAGCACTAGAATCAGAAAACTTGTCTGCATTCTTTTTCTAAGCATAACCTTCTTGGAAGAAACTAGAGCCCCAAGGCTCCAGGATTCATAAGATTTTTTGGATCCAAAGATTTTTTTAAATCTTTTAAAGCCTGAACTGCCTCGGTTTGGCGACCTTTCTGGTAGGGGTAGCTTTTACCCACCTGAAAATGGACCGCACCCAGATCAAGGAAAATCTCCTGAATTTTAGCTCTGATTTCAGCCACCAGAGCACGTCCTTCAGGGTTTGCCTGGTAAGTTGGCAACATATCTAGATATTCTTGAGGTAAATATTTGCTGTGGTATAACGATCGATCATCATGCCAATAGAGGACCGGTTCATACAAAAAACCATGGGTTGAATAGCTCATGAACATAGCTCCTGGCACCAATGACAGGGCGTCCATTTTTTCCTTGTTCTCCTCATAGAGTGCCGTCAAAGAATCATGCAAAGCTTGCATTTTCGAAAATGAGACAATGCCATGCATTGGAACCCAGCGTTCCCCCTGCGGACCCAAGATGGGATATAACTCCATAAAAGGCATCGCACCCAACACTGTGGGTATGGTATTGGCAATCTCAGTCCCGTGAGGACCAACAGCCTTTCTGGTTTGTGCCAACTTACTCTTCACCTCGGCCGTGCTGTATCCTTCAACAACAAAATGGGCCGAATAGTCAAATCCTGTGAGAAAACGTTTGCCTGCTAGTGCCATTTTTCCAAGTTGGATGATTGCCTCAAACGGGTTTCTAGTAGTTCTCAAAACAGCAAAAGCCGCTTGGATTGCATCCTTAGCGGTTGTGCTACCCAGTTGTCCTTGTTGCAGTTGCGGGTCTAACCCCCAATTACTCGAGACGGATTGCTCACGAGCAGCAGCAGCCATGCCCTGGCTCATGGAAGTATAGTCTTTAAACCCGAACGAACAGGTTAAAGTGTGTGATGGGTGCCGAATCAACCTGAGCGTTATTCGTGCTTTTACACCCAAAGCTCCAGCATCACCAGAAAACAGTCCCGTCAGATCAGGACCATAGTGCCTAAAGAAGGGTTGGCTGTTTTTCATTGCCGAGGATCCTGTTTTCAGCAACTCTCCATGGGGCAATACAATATCGTAACAAAGTATGGATTCAGGTGATCCGCCATAGGCACTGGTGCCCATGCTCAGGCTATTTTGAGAGGTGGAACCGCCCACCGTTGCCTTCAAACCTGAAAAGGGTCCCCAAAAAGGTGTTCTGAGATTTTTCGCTGATAAAGCTTCGTACATTTCCGCCCAAGTTACTCCGGATTCAACGATTACATACATATCCTCTTCATTGATCTCAACGATTTTATTCAGTCTAGTGGTGTCAATAATGACTGATTCGGAAGTGGTCGGAAGATAGCCATCGGTGTATGAAGCCCCTCCTCCTCTAGCAACAACAGCGATATCTAGACCCGTTGCCACTCGCACCACTTCTTGTAATTCCTCCACGCTTCCCGGTTGCAGGATGGCGATGGGAACTTCAATGGATCGGTAGATATCCATTGAGTAGAATTCCAAAGATTCTTGGTCGGTTAGAACATATTTCTTACCGATCGCTGCACCGAGAACGGAGACAAGGTCTTTTTTTGATTGGCTCATTATAAATTCCTTACAATATTTATCAGCTCATAATCGAATTGACCAATCCGATCTATTCTCTGGCAAAAATTCCAAGGTAGAGTTCTCCACTGTCTGGTGTACTCTTTCGGTGAACTGCTCTCTTCCGTTCCCTCGCCAAGCATAAAGTTTGGTACTCACTGTTATTTTTTGCAACAACTCTTCTACATCATATCCAATCAAATCCCGAGCAACTAGTGTTAATCCTACCCCTGCCTTGAGAGCATCCACTGCACGATCGTGTATTCTTTGTGGATCAATATCAGCCTCCCGTTTCAGTGCATTGGCGTTTTTTGTATCATACCAAGGAAAATACAACTCACTATCACGGACAAAATACCACCCCCTTAGCAAATGCTCCCCATATGTAGATGGAATTAAATCAGGAGCATAGCGTTCCGACAATGACTTCATTTCAGCTGGATCAAGATACCAAGGATCTATTAAGATCAGTTGCTCAACTTGAATAGTTTTACTTAGACTCAATGCTGCGGCAATCGAGCTCGACACACCCATGGCAACAACACTGATGGATTCCAGGTCCAATTGCGCCAAACCCTCTGCCAGCATGGTCGCTATCGATTGCGGTCGATAGTCTTTCAAATGAGTAGGCCCGGTTTCACCATGCCCTGGGAGATCGATGAAAATCTTCCTGTGCCTGCCCTCCAAGCACTCTGAAATCTCAATAGTGGCATTTGAAGAAGCAGCGTAATCATGCAGAAAAATAACTGTTTGAGTGTTTTCATCACCTGTCTCTGAGCGATAAAATACTGGGCCGAGTGAAGTGTAGGCATATCCTTTCAACAACCTGAGCTCCTGATTAACCATTTTCGGTTCTGATAGCGTTGCTGTTGTATTAGAAAACTGCAGGAAAATCTCTTGGGCTCGCTCCTCGACTGCTTGAGGATTATCCAATAACTCTATGTGTACACAATCAGGTACACTCTCCAGTCGTTGCGGGTGTTCTCCCAATGGATCGCCTTTATAATTGAGAAGAAATGTGGGTGTCATCATTTCTTGTATGCGTTCCTTGGCTGGGTACAAAAATGCCGCTTTATATGCTGTTTGAGCTTCTTCACTGGTTCTCATTAAATCCAAAACAAAAGGTTGTTTTAACTCTGGATCAGGTAGATCGAGACTCATTCTGTACTTTTTCTCTTTTGAGAACCAAGGAAAAAAAATGATCTGATCCCTAAGCCTGGACCATATCCAAGGCATTTGAGTTCCTTCCTGGGTTGGCTTATACCATTTTATATAATGTTCCAAAATTCGATCCACCTCGTCTTTTTCCTCTACAAAAAGTCCGTTGACCACTACTGCTAGACAAAGATCTGGATACAATCTTGCCATTTCAGCTCCTATAATTGCCCCAGTGTGAAACCCATATATACAAAGTTTATCCAACCCCAGAGCGTCCACAAACTCTTTGACCGCTTCAGCATATTGGGTGATATCAGGATCCATACCGTCTATGTAATCAGATAAACCAAAGCCTGGGGTGTCCGGTGCAATGACAGTAAATTCATTGGCAAAATACTCTATGGTGCTTGCCATTTCGGCAGAAGAGGTTGGGCTTTGGTGCAACACCAATAAAGGTGGTCCTTTCCCGGCTATACGATAATGTACTTGTCGAGTCTGAAGGGTTAAAAAGTGGCGTTCTATGTTTAAATTTTCTATAGACTGATACATACTTTAAGTTTTATTATAGGCGATTACTTGGGCGCAAAAAACTAGAAGAGTCAATGAATGAGGACAATTATTTCAATTAGCATTCCCTATGGCAATTGTTTATAAATCTTTTCCCGTCGGTCCACTGCAATGTAATTGCACCGTTATTGGGAATACCGATTCAGGTCTGGGTTACGTGATTGATCCAGGTGGCGATGCCGAGATAATTTTGGAAACAGTCCGATCAATGAAATTAGACATTCAGGGTATTTTTCATACCCATGCTCACTTTGATCATTTTCTTGCTGCTGCCGACATAAAAGATGCCACCCAGGCATCCATTTTTCTGCACAAATCGGATCGGTTTTTATGGGATACCCTAGAGCAGCAATGTCAATTCTTTAATATTGCATATAAACCCACACCCCCTCCAGATTTCAACATAGAAGATGAACAGGATCTTGAACATTGTGATGGAACCTGCATTCATACCCCAGGCCATACCCCAGGGTCGGTCAGTTTCTATTTTGAAAATGAAAAACTTTTAGTTGCAGGGGATACCCTATTTCAAGGTTCTATAGGACGCACAGACCTTCCTGGTGGGGATTTTAATGCACTCAAAAAATCGATACAAAAAAGACTCTACTCACTAGATGAATCATCGATTGTTATCACCGGCCATGGGCCCAATACAACCCTTGGTCGTGAAATGACTTCAAATATGTTTGTCACCTACAATTCCTAAAAACCTTTAGCTAACACGCTTTGGGAATGAATAAATATTGAATCGATCAGATTGTAAGAAACCAATTAAAGTCATCTCATATTCCCAAGCAGCTTCAATTGCTAAACTTGAAGGTGCGCCTATTGAAACAATGATTGGGATTCCTGCTAGAGCGGCCTTATGGACCAACTCGAAGCTGGTTCTGCCACTGAGAATTAAACCGTAATTGGACAAAGGAAGATTATTATTCTGGAGTTCTTGGCCAATCAATTTATCTAATGCGTTGTGACGCCCTACATCTTCATATAGATTCTGAATGGAGCCCTTCTGATCAAACAAGGCTGAGGCATGCAAACCTCCTGTATTGCTAAATATTTCTTGGCTAATTTGAAGTCGTTCGGGTAATTTCCTTAATACCGATTCTGAAATAATGAAATCGACACTGTTGAAAGCATATTGTTTTAAGGATCCAATGTTCTCGATCACTTGACTCCCACAAATCCCACAAGAAGAATTGATGTAAAAATTCCTAATCTTCTCAAGATCTACAGTCAAAGCTTCATCCAGTTCCACCAAGACAGTGTTTTCTATATTACTGCGATCTTCTAAATCATCGATCCTGGAAATCCCAATGACATCCCTGATATTTTGAATGATGCCCTCAGAATACAAAAACCCTAATACCAGCTGAAAATCATTACCTGGTGTTCTCATGGTAATGGCAATGTTTTTCTGTTCTCGTGATGCTTGGGGCCCGAAAATAATATGAAATTCTAGGGGTTCCTCAACTGCGACCTCGTCACTGACCTCTTTATTAGTGCCTTGAGTGCTCTGGTTAATGGTAATGCTTGTGGATTTATTCACAGCAAATAGTGAGCAATTCAAGCATCAATATCGGGTAATTGATAATCTTTATAGGTTTGCCTAAGTTCAAATTTTTGGATCTTCCCAGTCGCTGTGTGTGGCAACGAATCAACAAAAACCACGTCATCGGGAATCCACCATTTTGCTACTTTTCCATCATACCATTGCAGTATCTCATCCTTACCGAGGTCTTCACCCTCTTTCACCTGTACCAGTAATAAAGGCCTCTCGGTCCATTTGGGATGATCAACCCCAATCACCGCAGCTTCTGCAACTTTGGGATGATTGGTGGCGGTATTTTCTAGATCAATAGAACTGATCCATTCTCCACCTGATTTAATGACATCTTTGGTACGATCGGTAATAGCCATGAATCCCTTTTCATCAATGGTCGCTACATCGCCTGTCTCAAACCAACCGCCCTCCTCCAGTGTCGTGCCTGGTTCTGCCTTGAAGTAATCACTCAACACCCAAGGTCCTCTAACCTTGAGGCTGCCAAAAGCAACCCCATCCCAGGGTAATTCATTGTTATCATCATCAGTTATTTTCATTTCAACCCCAAAAACGCCTCGACCTGCTTTTAATTGAGCTTTTAAGAATTCCTCGCCCTCCAAATCTTCCATCCCCGGCTTAAACTTATTGAACGTTCCCAATGGGCTCATTTCTGTCATGCCCCAGGCGATATGAACATAAGCATCATGTTTTTCTCTCATCTCGGTAGCGATGATAGCAGGACAAGCCGCACCCCCAGTGATTACACGTTTGAGACTGGTTATTTGTTTTCCAGACTCGTCAAGGTATGCCAACAAGCTCAGCCAAACGGTTGGTACGCCCATGGCAACAGATACCTGTTCTGCTTCGATCAATTGTTGAAGGGTTTCACCATCACCCATTTTTGAACCCGGTAAAACAATCTTGGAACCTATCATTGGTCCTGCATAAATCGTGCCCCATGCATTGACATGAAACATTGGGACAATGGGAAGAATGCAATCGGATGCAGAAACATCAAACACATCAGGAACACATGATGCAAAAGCATGCAAGATGGTTGATCGGTGGTTGTATAAAACCCCTTTTGGATTGCCGGTAGTTCCTGATGTATAACACATGGCACTGGCCGTTTTCTCATCAAATTCAGGCCACTCAAATTGATCAGGTTGATCGGCAATCAGACTTTCATAACAAATTGTATTGGGTAGGGAAGTTTTTGGCATATGCTGTTCTGAGGTCAATACAACGAAATGCTCTATGGATGTCAATTGATCTTGTATGTTTTCCAGTAATGGAACAAACATGGGATCGCAAAAGATAACACGATCCTCAGCATGATTGATGATATAAACCAACTGTTCGGGAAACAATCTAGGATTGACGGTGTGGCATATGAAACCGGAGCAGGATACCGCATAATAGAGCTCAAAATGTCGGTGGTCATTCCACGCCAAGGTTCCTACCCGATCGCCATGCTGAATCCCTAGTTTCTGAAGTCCATTAGCTAACTGTCTGGTTCGCTTAAAAGCATCTTTGAAAGTGTAACGATGATTGGGATCATCAGAAGCCACCGAAATAATTTCCTGCTCCGGAAAATTTTTTTCTGCATGATTCATCAATGATGAAATCAACAAAGGTGTATCCATCATCAAACCCAGCATAGATTCCTCCCCAATATTCTGTTCACTCAACCACCAATATAATACATTTCAACTTTCTTTTTACCGAGATAAGTTTGATTCAAAGCCCTTAACTCACTATAACGATCTTCTCGTCTGGACCATATCTCATATATTTTTTCCTGAATTTCTTGGTCTGTCAAACCAGCTCTAAGCCATGATTTGACATCCTGTCCTGAAGTAGCAAACAAGCAGTTATAAAGTTTTCCATCTGATGACAATCTGGCCCGCGTACAGGATCTACAAAACGGTTTTGTGACTGAGGAAATAAAGCCGATTTCTCCTCTCCCGTCCTTGAACCGATATCTGGATGCAACCTCCCCATGATAATTCTGATCAATGGGTTCTACTGGCCAGATTGAGTTGATGGCTTTGAGCAATTCTTCACTGGGAACCGTATCTGATATTTTCCAGTGGTTGATGTTGCCGACATCCATGTATTCGATAAACCTCAGAATAATGGGAGTATCTCTGAAATATTCCACCATCTGCTGGATGAGTTGATCATTGGATCCTCGTTTAATCACTGCATTCACTTTAATGTTTTCAAAACCGACAATTTGGGTCTCCTTTATGCCAGCTAATACACGACCCAATGAACCTCTTCGACCCGTGAGAGTTCTAAATTCCTCTTTATCCAAAGTATCTAAACTAATCGTGACTCGATTCAGCCCTGCTGCTTTCAATTCCGATGCGTATTTCGTCAGCAGCACACCATTGGTGGTTAGAGCAATATCATCAATGCCATTGATGCGACTGAGATCTCCGATCAAATCAGTTAAGTTCACTCGCAATAAAGGCTCGCCACCAGTGATCCTTATTTTGTTTACTCCCAAGTCCGAAAAAATTTTTGTAATGCGAATAATGTCTTCAAAAGGCAGTCGTTCTTCAGAGGGTAAAAACTTAAAATTAGGATGATATTTCTCCTCTGGCATGCAATAAGTGCAACGAAAATTGCATCGATCCATGACCGATATTCTTAAATCTTTCAAGGGTCTACCTAATGCGTCTTGAATAGGTGCAATATAAGAGAGGTTATTAGTCATAAAAATTTTTCGACATTTATTTCGATATTGAAACAACTTCAATTATAATATGATTTGCTTACAACTTACATAAGCAGCGTTGATTTGAGCAGCTTGCAAGCGCTATAAAAAAATTGCTAAATAGCATCGACTCGATCAGCAATGCTTTCGGGTTTTTTTATGGAAAAAATAGATCAACTTATTTCTGAAAAGGGTTATGTTCTTGCAGATGGTGCAACGGGGACCAATTTATTTTCAATGGGTCTTGAGTCAGGGGACCCACCGGAACTTTGGAATTTAGAATTTCCTGACCGTGTTTACCTTAATCATCAAAATTTTATTGAAGCTGGGTCAGACCTTATTCTTACCAACACGTTTGGTGCCAACAGATTCAGATTGGCGCTACATAATGCAGAAAATCAAGTTCATGAACTAAACGTTGCAGGAGTTGAAATTGCAATTAAAGCTGCTGATCATTGTGAACGAACAATAATAGTTGCAGGCTCAATTGGACCAACAGGTGAAATGATTGAACCTCTGGGTGAGGTGACAAAAGCAGAAGCAACTTCCGCGTTTACTGACCAGGCTATAGCACTCAAAGAAGGTGGAGCTGATGTAGCTTGGATTGAATCAATGTATTCAGAAGAAGAAATAGAATGTGCGATTATAGCCAGCAAACAAGCAGGTCTGCCAATTTTTTTAACTAACACTTTTGATAGCCATGGTAAAACCATGATGGGCCTCGAACCAAAGCAACTCGTCATGCTAGCTGAGCAATATTCTCCTGAAATCATTGGCTACGGTGCCAATTGTGGCATTGGGGCATCGGAATTGATTGGCTCGATATTATGTCTTGCAAAATCCAAAAAAAACCACAAGATGCACCTTGTTGCAAAGGGAAACTGTGGAGTACCCCAGTACATAGAGGGAGAAATAGTCTACAACGGGACTGAAGAAATAATGGCCGCTTATGCCTGTTATGCCAGAAAATTAGGTGCAACCATTATTGGTGGTTGCTGTGGAACAAAAAAAGAGCATGTTAAAGCGATGGCTGATGCTTTGAAAGAAAACACGATGGAATGTCCTCTGGAAGTGGATCAAATGATTAAGTCCATGGGAGAAATGACTGAGGGCAATATTGCAATGGTTCAAAAATACCTGAATTCAGAAGATTCTCCCGAAGTCGAGGCAATCAAGCCGAGAAGAAAAAGAAGACGCAGGCAAAAACTAAATTAAACCCATTAAATTTGTTTAGATCAATGCCCGTTTTGGATCTGTGTACTCATACCCTAATTCATCAGCCACTGCCTCGATGGTAATCATTCCCTGATGGACACTAAGACCTTGGCAAAATCCTTGGTCTTGGATCAGTGCCTGCACCAGTCCTTGATTGGCCAAATCTTCAACATAAGGTAAAGTTGCCTGATTCAGCGCATAAGTTGAAGTCAAAGGCACAGCTCCAGGCATATTGGAGACACAATAATGTAAGACGCCTTCTTCAATATATGTGGGGTTGGAATGAGTTGTCGGTCTACTGGTTTCTGCGCAACCGCCTTGATCGATGGCAACGTCAACAAATACTGAACCCGGTTTCATTTTTTTCAACAAATTCCTGGATATGATCTTGGGTGCAGATGCCCCAGGCACCAAAACCGCACCTATTACCAGATCTGCGTCAACGATAAAGGCTTCATTTGAGACTGAATCAGCAAGAACTGTATTTAAATCATCGCCAAAGACTGTTTCAAGGTAATCAAGTCGAGCTGCTGATTTATCTAGGACTGAGACATTTGCTTGCATCCCTAGAGCAATTTCAATGGCATTGTAGCCAACCACCCCGCCACCAATGATGGTCACCGTTGCAGGATCAACATTGGTTACTCCGCCCATTAGAATTCCAGACCCTCCTTTCGCTTTTTCCAAGCAACTTGCGCCCGCTTGTACTGCCAACCTGCCTGCAATTGCGCTCATGGGTGTTAACAAAGGATAGCTTTTGTCCTCAGCAATAACCGATTCATAGGCAATGGCACTGACTCCGGAATCAACTAAGGCTTTGGTTTGCTCAGGATCTGGTGCGAGGTGGAGATAGGTAAATAGTATTTGGTCTTCATGTAGCAGAGCGCACTCTTCCAATTGTGGCTCTTTTACTTTTACTATCATCTCAGCTCGCTCAAAAATCTCCTCTCTTGAAGCGACTATTTCTGCACCAGCCTTAAGGTAATCTTGATCACTTTTATTAATCCCCAAACCTGCATCAGTCAAAACCATGACTTGATGGCCACCATTGACAAGAGCTAGAACACTTTCAGGAGTAAGGCCTATTCGGTATTCATCGGTTTTAATTTCCTTAGGGACGCCAATTAACATCTTCCAGACTCCTACTTTACAGTTGGCATTGACAAATCTACTGCACTGGATTCATCAACATCTGGCCAACGGGTTGTTACTGTTTTCAATTTTGTAAAGAATCTGATTCCATCCATTCCATATATGTTTGAGTGTCCGTATATGGAATCTTTCCAGCCACCAAAACTATAGAAAGACAATGGGACAGGTATAGCAACATTGACCCCAACCATGCCAATTTGAACTCGATTTGAGAATTCTCTGGCAATACCGCCACTGGAAGTAAAGACCGCAACCCCATTACCAAAACGGTGATTGTTGACAAGGTCAAGAGCTTGTTGCAAATTTTCTGCTCTGAGCATGACTAAAACAGGACCAAAAATTTCTTCAAGATAGATGCTCATATCAGCAGCAACATGGTCAAACAATGTTGGTCCTAAAAAGAAACCTGCACCTTCATTTGATATTGGATGCTCTCTTCCATCAATTACCAGTTCAGCCCCTGAAGACTCACCGCTTTTGATGTAGTCCACAACTTTATTCTTATGTTCTTTTGTTATTAAAGGTCCCATATCATTGCTGGGATCCTTTCCTGGCCCGATTTTTAATGCCGTTATCTTCTGTATCAAGAGTTCTTTTAATGGTTCTGCAATAGTGTCCACTGCAATGACAGCTGAAATAGCCATACATCGCTCACCAGCGGATCCATAGGCTGCTCCTATGATTGCGTTTGCAGTTTGTTCAAG
>ERZ651768.1656-NODE-1656-length-16168-cov-6.581692_pt1 | contig 16168 bp, 16 predicted proteins | sample MGYA00514754_ERZ651768 | MGnify/ENA metagenome assembly ERZ651768
CCCGGAGGGATTCGAACCCCCGACCACCTGGTTCGAAGCCAGGTACTCTATCCAGCTGAGCTACGGGCGCGTGTTTTATTTCAAGTAGTTAAGTACCTCAGGAAGGTACAGTCTCCAATAACTATTGGATTCTCCAATAACTTTCTATTCTAGCTCGTTCTGAGCGACTAAAAACCATAAATCTGGGGTGAGTACGCGGTCTGGTTTAACTTCGCCATCACCCAGGTCTATGCCGACAGCGGCCTGATCGACTTTATCAGTGTGGCCCCGATTGAAGGCCAGGGCATTGCGTTGGGATTCCTACCATTAATAGAAGACGAGATATCAGCAGGACGACTTATTCGGCCCTGGAGAGAAACGGTTAAACCAATCAGATCCTATTTTCTGGTTTATCAACTGAATTCGACGATCAAGGCAACCGACATGTACGTGATGTCCGTCTTCAGTTTTCTTATTTCCTCAGTTTTTCCCCCAACTCGAAGCATCCATGGTCAGGATGCGTCGGGAAAATTTCCACTGACCGTTATGCTGGATCACGGTGTCTTCGTATACGCCGCAGTCGGCCAATACTGGAAGTTGTCCCGGCGAGCCGTTGTAGGCAACCAGGTAACAACGCCCCAGGACTGAGCCATCGGATCTGAGTTCTAGATGCAAGCTGCCATTCCAGTGCCGCCTATATTTGCCCCCACGGTTCGCTTTATCGCGTTCCTTGTGAGCAATCAGAGCTTCTCGGCCGGAGACACTGATGCCTAATTCCGGCGCCTCAAGAACACCATCGTTGGTAAAACACGAGGCATAAGTGTCGGAGTCTGCGGCATCGCTGCTGAGGTTGTACAAGGCATACAGGTTTTGAATGTCCAGGTAGTCTTGAGTCGATAGTCCATTTTGTTCACTCATCCGATCTCTCCGCTTCGAGAATGGTGCGATTGACTTTTGGCACCTTCCATTTATTCATTTAGTAGTATTGTTTATTGAAGGTGGCTGAAAGTATATGTAGATAGCCGAAGTTCTGGCAGTGGAGTGCTGGGAGTAACTCACCTAGCCTCTCCATCAAATTCCCAAAGAAACCGAGTCATACAGTCGTATGCCTGCATCTAATCATTCCTTACTCACGCAAAGGAATTGAAACTGCGGTCGGATGAAACACATCTACACATTCCTCTGTCTGTTCCTGCAGAGAGGTTTACAGTATTAGTTGGGTATTGGGAGTAGACAAGGTTGTATGAATCGCCTTCTCCATTACTGGGATCACTTAGCCCGTAAGTCCATTTAAGCTCCTCTGGTGACTTACTAAGGGCAAACCCCTGTTTTATCTAAAACATTGTACGTGAATATTCAGAAAGGCCTTAAATAATAGTGTTTGGGCTTTAAAGTCCCTCAACACTGAGGCTCAGATCGAGGATTGCACGCCTAATACCCGTCGGCATACTTGTGCGTCCTGGATGGTCATGGCTGACAGGCAGACCCTTGATGGAAGTGCGCGAAATCTTAGGACACAGTACTGTGAAGATGATGGAGAGGTATGCACACCTAGTACCTGAGAACCTACGAAATGCAGTCAAAGTACTCAAGGATTGGTCATATTGTGGTCACACTGGCCTGATCCTAAAGGAGCCCGAATCCTGCAAGGCAGAGGACCTGTTTCACGGCACACGGGTACTCATGGGCACCGTAGCGCGCCTGGTGGACTGCACCTGAAGTTTTGTCCGACCGTCAGCGGGTACGCATGACTTGAGCCGGATCGGCGCGCGGATCGCGCGGTGCCCACTGGCCTGCGTCGACCTGGGCAAAAAACTCCGCCACCGCTGAGTTGAACATATCTGGCTCTTCAAGGTTGATCGTGTGCCCGGTCTTTGGCAGCACTAACAATCCACAGGCAGGAATGGTGCGTTTAAGAAATAGGCCAGGTTGCAGACAGTGGTCGTCCTCGTCTCCGTTAATGACGAGCGTCGGTTTGGCGAGGTTGCTCAGTCCGGGTTCCAAATCGTATAGGGAAGGTCGTTGGCACTGAACGCCACGCATGGTATTCGCCGCACCCACGGAAGAGTGCTGGCCGAGCCACTCGACCAGTTCGTCCCATCCTCGTGGATCCTTGTTTTGAAACTGGACGCGCGCTGCGCCGCTGGCGTAGGTCGTTGCGAAAGCTTTGCTGCCCAGTGATTCGAATTGCTGAGCGACTTCCAGCGATACTCCTTTGAAATATTCGGCGTGTTCTTTTTCCGCACCGTAACCGCAACCGGCGACGACTAGGGAGCGTGCCCGTTGGGGATATTCAAGACCAACGTGCAGTGCCGTAAAGCCCCCCATCGAAAGTCCTACGATATGGGCGTTACTGATGTGCAACTCGTCGAGAACATTGATGGCATCGATTACGGCTCTTTGTTGCGAATATGTGGCAGGGTCATCGGGCACATCTGAGGGGGGATAGCCGCGGGCACCATACGTAATGCAACGGTAGCGGCGCGAGAAGAATCGGATTTGTGGCTCCCATGAGCGATGATCGCCGCCGAATTCGTGCACGAACAGTACGGTGTCGCCACTGCCTGCTTCCTCGTAGTACAACTGAATGCCATCATCTGTCGTGATATAGGGCATGGTTTGGTCGCCTTATGGTTAAGAATCAATCAGTCACCAGGACCGAATCGTGCTGTCAAATGGCTGCTTCCAATATCGTGCTGTCTTGCTAATAGAGTCTGATACTGAACCATACTCAGGCGCATTCGCAAGTCATATGGTCGCAAACAGATCAGGTCAATGAGTAAGTTTGATTTCGTTATTCGTAATGGAGCATAGCACCCATAACCCCGATATTAACGCCTACCTACACCCTCAGGCGGACGATCCTTAAGGCTAAAGGCACGCCCAAGACACCACTGTGCCACGATGAATAGGCCAAAAAAAGGCACAGCCAGGGGAAAGCAGCGCTCCTTATCCCCGACTACCTGAGTTTTGAGCCGAGATCAGGAGAGAGTTGTCGCGGTTCGACGAAGCGGTAAGCTTGATTGACGAAAGACTTTCAGAATTGTCTGACGCACCAAACGAAAATGCGGTCAAAAGAATACGTAACCTCTCGGTCATTTGCACGACCTACCGCTTACACATTGAGCAGGCACCATAGCGACCCTCTACCTACTCAGATGCGGTAACACTTCTGACCCCAGTGTTTCCAGTTGTGTGGCAACCTCATCGTAAGGACATCCAAATGCTATGGCAAAATGTTCGACACCGGCTTCAATATAAGCTTCGAGTTGCTCAGTAACTTCACTTGACGTGCCGGTTACGTTGAGGCGTTCGACCTGATCCTCACGCAGGTTGTAGTCCACACCGATGCTTTCACCCATCATGCGTAACGCGGCTTGTCGTGTCTTACCTATCGACAGGAACACAGTCAGTGCTCGCGTAATCTCAGTTGGATCCCGCTTCGTTTCCGTGGCCAGTTCTTCCAGACGGGAGCAGGCCTCCCGATAGTGCTGGGGCGTAAAAAAGAGGGGGAAAATACCATGGCCATAACGGATCGTCCGGCGCAACGCTGGATCTCCACGCCCACCTACCCATAGTGGTGGTCCACCTGCCTGAATTGGTTTTGGATACTGAATTGCTTTGTCAAACTGGTAGAACCGGCCGTGAAATGTCGTTTCTTCGTTTTTCCACAATGCCTTTAGTATATCCATACACTCATCCGTTCTCGCACCGCGCTCGACAAACGGTATTCCGGCTGCAGTGAACTCCTCTGGGAAGTCGCCGCCGACGCCGATTCCGAAGATTAATCGTCCGTTCGACAGTTGGTCGACGTAGGCGCAAGCCTTTGCCATTGCAGCTGGACTTCTCAGCGGCAGTCGCACGACTGCTGTTCCAATTAGCGGACGATTTGTGACTGCAGCAAAAATTCCAAGTACGACGAATGGATCCGCTTTGGGTACACGGGAAAATGTGTTTTCGCTTACCCACAACGAATCGAAGCCTAACTCTTCAGCATCGATAGCAAACCGTTCTGCGCTATAGCCTGGCAGATAGCGATGATAAAGTACGCCGACTTTAGTCTTTTTCAGTGGCATCTCTTCACTAGAAATGGCACGACGAATTGAAATATATGAACATTGGGTTCTCAGGCGTATTTATAGAATCCATGATCTGCGCCACACCTTTGCCGGTTGGTTCGAGATGAAAGTTGTGCCGTTCTTTGACGTGAGTAAACTGCTGCGCCATGCCAATATACAGATGACAGAGCGGTATGCCCATCTGGCCTCGGATTATCTGCATGATGGAGTGGTTAATCTCGATTTTTCAGTACGTTTTCAGCACACCGAAAAACTAAAAAGACAGTGCTCTACCAGAATAGCCTAGAAGCAGTAGAAAATGGTGGACGCGGCTGGATTTGAACCAGCGACCGCTTCCGTGTGAAGGCAGAGTCCTACCAACTAACAGTCCAAAAACCCCTCAAATAACAGACTCCGACTCCACGCAAATGGGCCTGACGTGCCCGATAATCTAGTCCAGTCGATGTGAGAGTGTTTGAGTCTACTGCATGATGGCTGATTGATTGGGGTGGGTTGGATGGATCGGCTAATCCCCTTGTCGTGGGCGTCGTCGGTTGAAGGCGGCGATAAGGCGACAGAGGGGCGTCAGCCACTTTTTCCACCAGCCCTGGGATTGTGCCAGTGCAGCGGCGGACCCGGACTCACCAGACAAGGCGGCGTTCACGTTGTGGGCAAAGGTGGTCACCAGTCGGCCAACAAGATTGCGGACAAAGCCCGAGCGACCGAACTGGGCCAGTGGACCGGCGATGGTATAAGCGATCTCGACTTCCACCCGCGTGTTCTCCTCGTCGAGGTCGAGCAAACGGTTCTGGATGCGCGCCTTGGCCCGCGAGTGGCTCCGGCGATCCGTTCCCACGCCCTCAATTGTTGACGAGTAACTTCGATTATCCACAGCGTATGTCCCGGAAAAGGCGAAAACCGGTCTAATCGGACCCAGTTTGATCGAGGCTTTGCCACTGACCGCACCGTCGACCGGTGGGCCATCGAGTTCGATCCCAGGCAGTGCTGCACAGGTTTTTTCGAGGTCTGAAAGCAACGGCCACACCGTGGTGCGGAGGTGGGGTAACGTGAACACCTGCTCGATCGTAACCCAGCCATCGGACTCTCTTACGTCACGGACACTGACGGTAATCCCCGACGGCAAACCACCCGGGACTGGCGTTGTCGGCGACGGCGTTGCCAAGCCTTGAGTGCCTATCGCCTCCGGCGTTGATCTTGTCTCGCACGCACCGGGCCCCGGTGCAGGACCGAGCCCAGCTGTGTTCTGCTGCGGGTCACTGACCAAAGGCTGGGCGGCGACCCGCGCAATGGCTCGGACGATACCGCGATAACCCGTACAGCGGCATAGGTTGCCGCTCATCTCGCGCCGTATCTGCGCCTGCGTGAGATCTGTGTGCCGCGAGAGCACATCGCGAGCGGTGATCAGCATACCTGGGGTACAGTAGCCACACTGCAGGGCGTGCTCCTCTGAAAATGTCCGGCGCAGCTCCCCCATCAGCGGGTCGTCGTCCAGACCCTCGATGGTTTCTACTGTCGCACCATCGCAGGTAACGGCGTACGTGATACAGGAGCGGGATATCTGACCATTGATGAGTACGGTGCAGGCACCACAAATCCCATGCTCGCAGCCAAGATGGGTACCGGTAAGGCCGATGTCATCGCGCAGGAAATCGGCCAGGGAAGTGCGTGGTGACACCGCAGCGCGATGAAGACGCCCATTGACCGTCACCTCAAACGGTCTCATGACGGGAATGCGTGGGCATCGGCCAGCGCGCGCTGGAGTACAGCGCACTGGACATTGAGGCGATAGAGATCGGGCACCGGCATGTGCCACGCAAGATGATCGCGAACCGGTCCTGGGTCCAGTACAGCGGGGAGTGCCACAGCGGGGCCGAGGCCAAGTGCATCATTGTCGAGCAAGAGAGGCAAGCCGTCGGTGGCGCCAACAACCACACGACAACAACTACGGTCGGGGTCATGCACAATCGCTGCGATCGCGTCGGCAAATTCACCGGGTTTGCGTGAAATCTTGGCATATCCGCAACGCACGGAGGCGCCGAGTCGGGGCATGCGGATCCCGTTAATCAGTTCTCCTGTGCCGATGGTTGTTTCCATAGCTCCAACCAGGAAGTCATCGATCTTGACAATCCGCTGCCCACTTTGGCCGGAGACCAGGATCTCGGCGTCGAGCGCGGCAAAACAGGACACCCAGTCAGCCGCTGGATCCGCATTGGCGACACTGCCGCCGAGGGTGCCACGATTCCGGACCGCGCGGTAAGCGATGCCGCCAGCGACCCGGGCAAGAAAATCATGACCCAGATCGGCAATTCGCCGGTCTTCGACCGCGGCATGGGATACGCAGGCACCGATGGTGACGTGGGTTGTCGACGCCTCAACGCGGACGAGTTCATCGATGCGAGTAATGTCTACCAGCAGTTCAGGTTGAACCAGTCGCAGGTTGAGCATCGGACCGAGCGTCTGGCCACCGGCGAGAATCAGGGCGTCCGACGACTGAGTCAGGAGCGTAATTGCCTCGTCGATGCTTTTCGCCTGTTCGTAATCGAAGTCGACTGGCTTCATGTTGTCACCTTGCCAAGTGACGAATCGCTTGCCGCGGCAACAGCCTCCACGATGCGCCGCGGTGTGACTGGTAGCACCGACAGTTCCACTCCGATAGCGCGAAGCGCATCGTTAATCGCGTTGGTGATCGCGGCCGGTGGTGCGATACAGCCACCCTCACCGATGCCCTTGACGCCGAAACGGGTATAGGGCGAGGGCGTTTCCAGATGGATGATTTGCGCGTCCGGGACCTCGGTCGGGCCAGGCAACAGGTATTCCGACAGAGTGGAAGCCTGTGGCTGGCCGTCTGTGCTGTAGGCCATTTCCTCGAACAGGGCGGTACCTATACCCTGGGCCAGCCCGCCAAGGATCTGGCCATCGACAATCATGGGGTTGACCAGCACTCCACCATCCTCGGCAATCACGTAATCAAGTAATTCAATCTCGCCGGTCAGCGGGTCAACAGCTATGACGGCAGCATGGGTGGCGTAACTGAAAGTACCCGAATCCTGTTCTGGCTTGTAGCCCGCAGTGACCTCGAGACCCCCCGGGTCAACCTCGGTATCCAGCTCCTGCGGCTTGAGGTACCAGGTGCGGGAGATCTCGGCAAGTTGGATACTGCCGGCGGCGCCTTGGATAGCGCCGTCTTTTAGTCGCACTGCCTCCACTGGACACTGGAGCAAGTTGGCGCCAATGCGCAACACGCGCCGTGCCAACTCATCGCATGCGCAGGCAACTGCTCCGCCAGACATCACCATTGAGCGTGAGCCCCAGGTACCGGTCGAGTAAGGCGTGATCGCGGTGTCACCGTGGATCAGTCGAGTCTGTTCTAGCGGGATACCGAGAACCTCGTGCGCGACCTGAGCCAGGGTGGTTTCCAAACCCTGTCCGTGGGAATGGGCTCCAATGCGCAGTTCCAATCCCCCATCCGGGGTCAGGCGGGCCGTGCACTGTTCGTGGCCCGGCACCATTGGGATCCCCCAGTTGGCATAAACGGTGGTACCGTGGGCTCCCTGTTCTGTGTACATCGCAAAGCCGATCCCGATCCGTCGCCCGTCTGCTTCGCCACGTTGCTGGCGACTTCGGATAGAGTCGAGATCAATTGTGTCGATCACCTGGCGCAGCGACTCCGGGTAATCGCCGCTGTCAAAATGTTTGCCCGTGATATTGTTGAATGGCATCTGCTCGGGACCGATAAGACTCTGGAAACGCACTTCGGTGGGTTCGATTGCCAGTTCCCGCGCCAGCGCATCGACCATTAGTTCCAGTGCAGTGCAGACCCCGCAACGGGCAACGCCGCGGTACGGCAGGATGGGGGGCTTGTTGGTGGCAACGGCATAGGTCCGGCAGCGGTACCCCTCCAGGTCATACACGCCGGGCAGAATGCTGACGACCTGGGCTGCCTCTAGGCAGGCGGAGAAAGGATAAGAAGAGTAGGCACCAGCATCGACCGTTGCCTCGGCATCGATGGCGAGGAGTCTGCCGTTCGCATCACCGTAAACGGTAATGGTGTAGTGGTGCTCGCGACAATTGGATGATGCAATGAGGTTTTCGCGCCGGTCTTCCAGCCACTTCAGCGGGTGCCCCAGCTTTATTGCCGCCCAGGCAAGGCAGATTTCTTCCGGTAGAAGAATGCCCTTGTAGCCGAAACCACCACCGACATCTGGTGCCACCACCCGGATCCGGGCATGTTCAATGCCGAGACATTCGGAAAGACCGGTACGTACAATATGGGGTTGCTGGGTCGAGGTATAAACCACGAGTTGTTCGAGTCGGCTGTCCCATCTGGCGAGGACGCCGCGGCCCTCGAGTGGGCTCATCGACTGGCGCGCGGTGCGAATTGTACGGGTGACCGAAGCAGCAGCTCGAGCAATGATCGGGTCGAGGTCCTGTTCAAAGTCTGTTGTAAGGAACACGTTGTCACCCCACTCCTCGTGCACCAGGGGCGCGTCGGCTTCGCGAGCGGCGAGCATATCGCTAAGTACTGGCAGTTCCTCGATCTCGACGCCGATCGCATCAACGATGTCCTCGGCCTCAGCCCGTGTGTCAGCCACACACATTGCGATCAGTTCGCCGACATGGCGGACCTTACCGCTCGCCAGTACTGGTTGATCGGAGGATTTGAAACCAGGCAGGGTGGAATGTGCCCGGATCGGGGCGACCGCCGCGAGATCGTCAGCGACAAACACCTGCTGACGGCATTCGTTCGGAATCGAGGCATTGCGAAGATAGCCGTGAGCAACGGGGCTCCGGAGGAAAGCGACATGGCGGGTGCCTGCCAGCTGAATGTCGCCGACAAATTCTCCCCGCCCACGCAGGTAGCGATCGTCTTCCTTGCGCAGCACTGAAGCGCCGACACCGTGTGTGCTCATCGGATGCCCCGTCAGTCAGATAATTCCAAACAAGCAGGTTTGTCGTGTGCCCGGGGTCGGACAGGATGTTTCCTATTTACCAAGTTCGGTAGCATCATCGGGCCCAACTACTCCGCTGACCAGGTTTTGCGTGTGCAGGGTAATGGGATCGATGATACCAGATAAGGTTGACCGCTTGATGTGTGAGCGGAACCTGGCAAACCAGCTTTCCCGTTCGCGCCGCGCCTCGGCCGCCTGTTCGAGTGTGGCTAGGGCAAACCGGATTGTGTTCCCCGGACGCAGGCGCGCCACCGTTGGCAGATCGGCCGAGATCACACAGCCTATCTTCGGGTAACCACCGGTGGTCTGTCTATCAGCCAGGAGCACGATAGGCAGGCCGTCACCTGGCACCTGGATCGAACCGGGTGCCGTACCGTCAGAAGTAATGTTGAAGCCGCGTGCATGCTCAAGCTGCGGACCCTTCAGGCGCATGCCCATGCGGTCAACGGCGGGTGAGACCGTGTAGTCACAGCTGACCAGAGTGTGCAATGACTCGGGAGTGAAAAAGTCATCCTGCGGTCCCGGGATGATGCGGATGGGGAGGTCGCCTGGCAGCCTACGCTCGACGAAGCGTAATTCATCCCGAACCGGTACTGCTGACAGGACCAGAGAAAGTTCATCGTCACTTTCTAGCTGCCGACCGTTGAAACCGCCGAAGCCCCCACGGGTGTAGGTCGAGAGACTGCCCATAGCGGGCGGCAGGTCGAAGCCGCCCTCGACCGCAAGGTATGTCATTGCCATGTCGGTGACCGGCCCAATGCAAAAGACATCACCACGGTGCAGGCAGAAACTCTCAAACGTGGGCAGCTGACGGCGATACGGCGAGAGAAGTTCAATCAACGCTTTGCCACCCGCAACGGCGATGCGCACTGATTCTGTGGTGACTTCCAGCACGGGCCCCGCGCCAAGCACTTCGAGGGCCGCAATCGTCGGTTCATTACCAACGAGGTGGTTTGCAATACGAAGCGCGGTCGTGTCAAGCGCACCAGAGACCGGTACTCCCATAGACTGCAGGCCGTAGCGGCCCAGATCCTGGACCGTAGTGTGCAGGCCGGGCTTGTGCACGCGGAGGATGGGAATCACGTTGCCGATTTCCCGTGCGGCAGGACGTGGTTAGCCCCGGCGTCCTTTTCAGCAAAACAGTCGTACTCGCGACGGCTGATCGGTGTAAAGCGAACCCGGTCGCCTTGTGCCAGAAGGGCCGGGGGCGAAGCGGTTTCGTCGAACAATTTCAGCGGCGTTCGGCCAATCACGTGCCACCCGCCGGGGCACTCGATCGGGTAGACCGCAGTCATCCGCTCGGCAATAGCGATTGAACGGGCAGGGACGCGCAGGTTGGGTGTGGCCTTGCGGGGCAAAGCGATTTCCGCGGTGAGATCCCCCAGGTAGGGATAACCCGGCAGGAACCCGACCATGTAAACATGGTAGGTGTCACTGCTGTGGCGCTGGATGACCTCCTCGATCGACAAGGAACATGCCTCAGCGACCGCTTCAAGGTCCGGTGACAGGTCCAGGTCATAGCAGGCCGGTATTGACCAGTCACGCCCGGTGAAGTCATCAATGGGAAGGTCGGGCAGGATTTTGGCAAGTGTATTTTCGAGTCCAGCGAAAGAGACGATTTCGGGGTCGTAGTGGATCGCGAGGGAACGGAAGGTCGGCACCAAATCAGTGATGCCAGCGAGTTCGAGCGCGCTCACACCAGCATAGAGCGCAGTCACCCTCCGGCTTATGTCCAGATCAATTTCTTCGCCAAATTCAACAACCATGACGGTGTCACCGTTAGGGAGAAATTTTGCCGGCGGATTCATCGATCTGGTCGTTGGCCTAGGTTGGGACGGTTAGGTGCTATAGTAAACTGGATGGCGTCGCCCGGTGGGTATGCAGGACCTTCATTCTGGTGATTCTAGTTTCTTGACCCGGGAGTTTGTGCATGGCTGACAAGATCAATCTCAATGCCGACATCGGTGAAGGGTTCGGTGCATACGACATCGGCAATGACGCCGAGTTAATGGAGATTATCAAATCTGCCAGCATCGCCTGCGGTTTTCACGCTGGCGACCCCTTGACCATGCGCCGGTTAGTCGCCCACGCTGCCCGGGTTGGTGCCAGCGTTGGCGTTCACCCGGGGTTCAATGATCTTTGGGGATTTGGCCGCCGGCGGATCACGATGCCTGCCGAGGACCTCGAATATCTCATCGCCTATCAGATCGGCGCCCTCCAGGCGATGGTGCGTTACGAGGGCTTGTCGGTTACCCACCTTAAGCCCCACGGCGCGTTAAATAACATGGCAGCTGAGGACGAGACACTGGCAATGGCGATTGGCCGTGCCATCCAGATCACTGATCCCGGCATCATCTACGTCGCGCTGGCCGGTTCCTCTATGCACACCGCAGCGGAAAAACTCGGCCTGCGCCTGGCGCGCGAGGGATTCGCCGACCGCCAGTACGAGGACGATGGCAATCTCGCGTCACGATCGATTTCCGGCACTGTGATCAAGGATCCTGTAGTGGCGTGCGAACAGGCGATTCGCATGGTTCGGGATGGCGAGGTCGTATCCCGCCATGGCAAGGTGATTCCGGTCCAGGTGGAAACGTTGTGTGTCCACGGTGACGAGTTGACCGGTGTGGCCGTCGCGCGCGAAGTACGGAAAGGGCTCGAGGCAGCGGGCATCGCCGTGGTGCCACTGCCGGAGATGCTCAACTGAGTCTGGCAGCCTGACCTCGCTGGTAGGTATAGCGATGGGTCGGGCGCGTATCCCTGGGCCCTGGCCAGGACTGTCTCCGGGGGCCACGTGTTCACCCAGTCGATCGGCAACGGCGTTCGCGATGGGGTTGTTGTCACTGAGCGCTAACGGTTTCCAGTTGGTCGAGCGCACAGAGCGCGGTGATCAGTGTCAACCAAGTAGCGGGATCAGTTCCTTCGCTATTGCTTCCACCTGCTCGTCTTGGTACCGGTAAGGCATGAAGACTAGCCGATCGAGCCCCTTTTCGAAGTGGGCGCGAAGTTGTTCGGCGCATTCGTCCACCGTGCCGATAATCGCGCTGTCTGCAGTTGATTTGCTCCAGGAGGCGAAATCCCACTCCGTGTTAAGCCACTCCATCATCGGTCCTTCCATTTTTTCCCGTGGGCCGATCCCGATTGGTAACTGGTTAGTGAATGACAGCGCTGTCGGGTCGCGGCCGGCTTCCTCAGCGAACTGGAGTATTCGTGCCTTGTCTTCGGCATAGGAAGTGGCGGTGTAGCAGTAGGTGAGCCAGCCATCGCTTCGTGTCGCGACACGTTTGAGTACGCGGTCGGCGTAACCGCCGATGAGGATCGGTGGCCGGGGCTGTTGCTGTGGTTTAGGGAACATGGCTGCGCTTCTTAATTTGTGTGGTGGGTACTCGGCGGTTATCTTGTCTTCGGTCCACAGGCGCTCGAGAATATCGAGGTTTTGGTCCATGATCTTGCCCCGCTGATGAAAGTCGACGCCAACGGCATCGAATTCGCGCTTGTACCAGCCCGAGGCGAGGCCCAGCAGCAGCCGCCCGCCCGAGATTACGTCCATGCTGGAGAGCTGCTTGGCAAGGATCACCGGATTCCTGAGTGGCAGAATAAGAACACCAGTACCGAGTTTGACTGTGCGCGTTCTTGCCGCGATCGCGGTCAGGAGCGAGAGCGAGTCGATGATCGGGAAGTGGGGCTCGACCCCAAGCAGGATGTGGTCCCAGACCCAGGCCGATTCGAAGCCGAGTTGCTCGATCCACTCGCCCTTTTCGATTAGGCCGGCAGGGTCGGGCAGTTCCGGGTAGGCCACGAAATTGCGCAGTGTCATGCCATAGGCAACTTGGTTCGACGGCATCTTCTTAGCCTCCAGTTGAATTCAGTTAGTGTAGCTGCGGTTCAGGCGGTGTAGAGTTGTTCCGGATCCAGTTCCCGTAACACTGCAAGTTCGTCCGAAGAAGGCGGGGCGGTCTCGGCGAGTGTGTCATCGAACGCAAGGTCAAAGCCGGTGTTATCCAGCACCTGCTCGCGGGTTACCCCCTCGTGCAGTGCCAACACACTCATCTGCCGGCTCTCGCTGTCAAACCCTATTAAGGCAAGATCAGTCACGACCCGAAACATGCCGCCGGCAACGAGGCCCGCATCGGCTCGCGAAGTGCCGCCGGTCAGGAAACCGGGGCTGGTCACGAAGTCGACCTCCGGTACGAAGCGGCGTTTCTCGTGTTTCATAGCCACGATCATGTTGGCCAGGCTAGAGATATCGTTGCCGCCGCCGGTGCCGGGAAGGCGGATTTTCGGTTTGTCCGGATCACCGATGAACGAGCTGTTGAGGTTACCGTAGCGGTCGATCTGGGCCCCGCCCATGAAACCGATATCGATATAGCCCCGCTGCAGCAGCAGCAGGACATCGGTAATCGGCAGCACCATGTTGGCCTTGCGCGTGCAGCGCTGCTCGTTGGTCGAGGGCGGTAATTCACCGGGCACGATGAACGGACCAATCACGCCACCCTCGAACAGGATCGTGAGCCTGGGTGCGTGCAGTCTCTGTGCGAGCGTCGCGGCCAACAGCGGTATACCGACTCCGGCAAACACGATCTGGCCGTCGTTGAGGAGTCTCGCACTCATCACAGCCAGTAGTTCCGATGCGGTGCAGGCAGGCTTGTCAGTCATCATAAATGCTCCGTCCGCGCCGGCTCGCGTCCAGCATCGCGGCTATGCCGAATTTCTCGAGGTAGTCCTGCCAGGTCGCGGTATCGTAGAAGTACTCTTTTAGGTAATTGGCAGCACCCTGTTCCGGGTCTGCAGAGACCTGTTTCGCGTAGTCGTCCATTTGATCGAAGAATGGTTCGTAGGTGCCGTAGCACTCGTGGGGTGCGCAACCAAACGGCACCTCGACAACCGCATCTACGGTGAAGAACGGAATCCGGGTTCGGTCGGGGGTACGGCGAATCTGGGCGTTGTCGATCAGCCGTTCGGTGGTAAGGATCACCTTTGTTGCCGCCATCGCGATATCTATGTCCATGAACTGGAGGCCGTCGATCTGTGCGTTGCCGTACGCGTCGGCTCGTTGGACGTGGATGATGGCCACGTCTGGGTTGAGTGCCGGCAGCAAGACGAGTTGGTCGCCGCTAAACGGACAGGTCATCTCGTGTGTTTCCGACCTCGTTCTCTCGCCCACACCCGATCCCATCATGGATCGTGTTGGCATGAAGGGAATACCCATCGCGCCAGCCCGGTAACGCAAGCCCATCGACATGTGTGACCACTCGTCAAAGCGGGCTTTGCCAGATTCGACGTGAAGACGCATGACCTTCGATACACCCCAGACGATACCCTGGCTGAACCAGCTCGTGACCACGTGCGAACTGACGCCAGAAGCCAGCAGCAGGTCACCCTCGTGCGACATGATGCTGCGCGAGGCGATGAGCTTACGCCGGCCCTGCCGGATCAGCGCCCAGATCATTGCCATCGGAGTGCGAGATATCGTGCTACCGCCGATTGCGACGTGATCACCGTCGCACACCAGTGCGGCCGCTTCCTCGAGCGACATGACTTTTTCTTTGAGCCCCCGGTCGCGTGCCTGGGTTTCCGCGCGAAGGTCAAGGTACGGCTTAACCTGAAGTGGATCGGTCATGCTACTCCCTCGTTAATTTCCTGCCAGCCCGTTCTGTTGCACCCAACCGGCTGCAATTGAAACGGCATGGTAACCTGCCTATCATGGTGTGTCTGCACTCCTGTCTGGCAACACCGCTAGTTGTTGTCAAGTGCGACATCAATGCCAGTGCTGGTGGGGACCCATACATTGTCAAGGTCCGTGGTCACCTGCTTCATAAACCCTTCAGGCAACGCCAGTACTCGCTCGTTTCCACCCAGGCGGTCTGCAAACACGGCCAATGTCAGTTGCTGTAGCGCATCGCCTTCGGCGATCGAAAAGATGAGTTGTCGCTGAATCAACGAGATCGAATCACCGGTACTTTTGAGCAATGAATTTGCCAGGGCGCGCGGGTTCGACAGCACAAGCCGTCATTCAGAACCCCCGCACCCTGAGCCACGCTCAGAAAGCTAAGTCGTTAATCCATGGTGCCTCATACGCCTTCGCGAGATCCTCCAACTTACCGCTGGCGATGAGCTGATTAAGCGCTGTATTTACGAAGCGCAAGATATCGGTGTCCTCTTTGTGCATCGCCCAGGCAACCATGTTCCTGCTGTAAATCCGCCCTCCGAGCACCGCCTCGATACCTGACTGTTTGGCTAGTGCATGGTGGGCCGCAACTGAGTCGCCAATAGCGACGTCAACCTTGCCTGTCACAATCTGAAGCATATTCATCTCTTCTGTCTTGACAACGCTTAACTTGGCCTTGGGAGCCACCTTTTGTACCCAGTCATGTTCACCTGTCCCCTGGGTAACCCCAATCGTGATACCGGGATTGTTCAAGTCTTCGGGACTGTTAAACCGGGTGTCCCCCTTTTTCGCTACGGCCCTGTACCCGAGGAAATAAATAGGCTGACTGAAGTTTACGACGAGAGCCCTCTTCATCTTCGAGTAAGTTGAGGCAACAGAGAGATCAATCTGCCTTGACTGCAGCCCAGCGATAAACGTAGCCCAGGCAAACTCCTTGAATACGCACTCGACTTCGATGGTCTCGCAGATGTATCGGGCAGCGTCCACAAAAATGCCCTTGTACTCGCCGGTATTGGGATCCTTGATTACATCAGGGGGGAAGGGAACAACCCCAATGTTGAACTGCTTTGTCTTGGTGATTTCAGCCATATCCCTTGCCGCTGCCGGTGCCATCACCAATGACACCATTGCCACAACTGCAAACAAAGACGGTAGGAGACGATAGATACATTTTGTTTTACAAATCATAGTGTTACTCCTCTTAGTTGTTGTGGGCATGTGCCCGTGCTTAAGCTTCTTGGAAAATCGACCTCCCAACTTGGATCGTAAAATACGCCAGAGCAGATTACATCAAATTTCTTCATGGGTCACCATCGAGAGGAATTCCCGGGTCCTTAATTGACTAGGGTTCTTCAGAACTTTCTCTGACGGTCCTTCCTCAATAACCACCCCTTCATCTATGAAGACAACCCGATCTGCCACCCTGGCGGCGAAACCAAGCTCATGGGTCACCACCAACATCGTCATTCCCTCTTCGGCAAGTTGCTTCATAACCC
>ERZ651768.1657-NODE-1657-length-16166-cov-24.258810_pt1 | contig 16166 bp, 21 predicted proteins | sample MGYA00514754_ERZ651768 | MGnify/ENA metagenome assembly ERZ651768
AGCCCAGCTGACGGTAAGCCGACCCGAGTCGGCCACCGGTTCACCGAGTCAGGCCAGAAGGTACGGGTCTGCCGGCGAACGGGGGTGGATCTCGATGGCTGAGACGACCGTTCCGATCAGCCTCCGCGACCGGTACGAAATGGGGCTCCAGGAAAGCCTGAGGGAGGAGTTGGGGCTGGGCAACATCATGCAGGTTCCCCGCCTGGTCAAGATTGTCGTCAACATGGGGGTCGGTGACGCTGCCCAGCAGGCCAAGTTGCTCGACGGCGCCCTGGCTGACCTGGAGGTGATAACCGGGCAGCGGCCAGTGGCGACTAAGGCGAAGAGGTCAGTCTCCAACTTCCGACTCCGGGAGGGGCAGGCCATCGGAGCTAAGGCCACGCTCCGCGGCGACCGGATGTACGAGTTCCTGGACCGCCTCATCACCCTGGCCATCCCCCGTATTCGCGACTTCCGGGGTTGTAACCCTCGGGCGTTCGACGGCCACGGTAACTACACGCTCGGGGTGACTGAGCAGTTGATCTTTCCCGAGGTCAACTACGACAAGATCGATCGGACCCGGGGGATGGACATCACCATCGTGACCTCGGCGTCCGACGACGAGGGCGGCCAAGCGCTACTCACCGCCCTTGGATTCCCGTTCCGAGTGGAGGCGTCCTAGTGGCAAAGAAGGCCCTGGTCAACAAGCAGAAGAAGACTCCGAAGTTCAAGGTCCGGGCCTACACCCGCTGTCGGCGGTGTGGTCGCCCACGGTCCGTCTACCGGGACTTCGGGCTGTGCCGTATGTGTCTTAGGGAGATGGCCCTTGCCGGTGAAATCCCTGGCCTGACCAAGGCCAGCTGGTGAGGAGGATGACGAGATGACGATGACCGATCCCGTGGCCGACATGCTCACCCGGATCCGCAACGCCAACCAGGCAATGCACGAGGGGGTGGCCATGCCGTCCTCGAAGCAGAAGGTGGCCCTAGCTGGCCTCCTCAAGGACGAGGGGTACATCACTGACTTCTCAGTGGCCGATGCCGACAGGACCCCCGGGGAAGTGCTTAGTATCACCATGAAGTACACCGATGCTCGCGAGCGCGTGATCAGCGGCCTCCGGCGTGTTTCTAAGCCTGGTCTGAGGGTGTACTCCAAGTCCAACAAAATCCCCCGTGTTCTCGGAGGTCTCGGCGTAGTCGTGATCAGTACGAGCAAGGGGCTAATGAGCGACCGCGAGGCTCGACGCCGCCGTATGGGTGGCGAGATCCTCTGCTACGTCTGGTAAGGGGGGGTAGGCGAGGTGTCCAGGGTTGGAAAGGCTCCTATTACCGTGCCGTCGGGCGTCGAGGTTTCCATCGACGGCCACCGGGTCGTGGTCAGCGGCCCGAAGGGCTCTCTCGACCTCGAGGTGCCGGGCAAGATCACCATCCGTCGGGAGGATGACACGCTCCTCGTTGAGCGGCCTAACGACGAGCGTGAGAACCGTGCCCTACACGGCCTTACTCGTTCGCTGGTCAACAACATGGTTGTTGGCGTGCACGAGGGGTTCTCCAAGGAACTCCAGATCGTGGGGGTCGGCTATCGGGCGGTGGTCGCAGGCTCCGGCAGCCTGGAGCTGCAGTTGGGGTACAGCCATCCGGTGATGGTCACGGCTCCCGAGGGGATCACCTTTGAGGTCCCGGAACCGACCCGCATCATCGTGTCAGGCGTTGACAAGGAGGTTGTCGGCCAGGTGGCCGCGGACATCCGAGACCATCGGAAGCCCGAGCCCTACAAGGGCAAGGGAATCCGCTACGCCGGTGAGCATGTGGCCCGCAAGGCCGGAAAGGCGGCCAAGTGAGTACCGCGTTTGATCGTCGGGTGGCGCGCCGTCGCCGCCATCACCGCATCCGAAAGACCGTAACCGGCACGCCCGCCCGCCCGCGCCTAGTCGTGTTCCGGTCCAGCAGACATATCTCGGCCCAGGTAGTCGACGACTCCGAGGGTCGTACTCTCGCCTCGGCCTCCACCCAGCAGGCCGGGGTGGCCGACGGGTTGACCGGGGTCGCGGCGGCCGCGGTAGTCGGTCGCCTAGTTGCCGAGAGGGCTCGCGACGCCGGCGTCCAGACCGTCATCTTCGACCGCGGCGGCTACCGTTTTCACGGCCGGGTCGCCGCGCTGGCCGAGGCTGCCCGAGAGGGCGGATTGGGGTTCTGATGGCCGCCGAAATCACCACCGACGCTTCGGGCCTACGCGAGTCCCGGGTTATCCACATCAACCGGGTGGCCAAGGTCGTAAAAGGCGGTCGCCGGTTCTCGTTCACCGCGCTGGTGGTGATCGGCAATGGCGCCGGCCGGGTCGGCCTCGGCTACGGGAAGGCCAAGGAGGTGCCCCTGGCCATCCAGAAGGGCACCGAGGAGGCGAAGCGGAACCTGTTTGATGTACCACTGACCGGCAGCACCATCGTCCATGAGATCCTGGGCGTCATGGGAGCCGGGCGGGTACTTCTCAAGCCAGCTGCCCCCGGCACCGGGGTGATCGCTGGGGGCGCGGCCCGCGCGGTGCTCGAGGAGGCCGGGGTCAATGACGTGCTGTGCAAGTCCCTTGGGTCGGCCAACCACATCAACGTGGCCCGGGCCACCATTGCTGGCCTGAAGGCATTGCGCCGACCCGATGAGGTGGCTCGTATGCGTGGGCTGGATGCGGAGGATTTCGTACCTGCTGCTCTCCTCGACTCCTACCGGCGTTCCGAGGCTGGAATCGGACCATCAGCTTCCGGCTCGGATGGGGCGGAGGAGGGCTGAGATGGGCGGGTCGACGACGCAGCTGCGGGTTACCCAGGTCCGGTCGGCCATCGGGACCAAGCCGAAGCAGCGGGGGACTCTCCGGGCGCTCGGGTTGGGTCGGATCGGACGGGCGAATACCCTGCCGGACCGCCCTGAGATCCGCGGGATGATCGCCCGGGTACCCCACCTGGTCGAGGTGGAGGAGGTGGTCTGAGATGAAGGTCCATGATCTGACCCCGCCGACGGGATCACGCAAGCGGGCTAAGCGGGTCGCCCGGGGAATCGGTGGTCGGGGTGGCAAGACCGCCGGCCGGGGCATGAAGGGACAGAAGGCCCGGAGCAAGGTTCGGGTCGGCTTTGAGGGCGGCCAGATGCCGTACCACCAGCGGATCCCCAAACTAAAGGGCTTCAAGAACCCGTTTCGGGTGGAGTATCAGGCTGTCAACCTGGACGCCATTGAGGAGTCGGGCCTGGAAGAAGTAACTCCCGAGTCTTTGTACGCCCTGGGCATGGTGGGTAAGAAGTCGCTGGTGAAGGTCTTGGGCCGGGGGGCGATCAGCCGGGCGGTGACCGTCCGGGTCCATGCCGCCTCGTCGACTGCCGAGGCGGCCATTATCGCAGCCGGGGGCACAGTCGAGAAGCTGCCACTTCCCTTCGCCGTCCGACCGCCGGCCCGCGGCAACGCGTTGACCAACCGGTGAGCGGGTCAGTGTCCGACGATCCCATCGGGGGAGCCGAGTAGCCGTGTTGTCGAGCATGCTCAACATGTTCCGGGTCGCGGACCTGCGCAAGCGGATCCTCTTCACCTTGTTGATGATCCTGCTGTACCGGGTCGGGGCCTTTGTGCCCGCTCCGGGCATCGACGTCGAGCAGGCGCTCCTACTGCGTGACCGGGCCAACCAGGGTGGCGTCCTGGCGTTTATGCAGTTGTTCTCAGGTGGGGCGCTGACCAGCTTCGCTGTGTTCGCCCTGGGTGTGATGCCCTACATCACCGCTTCGATCATCATGCAGGTCCTCGGCGTGGTTGTGCCTCGTATCGAACAATGGCAGCAGCAGGGTGCGGTCGGCCAGCGGAAGATTACCCAGTGGACCCGCTACCTGACCGTGGTGATCGCCATTATCCAATCGACCAGCTTTGCCTTCCTGTTCAACGACACCGGCAACTCGATCAGCGGGTCCTCGGGGGCGAACCTATTGCCCAGCTTCCACATCGGCACGGTCAGCGCAGTCGTCTTGACGCTGACTGCAGGTACGGCCCTCCTCATGTGGATGGGCGAGCTGATCACCCAGAAGGGGATCGGCAACGGAATGTCGTTGCTGATCATGATCTCGATCATTAGCGCGTTCCCGGCCCAAGGGTCGTTAATTCACGCCGAGAACGGCATGGTCATCCTGGTGGTGGTTCTGGCCGTCCTGGTGGGACTCATCGCGGCAATAGTTTTCGTGGAGCAGGGCCAGCGGAGGATCCCCGTCCAGTTTGCTAAGCGGGTTGTCGGACGCCGTATGTACGGCGGCCAGAACACCTACATCCCGTTGAAGGTCAACCAGTCGGGTGTGATCCCGATCATCTTCGCCTCGTCGGTGCTGTACCTGCCAGTGCTTCTTGCCGCGGCCCTGCCCTGGGACGGGTTTCGCGGCTGGATCGACAACAACCTGGCTCAACCCAACAACGTTTTCTACTTCACCATCACCGGCCTGCTGGTTGTTGGCTTCGCCTACTTCTACACCGCGATTACCTTCGACCCGGTCAAGCAGGCCGACACAATCCGCAAACAGGGCGGGTTCGTTCCCGGTATCCGACCCGGGCACCAGACCGAGCGCTACCTGGCCCGGATCCTGTCGCGGATCACCTTGCCCGGCGCACTGTTCCTGGCCGCGGTGGCCCTTGTGCCTTCAATCATGATCAACGTCTTCCTGGACACCAGCCCGGGGGTCGGCGCCACCGGTGCGGCCGGTTTCGGGTTCGTGGGTATTTCCATCTTGATCGCTGCCGGAGTCTCCCTAGAGACGATGAAGCAGGTCGACTCGCAGTTGACGATGCGCAACTACGAGGGCTTCCTCAAGTAGCCGGCTCTCGACGTTCGGGTTCCGTGGCCACCCTGCGATTGGTGATCCTGGGCCGCCAGGGGTCGGGCAAGGGCACCCAGTGCGCCCGTCTGATGGAGTTCTTCGGCCCGGTGCATGTCTCCACCGGCGACATGCTGCGGGCTGCGGTAGCCACAGGAACAGAGTTCGGTCGCCAGGCGGAGGCCATTATGGACGCCGGTGAGTTGGTTTCCGACGAGGTCATGAACGGGATCATGGCCGAACGCCTCTCCGCCGATGACGTAGTCGAGCGGGGTGTCCTACTTGACGGCTATCCCCGGACTCCGGCTCAGGCCGAGGCCCTCGAAGAGGCCCTTGAGTCCGCCGGGACCCATCTAGACCTGGCCCTAAACCTCGAGGTTTCGATCGAGGAGGCGACCCGACGGATGTTGGACCGGGCCCGGGCTGACGACACCGAGGAGGCGATCCTTCGCCGGTTGGCCCTCTACGAGACTGAGACAGCTCCGCTGGTGGCATGGTTCGAGAAGCGCAGCCTCTTGATCACCGTCGACGGTCTGGGCTCCGAAGATGAGGTGTTCCAACGGTTGCGTCGTGCCGTCGAGCACACGGCAAAGGATCTGTGATGAGCAGCCCCGGCCGGTGAGTTTGAGGTTGGACGCCTCCGTGGCCTGCGGTAGCGTTGGGGCCGGTTTACGCCGGTTCGTCGGTCGTGCCGACGGGCGTCCTGTTGCATCGGTCCCCTAGAAGAAACGGGAGTTCAGTCCTGCCGAAATCCAAGGAAGACGCGATCGTCATGGAGGGGAAGGTCCTGGAACCTTTGCCAAATGCCATGTTCCGGGTCGAGCTTGAGAATGGTCACACGGTGTTGGCCCACATCTCCGGCAAGATGCGGATGCACTACATCCGGATCCTCCCCGGGGATCGCGTCCAGGTGGAATTAACCCCCTACGACCTCCAGCGGGGTCGAATCACATACCGCTATAAGTGACGGCGACGGGTAGACACTATGAAGGTTCGAACGAGCGTTAAGCGAATGTGCGAGAAGTGCAAGGTCATTCGGCGCCATGGTCGCGTCAGGGTGATCTGTACTAACCCTCGCCATAAGCAGCGACAGGGTTAGGCGGGCACGAGTCCGATGGCCCGAATCTCTGGTGTCGACATCCCCCGCGAGAAGCGGGTAGTCGTCTCGCTCACCTATATCCACGGCATCGGCCGCTCGGTAGCACAGACGATCTGCGAGGACACCGGGATCGATCCGTCGATCAGGGTGCGTGACCTAGGCGACGACGAGGTGGCCCGACTCCGCTCCTTCGTGGACCAGAAGGTCAAGGTGGAGGGTGATCTGCGGCGTGAGGTGTCCCAGAACATCAAGCGCAAGATGGACATCGGCTGCTATCAGGGTCTACGCCACCGCCGGGGCCTTCCGGTTCGGGGTCAGCGGACCCACACCAACGCTCGGACTCGCAAGGGCCCCCGGAAGACTGTGGCCAACAAAAAGCAAGCCGTGAAGTAATGGCCAAGCCGGGTTCGGGGGGCCGTCGTCCCCGCAAGAGGGAACGCAAGAACGTTCCCCATGGGGTGGCTCATATCAAGAGTTCGTTCAACAACACGATCGTCACCTTCACCGACCAGTCTGGGAACACCCTGTCCTGGGCGTCGGCCGGCAACGTGGGCTTCAAGGGGTCGCGTAAGTCGACTCCCTTCGCCGCTCAGATGGCTGCCGAGCAGGCTGCCCGTCGGGCCATGGAACACGGGGTGCGCAAGGTCGACGTGGTGGTGAGGGGTCCCGGTTCCGGGCGCGAGACCGCTATCCGGACCATCCAGAGCACCGGGATCGAGGTGACCGGCATCAGGGACGTCACGCCGATCCCCCATAACGGGTGTCGCCCTCCTAAGCGGAGGAGGGTCTGATGTCGCGCTACACCGGCCCACGGGCCCGGATCTCCCGTCGCCTGGGCACCAACATCTTCGGAACGAAGGGTGAGGTGGTAGCGCTTGACAAGCGTCCCTATCCGCCGGGCGACCATGGTCGGACCCGTCGCCGGGGCAACCCGTCCGAGTACCTGATCCAACTGCAGGAAAAGCAGAAGGCCCGTTACGCCTATGGCCTCACCGAGAAACAGTTCCGACGGCTCTACGAGGAGGCCAACCGGCGGGACGGTGTCACCGGCGAGAACATGCTCCGCTTCCTGGAGTTGCGACTTGACAACGTCGTTTACCGGGCTGGGATGGCCGCCACCCGCCCCCAGGCTCGACAACTTGTCAACCACGGGCACGTGGACGTCAACGGTCGCCGGGTGGACATCCCGAGCTTCCGGGCCCGTAAGGGCGATGTGGTTGTATTGCGCCCCAAGGCCCGGCGCATGGTGGTGGTCCAGTGGAACCTCGATGTCCTTGACCGCCGGGCTCCCGCGTGGTTGGAGGTAGGCGACGGAGGCCACGAGGTCACCGTTTTGGAGTTACCGGTTCGGGAGCAAATCGACGTACCGGTACGGGAACAACTCATTGTGGAGCTCTACAGCAAGTAGGGGCGCCATCCGGCGGCCGGGCGGATCCCGACCAATCCGAGCAATCCGAACAACAGGCAGGTGGATACAGATGCTGGTCATGCAGCGACCGACCGTGGAGGTTGAGGACGAGGCCGTCGAGAACCGTCAGCACTTCTCGATCGGCCCCTTGGAGCCGGGCTTCGGCCAGACCTTGGGGAACTCACTCCGACGGACTCTGCTGTCGTCCATCCCCGGCGCAGCGGTCACCCAGATTCGGTTCGACGACGCCCTGCACGAGTTCGGGACGATCGACGGGGTGGTGGAAGATGTCACCGACTTCATCCTGAACCTCAAGGACCTAGTAGTCCGGTGCCACAGCGACGAGCCGGTCACCCTCCGGGTCGACGTCCGCGGTCCCGAGGAGGTTTCGGGGGCGGCGTTAGCTACCAACGCCGACGTCGAGGTCCTCAACGCTGATTTGCATTTGGCGACCGTCAACCCGAAGGGTCGGCTGGCCTTCGAGGTCACTCTGGAGCGCGGACGGGGCTATCTGTCTTCAGAACGCAGTCCCGGAGAGGGCGTGATCGGGGTGATCCCGGTCGACGCTCTGTTCTCCCCAGTGCGCCGGGTCGCCTTCGAGGTCGTCCCGACCCGAGTAGAGCAATCCACGGACTTCGACCGCCTGGTTCTCGACGTTGAGACCGACGGTTCAATGAGTCCTCGGGATGCCCTGGCCTCGGCGGGGGCGACGTTGCGTTCGCTGGTGCAGCTGGTCGCGGATGTCGGTGACGACCCGCAGGGTCTCGAGTTGGGCGAGTTAGAGAGTTCGGTGTCGGGTTCGCCGGACCTAGACCTTCCGATCGAGGAGCTGAGCCTTACGGAGCGGCCCCGGAACTGCCTCAAGCGTGCTCAGGTTGACACCATCGGGCAACTCTTGGAGAAGACGACGGACGAGCTACTGGCCATAACCAATTTCGGCCAGAAGTCGTTGGATGAGGTGAACGAGAAGCTTGACGAACGTGGTCTGTCGCTGCGGGTCCGGGGCTGAGGACGTGCGTGGCACCCCCCGGAAGGGTCGACGGTTTGGCGGTAGCGCCGCTCACCAGAAGTCGATGATGGCCAACCTCGTGGCGTCGCTGATCGCCGCCGAGGCCATCACTACGACCGAGGCGAAGGCCAAGGCCGTCCGGCCTATTGCGGAGAAGGTGATCACTCGGGCGAGGAAAGGCGGCCTCCACAACCACCGTCAGGTGGTGTCGTTTCTTCGGGACCGCGAAATGGCGGCCAAGTTGTTCGAGGTGATTGGCCCCCGCTACCAGGATCGAGACGGCGGCTACATCAGGCTTGTCAAGGTCGGCCCCCGACAGGGCGACAATGCTCCGATGGTCCGCGTCGAACTGGTCTGATCCGTCGGTCGGAGCCGTCCGAGGCGCCCGGCAGTGACGACGTGAGAGTCCGGGCCCGGGTGGCATACCACGGGGCCCCCTTCTATGGGTTTGCCGACAATCCCGGCGTTCCCACCGTGGCCGGTGTTCTAAACGAATCACTAGGACGGGCGATCGGTGAACCGGTTGCCGTAACGTGTGCCGGCCGAACCGACCGGGGCGTGCACGCCCTGGGCCAGGTGGTCAGCTTCGACGTGCCCGACGGCACTGACCTCGGGACCTTGGCCCGCTCGGTGAACGCCCAGTGCGGGCCGGCGGTTGTTATGGCCGGCTTGGTGGTCGCTGCTGACGACTTTGATGCCCGGTTCAGTGCCACTGGTCGGACCTACCGCTACCGGATCCTGAACCGCTCTGAACCAGATCCCCTGTTGGCCGACCAGTCCTGGCACGTTCCCGAGCCGCTTGACCTGGAGGCCATGGCCGAGGCTGGCCGATACCTTCTTGGCGTACACGACTTCACCTCCTTTTGTCGTCGTCCCCGCACAGGTCGTGCCGTGGAACCCAGCCTGGTCCGGCGGGTCGAGGCGCTGTCGTGGATTGGACCCGATGGCGAGGGGGTGCTGGTGCTCGAGATCACTGCCTCCTCGTTCTGCCACCAGATGGTCCGCTCGATCGTCGGGACCCTGGTGGGGGTGGGTCAGGGCCAACGTTCGGCGGCCGATTTCCCGGCGGTGATCGCGGCTGGCGACCGCCAGGCCGCGGGTCGCCCGGCACCGCCTCACGGCCTGGTCCTCTGGTCGGTTCGGTATTGACCGACCGGACTCGCGGGGTCGCACCCCCGGGTCCTGGTAGTGGGTTGCCGGGTAACGAGCACCCCCGTATCGTGATGGGCCGGTACCTGTCGCCCGACGGGGCGGCGTCCCACCGGGAGCGGGGCTCCGGGAGCCGTTCAAGTCCACACTGCAGCGAGGTACGTCTGTGTCCACCTACACGCCGAAGGCGGGAGACATTCAGAGGTCCTGGCACGTTGTCGACGCTGACGGCCTGGTCCTGGGTCGCCTGGCCTCCGAGGTGGCGAAGATCCTCCGGGGGAAGCACAAGCCGATCTTCACCCCGCATCAGGACACTGGTGACCACGTTGTGATCGTCAACGCCGCCAAAGTGGTGCTGACTGGTGCGAAGGCGACCGATAAGGCTGTGTATCGCCATTCCGGCTACCCGGGTGGCCTCCGTACCCGCCCCTACGGGAGACTTCTGCTCGACCGACCTGAGGAAGCCCTTCGTCGGACCATCGGCGGCATGCTGCCCAGGAACCGGCTGGGTCGCCGGATGCTCTCCAAGTTGAAGGTGTACCGGGGTCCCGAACATCCCCATCAGGCCCAGTGCCCCCAGCCCTTGGTTCTTGACCACACACGGGCCCACGGCCCCCGGTTGTCCGAAGATACCGAGGAGCCGGACACAGCCACGTCGGATCCGGCGCCCGGCGAGTCGGGCTCGATCAGTGAACTTGGCCTGTCTGCTCGTCTCGAGTCCAGCATCCGCGGTGCTGGGGTTGCCACGGTTGATGACCTGGTGGCCCGCTCCGCCTTCGAGGTGCTGGCCATGGCAGGCGTCGGTCCAAAGTCCTTTGAGGAACTCACTACCGTCCTGGCCGGACGCAACCTTGCGTTCCGGACCGATGACTGATCAGGAGAACCCGATGCCCGCACCCCTCGTCCAGACGACCGGCCGCCGCAAGGAGTCTGTGGCCCGTGTGCGCTTCCGGCCGGGGACCGGTCGGATCATGATCAACGGCCGTATGGCCGACGAGTACTTCCCGTCGGAGAGCCACCGGTTGGTCTTTATGGAACCTCTCCGGGTGACGGGCAACGAAGGGGTCTACGACATCGAAGCCACCATCCACGGTGGTGGTACCAGCGGTCAGGCCGGCGCCCTTCGCTTGGGCATCGCCCGGGCCCTCGAGGCGCTCAAAGGTGAGCATAGGAAGCCCCTGAAGCAGGCCGGGCTCCTGAGCCGGGATCCCCGGAAGAAGGAATCCAAGAAATACGGCCTCAAGAAGGCCCGCAAGGCGCCTCAGTACTCCAAGCGCTGACCGACGGCCGGGCGAGTCGTCCGGATCGTACGCTTCGACCATGGTTCTGAGTTTCGGCACCGACGGTGTGCGTGGCCCCGTAGGGTCCCAGCTTGACGGACCCGCTATCCGGGCCCTCGGCCTCGCCGTGGCGCGCCGACTAGATGCCGACCGGGTGATAGTGGGACGTGACACCCGTCATTCGAGCCCCGAACTGGCCCGTGCCCTGACCGAAGGTCTGCTGAGGGGAGGGCTCGATGTTGTCTCTTTGGGCGTGGCTCCCACCCCGGCGGTTGCCCACGTGGCCCGGCTGGAGATGGCGGCTGGTGCGGTGGTGTCGGCCTCCCACAACTCGTGGACCGACAACGGGGTGAAGCTGTTCAGCCCCGGGGGGCTGAAGCTCACCGACGAGGTCCAGGCGGCTGTCCAAGCTGAATGGGGGGTCCTCGGGCGCATTGACGGGCCGACCGACAGGTCGGTTCCCGAGGATGCAGTGGACAATCGCTGGGCCGACGCCCTGGTTGCCTCGGTGACTCCAGGAGCCCTGTCCGGCCTGCGCCTAGTGGTCGACTGTGCCAACGGGGCCACCTCCGGGGTGACGGCGGCGATCCTGGCTCGTCTGGGAGCCGAGGTATCTGAGATCCACGCCACTCCTGACGGGCGGAACATCAACCAAAGGTGCGGGTCAACTCACCCAGGTGACTTGCAGCGGGCGGTGGTCGAGCGGGCCGCCGACGCCGGTCTGGCCTTCGATGGTGACGGTGACCGAGTGGTAGCTGTGGCCAGCGACGGGAGCCTCCTTGACGGCGACCACCTGCTGGCCATCTGCGCCGTGGACCGCCTTGAGCGGGGGTTACTGCACGGGTCGACCGTGGTGGTGACCCCGATGGCAAACCTAGGGCTCCGGCGGGGCCTGGCTGCCCGGGGGATTTCGGTCTACGAGGTGCCGGTCGGCGACCGCTACATCCTGGAGGCGATGGAGTCCGGTAGTTGGGTGCTGGGCGGAGAGCAATCTGGTCACCTCGTCTTTGGTGACCTGGCAACTACCGGTGACGGGACTCTTACCGGGATCCAGGCCCTGGACGCAGCCCGACGGGCTGGCCGGTCCCTCGGTGACCTGGCCACCCAACTCGTCCATCGGGTGCCGCAGGTATTGGTCAGTGTGCCGGTGGGCCGGCCCGGAGTCGAGGTGGTCGCCGAGGTGGCCGATGACGTAGCCGTAGCGGCCATGGAACTGGGGGACGGCGGCAGGATCCTGGTGCGTCCGTCCGGGACCGAACCGGTCATCCGGGTGATGGTCGAGACAGCGGACGCCACGCTTGCCGCCGTGGTTGCTGACCGACTTTGTGCGGCGGTTCGACGCTGTGACGGCCACGGCTCCGGGGGCGCGGGGCTCTCGTGAGCCAACGATCCTAGAATTGCCCCGCGATCGGGTTCCGGACATTCCGGAGGCCGATCTCCACGAGAACGAGGAAGGGGATTAGTCGGGTCATGTGCGGCATCATCGCCGTGATGCGTCGGCCCTCCGGGCGTGAGGTCCCGAACAGCGCGTCCGTAGTCGGACCGGTGGAGAGGGCGGTAGGTCTCCTCGGTGGGGACGAACCGACAGACCTAGCTGAGGTGGCTGAACTCCTTGAGTCAGCGGCAGGCCTGCTGGCCGGAGTCCCAGGGCTTCTTGCCCTGGTCCGCGATCCCTCGCTTGCCGAGCGGTTGCGATTGCTCCTTCACGTCTTCCCCGAACAACTGGCCGCGGTGGAGGGTCGACTGGCCGAATCGGCCGGCGACCCCGAGGAGGCCAACGCGGCGCTGGTGCGGATCCGCGACGTCATCTGGTCGATTTCACGTGACCGCCTTGGGGCGTGGACAGGTGTGACGTCCCTGGCCTCGACGACCGACCCGCCGGGCGACGCCGGCCTGGCCGTGCTGCTTTCCGTCCAGCAGGCACTAGCCGCCATCGACCGCCTAGAAGTGCGCGGCCGGGATTCGGCTGGCCTCCAGGTGGCCCTCTGGAACCATGGCCTCGACGACCTTGGTGGTGCAGACGGGCGGATCGGGGACCCCCTCCTGAGGTCGGGCAGCGTGCGTCGCCTTTCCGCCGGTGGGCTGCTCTTCGTGGTCAAGGTGGCGGCCGAGATCGGGGAACTGGGCGACAACACGAGGGTGCTGCGTCGGGCACTGTCCGAGGACCGACTACTGGCCCGCGCCCTAGCCGGAGCCCACACCCAGGGCGTCGTCCTGGGCCACACCCGCTGGGCCAGCGTCGGCCTCATCTCGGAGGCCAACGCCCACCCGCTGGCTTCCGGCTATCCCGGTGTCGAGGACCTTCCGCTGGTCACCGCCGTCCAGAACGGGGATGTCGACAACCACGCTGACCTTGTGGCAGCAGCCGATCTGACCCTGGTAGACGGGATCAGCAGCGACGCCCGGGTGGTGCCCGCCTTGTGCGCCACCCATCTTCGGACCGGCCTTGATCCCCACGAGGCTTTTCGTCGTACCGTGAACGCCTTTGAGGGCTCGGTGGCTGTCGCGGCCAGTATCGGCGACGCCCCGGGCCGATTGTTCCTGGCCGTGCGAGGGAGCGGCCAGGCTCTGTATGTGGGGTTGGCCGAGGACGCCTACGTGGTGGCAAGCGAGCCCTACGGGATCGTCGAGCTCACCGACCGGTACCTGCGCATGGATGGCGAGGTGCCGACCGACCCGGACAACCCGACGTCCACCCGCGGCCAACTGGTGGAGTTGGACGCCGATCGGGCCGGATCGCTGGACGGGGTGGACAGGCGGTCTTATGACGGCCGGTCCCTCCCGTTGGACGATGCGGACCTTGCTCGGGCCGAGATCACCACCCGGGACATCGACCGAGGCAACCACCCCCATTACCTGATCAAGGAGATCGGCGAGTCACCCGACTCGGTTCGGGCCACCCTCCGAGGCCGCCTGGTAGACGGGTCCGCGGTGCGACTTGGGCCCGAGACCTTCGGCGGGGGTCTCCAGGCTGACCTGGCTGCCGGACGCATCGCACGGGTGGTTGTAGTGGGTCAGGGCACCGCCGCGGTAGCCGGCCGGGCGGTGGCTGCAGCCGTCGAAGCCGAACTGGCCACTACCGGCGTTTCCGTTGAGGCCCATCCGGCCACCGAATTATCGGGGTTCGGGCTTTTGCCCGACATGTCCGACACCCTGGTGGTAGCCATCAGCCAGTCCGGTACAACGACCGACACCAACCGGACTGTTGACTTGGTGCGGGCCCGGGGGGCCCGGGTGGTGGCCATCGTCAACCGACGCAACAGCGATCTGATCGACCGCGCCGACGGGGTGCTCTACACCTCAGACGGACGTGACGTGGAGATGAGCGTTGCGTCGACCAAGGCTTTCTATTGCCAGGTGGTGGCCGGCTTCCTGTTGGCCGCCGCGCTGGCCGACGCCGTTGGCGCACCGGGTGCCGCCGACCGATCGGCGCTCCTGGCTGCCCTGGCCGACCTTCCCTCTGACATGGAGGCGGTGCTGGACCTGCGGGGCGAGATCGGTGACCTGGCCACTCGCCACGCTCCGCCACGTCGGTACTGGGCGGTGGTGGGCAGCGGCGACAACCTGATTGCCGCCGAGGAAATCCGCATCAAGCTCTCCGAGCTCTGCTACAAGGCGGTCGCCTCGGACGCCACCGAAGACAAAAAACACATCGACCTGTCCTCGGAGCCGCTGATCATGGTCTGTGCCACCGGCCTTGTTGGCTCCGCCGTCGACGATGTGGCCAAGGAGGTGGCGATCTTCCGGGCGCACAAGGCGGCCCCGGTGGTGGTGGCCGACACCGACGCAGGCCGGTTCGCCGAGGCCCTCGACGTGATCGTCGTACCCCGTACCCATCCCCGGTTGGCGTACCTGTTGACCACCATGGTCGGGCACCTGTTTGGTTACGAGGCAGCTCGGGCCATCGACAGCCAGGCCCAACCGTTACGAGTGGCCCATGCGGCCATCGAACAGGCGGCCGCCGAGGGGCTCTCCGGGGAAGACGACACACCAGCCGACGAGCTGCTGACCGAGGTGCGTCCCGAGGTGGCGGAAGCCGCCTCCTTCTTCTTTGCCGAGTTGCGGTCGGGGCGCCTCAATGGGCACCTGGAGGCCGCGTCGGCGGTCCGTCTGGCCGTCCTATTCCGCTACGCCCTCGCCGAGGTGCCCCTTGACTCATACCAGGTGGAGTTCGGGAGAGTCGGCACGCCGGCGTTGGTTCTCGATGATCTAGCCGCGGCACTAACTGTGGCCATCGACGAGCTCACCCGGCCGATCGACGCCATCAAGCATCAGGCCAAGACGGTGACAGTGGGGATCTCCCGCAGTGACGAGACCCTGCTAGAGGCGCCGCTGGTTCGTCGGGTGCTGGAGTCAGGCGCCCCCCGCGACGGCTTAAGTTACGAGACACTCCGCCTGCTGGGGGACCTGGACCCGGCGGTAGTCGAGGTCCTGGGATTTACCCGCTACCGGTTGGACGGGATGGATCGTGACTCTCCCACAGTGGCGATCGTGGACCGTGGGGGCATCTCAACAGGCATCACGTCTCGCGCTGAGCGTGAACCTGCGTTGCGAGGCACCAAGCATCGGGTGGCGGTGGACCGCCAGGTCCTGGTTACCCGGGGGGCCCGTGACGACCGGACGATCTTGCTGGTGCCCGACGTGAAGGACGGGGAGACTGTCGGTCTGACGCTTCTCTATATCAAGGTTCGCGACCGGCTCGATTCCGACGTGCTGCACCGTGTACTGCGCGGATACCACAACCGTTACGACGCAATCAGGGACGCGGTATGTGAGACCGAGCCCTCGCTGCGTAATGACTTGCTGGCGGAGCAATCCGTCACCGACTTGCTGGTCGAACCGGTTGGGGTGATCGCCGACCGGCTCCGGTCGGCGACCGGTCGACGCCAGTGATTGGCATCGGTACCGACCTGGTGGACGTGGACCGGTTCCGCCGGTCCCTGGACCGTACCCCCGGCCTACGGGAGCGACTGTTCCGTCCCGACGAGCGGGCCTACGCGGAGCAGGCCAGCGACCCGGCAGTCCGCTTCGCGGCTCGCTTCGCGGCGAAGGAGGCCACACTGAAAGCCCTGGGCCTCGGCCTGGGGGCCATGGCCCTCTACGACATTGAGGTGGTCCGGGAACCATCGGGTAGGCCCACCCTGTGCCTCCACGGTTCTGCAGCCCTGACGGCCACCGAGGCTGGGGTGGGCCGGTGGGTACTCACCCTCAGCCACACCGGTCGGGTCGCCCAAGCAACCGTGGTGGCTCTGTGAGCCGGCCTTGGCCGCCGGGAGTGAGCTCCGGCCGATGATCCCGGTGGTCACTCCGGACGAGATGGCGGCCATCGACGCGGCGTCTCCCGAACCGGCCACCACCCTCATTGCCCGGGCCGGCGCCGCGGTGGCCCGGGCAGCCATCGATGAGATGG
>ERZ651768.1658-NODE-1658-length-16164-cov-13.426183_pt1 | contig 16164 bp, 13 predicted proteins | sample MGYA00514754_ERZ651768 | MGnify/ENA metagenome assembly ERZ651768
ATTTCTAGCGTAGTCACACCACACGCGATTGCATCCTCACAGATTTCTTCTGCCACACGGCGAATGCTGTCTGTGGTTTGAAGGCAGGCCACCGTGGTACCAAACCGAGAAAGAGCTTCCTCCAGTCCAATACCCGGGAAGAAATGAATGTCGTCAGGTAACGTAACACCCGCATCGATTGCTAAGGCAGTTAAGGTTTCAGCTCTCATAGAACCGTCGAGATGAAGGTGAAGCTCTGTATAGTTCATATAATTTTTCTTTGGCGCTAAGTTAAGAATTCAGTGTAGCACTTATATTTTTATTTCTCGCCAGATTCGATCTTTCCCGATTGCTTGTACTCGACCCGGCGCGTATCCCGAGATTCGGCATGTACTGGAGATTTTCTAGGGAACTCGGATTGTTGGAGGGACTGCGGAATGTCATTACAATTTCTGTCATTGACCCCACCCTCAGGGAGGGATATTCTCACATCAGGTCCTGAAAATGAGATGGCTTACGCGGTATTTATCAGGGCGTCTGACTTTCAAAAACTATAGCAGGAGGATGTTCGTGATGAGAATGTTTCGTATCAAGTTAGCGACTCTTTTGATCGCGCTTTTCGCGTTGGTCGGGGGTCCGTTTCTAGGGACGGCTTCGGCTGCCGGAAAAATTGCATTGGTCACAGACCTCGGTGGCCGGGGTGATCTTTCGTTCAATGACATGGGATTCAAAGGTGCAGATGAAGCCGCGGCCGAGTTTGGTCTTGAACTGATCACAATCCAAAGTAACTCGGGGACCGATTATTTGCCGAACCTTCAAAATGCAGCCCGAACAGGCGACTTCGACATCATCGTTGGTGTCGGGTTTTTACTGGCTGACGCGATGGCAGAAGTGTGCGATCAGTTTCCCGACCAGAATTTTGCCATTATCGATGTCACGTGGCTGGGTAAGCCGAACCTGATGGAAATCGGCTATGAAGAAAACAAAGGCTCAGCCCTGGTTGGCGCACTGGGCGCCATGGTGGCGGCCCACTATGGATACGACAAAATTGGTGCCGTTCTCGGCATCGAGATACCCGTGCTCTACAAGTTTGAAGCGGGTTATCGGTATGGTATGCATTGGGGCAATGCCAAGTACGCGGAAGTGACCGGCAAGAAGGCCGATGTGGGATTGCTTTGGTCGTACACGGGCACATTCAGTGACATCGCCAAGGGCAAGGCGGCAACCGAAGCCATGTTGGCGCAGGGCGCAGGTCTTGTCTACAACGTGGCCGGTCCACTCGGTATTGGTGATCTCGAAGCCATCACCGAGCATCTGGAAGCCAAGGGCAAGTCCGCTGGACCTCCGTTTATGATCGGTGTGGACGCGAACCAGGATTGGATGGGTGATGGACACCGTGTGCTTGCCAGCATGATGAAACGTGTGGATTTCGGCGTGTATTCAGCAGTCGAATCGGTCGTGAATGGTACGTTCGAGGGTGGTGTGAAAATTCTCGGCCCGAACAATGGTGGTATCGCGATGTCGGGTAGCCAAGATCTTGCAGATTTCATCAGCTTCGGTATTGGTGGTGGTGCAATTTCTGAAAGTGACCGTGGGCCAATTACTGAGAACTGGAATGCAATGCGGGCAGCCGTGCCAGGCTGGATCTGGGATGCGGTCGATGAACTCTCAGCCAAGATCGGGTCGGGCGACGTCGTCATACCTTGTGGTTGGTGCGCGGATACGATTGACCAAATCCGAGCCGACTATCCAGACTAACGATCGTCACTAATTTAGATTAAATAACGAAGGGGGAGAGGCGAAAGTCTCTCCCCTATTTTTTTCTACTTTTTCTCGCATCATTAAGTTGCTGTAGAAGTGCTCCGGAAGGACAGCATGCATTGGGCGCAATCATTACGTAAGTATTTGACCCCAATCACGGAATCGGCCTTGGCGGGGGTCATTGGTCTCGCAATTGGCGCTGTGATCATGCTGGGATACGGTTACGATCCCGGTGCGGCCTATGTCTCTCTTTTTAAAGGCAGTTTCGGGAGCATATTCAGCTGGGCAGAGACTCTTGCTAACGCGACGCCGCTTATTTTGACGGCACTCACCTTTGCGATTGCGATGCGAGGTGGTCTGTTTAACATCGGTGCAGAAGGGCAGCTCTATATCGGTGCGCTTGCAGCAGTTTCTGTAAGCCTGATCCATCTTCCGTCACCGCTTCATCTGATTGTGGCTTTGCTGGCCGCTATGGTGGCCGGCATGTTGTGGAGTTTGCCGATCGCCATCTTGAAGTTGACCCGCGGTGTGCATGAGGTGATTTCAACCATCATGTTTAACTGGATCGCCCACTTTTTTGCGTTTTACATGATTGCCAATGTACTGACCGATCCGATGCGCGGAGAGAAAACGATCAGTATTGCTGAAACCTCTCGATTTGCTCGGATATTGCCTGGATCCAGTTTAAATTATGGGATCGTTGTCGCGGTCATTGCTGCGCTGTTGGTCTTGTTCCTCCTCTGGCGAACCACTGCGGGATTCGAACTGCGGGTGGCCGGACACAATCCTGAATCAGCTCACTACGCCGGTATCAGTCGACGAAAACAGGTGCTGCGCGCTTTCTTGATCGGTGGCGTATTAGCCGGTTTGGCCGGTGCGGTTCAAGTGATGGGACGACCGCCCACCTATGCGCTGGTCACTGGTATGTCTCAGGTTGCCAATCTGGGGTTTGACGGCATCGCGGTCGCAATGATCGGTCGAAATCACCCGATTGGAATTATATTTGCAGCCATTTTTTTTGGTGGGCTGATGGTAGGCGGGCGAATTATGCAGTTCTCGCCGGGCGTGCCATTGGAGTTGGTACGGGTCATCGAGGGTGTGATCATTCTGGCGCTGGCAGTGCCTGAATTGAAAAAGTTCTTCCACTTCGTACGCAAGAGATTTAGCCTAAGGAGACAGAGCCATGGAAGTTGAGCACCTCTGGCCCATCTTTTTTCTCTCTTTACATGCCATGGTGCCAATCACTTTGGCGGCAATTGGTGAAACAATCGAAGAATCGGCGGGGCTATTTAACATCGGCCTTGAAGGGATGTTGCTAATCAGTGCGCTGACGGGTGCGCTGGGCGCGGAATATACCGGCAGTGCCATAGGCGGACTGCTGGTAGGTTTAAGTACTGGAGCGCTGCTCGGTTTGGTTTTTGGCGTAATTAATACTTATTGGAAAGGCGATCAACTCATTACCGGCGTTGGCATCAATTTATTGGCGCTTGGATTTGTCGCCTTCATGCTGGTCAATTTAGGCGCACCCGGTTTTCACACGGTGCCGCGGGACGTGCAGATCAAGTTGATTCCCCTTGGGGTGGGCGCCTTGAGTCCCCTCGTTTTGGTCACAGTGGCGATGGCATTTGTTGTGTACTGGTTGTTGCACCGAACTCAGCTCGGCATCCGAATCAAAGCCGTCGGCGAGAACCCCGCAGCGGCAGACGTTGCAGGCATTTCTGTCAATGCGGTCCGTCTTGGAACCGCAATTGCTGCCGGCGCACTGGTTGGCCTTGCGGGCGCTTATTTAAGCGTGGATTGGTTTGGGGCGGTAACCAAGGAGGTTTCAGCCGGTCGTGGTTTTATTGCATTGGCGACGGTCGTGTTCAGCGGACTAAATCCACTGCTCGCGCTTCTTGGGGGCTTCATTTTTGGGTTCTTCGATGGATTTGCCACATGGGTGGCAACGTACCCCAAGATCAAGGAAATCATTCCATGGCAGTTCGTTGCGATGGCGCCCTATATCGTGACGCTGCTGGTTGTTGCGGGGGCAATCGGCCGGGTTCGTTTTCCGAAAGCGCTTGGTACCCCCTATCTTCGGGAGTGATTGATCGCTGCCGCTAAGACGATCGGTAACTACGCTGCATTGCTCTCGGTTGTGCCCCCCGCCATCCAGCGGCCAAGCTGTTCACGATCTGCCGATTTTGCATCGACCAACCCCACGATCGCGCCTTCAAAAAGTACACCTAGTCGGTCTGACAGTGACATGATCTCATCGAGGTCTTCGGAGACCAAGAGGATAGCCGATCCGTTTTCCCGGAGCGCTAGAAAGAGTTCCCAAGTGTGTCGTATGGCTTTGGCGTCGAGACCCTCCGTGGGGTGCGAGGCAATAATAATCGGCGGTCGATGCCAGGTTTCCCGGCCGAGAATCAAGCGTTGAATATTGCCGCCGGACAAGATGCGTGATTCGGTTTCCCAGAGATCCGGGACGAGCGCATTGAAGCGGGCTACGATCTCCTTAGAATGGCGAGTGATTTCTTTTCGGTTGAGCACTCTACGATTCGAGAACGGGGCTTTTCTATAATCTTTTAGCACCACGTTCTCGGCAACGAGCATGGGCTCCACTACACCCATCTCGCGTCGACGCTCTGGAATGTGTGCGACTCCAAGTTCGATAAATGTCCGCGGAGGCTGGTTTGTCATATTTCGACCGAGCATGATGATTTCGCCCCGTTCGGCCTTACGAAGTCCGGTCAAGCACTCGATAAGTTCTGTTTGTCCGTTTCCCGCGACGCCTGCAAACCCGAGAATTTCCCCCTTACGAATTTCGAAAGAGAGTCCGAGACCTGGTTCTTTATTTTTCATTGATTGAGGTACCAGGTTTTTTACGTCGATGGCTTTGTCTTCCGTTCGAACCGGTGGTCGTTCCATATATTCGGGCACAGTTTCGCCAAAGGTTTTTCGCGTAAGCTCTTGTTCGTTCGTGTCCGTAATCGGTTGAGTGCCTTGGGTCTTGCCGAGTTTGAGTACGGTCACCCGATCAGAAACCGCAAAGACTTCTCCCATCTTGTGGGTAATAAATACGATGCCTTTTCCCTCCTGGGCCATCGCTCGAAGGACCACAAAAAGATGATCCGCCTCATCCGGTGTCAAAAGCGAGGTCGGCTCATCCAAAAGAAGCACCTCGGGTTCATGGAACAGAACTTTCAGAATCTCTGCACGTTGTTGTTCCCCCGCGGAGAGATCCTCAACCCGAGCTCTGGGATCTACTTTAAGTTGGTAACGCGCTGACAGCTCTCCAATCCTCTTTTCTACTTTACGAAGGGGAAAGGAGAAACTGGAGGTCTGCAATCCGATCATCACATTTTGGGCGATCGTAAATGCGGGTACGAGCATGAGTTCTTGATGCACCATGGCGATGCCGTGCCGGAGACCATCTCGAGGAGACTGAAGATCGACCGGTCGACCTTTCACACGGATCTCACCCGCTGTTTTGCCGTAATAGCCCGATAAGATGTTCGCAATCACAGTTTTTCCCGCACCATTCTCGCCGAGCAGCGTGTGAACTTCACCCGCACGAACATCGAAATCAATGTGATCGAGTATCAGGTGTTCCCAAACTCCGGGGAAGCCCTTTGAGATACCCCGTGCTTCGAGCAGAATCTCCCTTTCGGGTTGGTCTATTTGGGAATTTGGGGCGATCGTTGGCATAGGATTTCCGCAGGAAGAGAACAAAAAATTTCTTTAACGGCAGCAAGTGCAGTCTGCCGCATCATTCGTTTCCAAGGCACCTACTATAATCGGACTTTCGACTTGAGCTGCACAAAAAATTTTGTCATTTTGTGTGACTCCGGTGCACCTGAAAAGGAAAAGGTGAGAAAAAAATGACGGAGGATGCCTACCTTAAACTTCTTGCTGAGGCGTTGTCTCGGGCTTATGCCCCGTACTCTATGTTCGCGGTCGGCGCTGTCGTGCGCGGAGAGTCCGGTCGCTTGTATTCAGGCGCTAACGTTGAAAATGCAGCCTATCCGCAGGGTTGGTGTGCCGAGGCCAGTGCGCTGGCGGCAATGGTGATGGCTGGAGAAACCCGATTGACGGAAGTTGCGGTGATGGCAGAAGGAGATCAGGTTTGCACGCCCTGTGGTGGTTGTCGGCAGAAGCTAAAAGAGTTTGCGTTGCCGGGCACCCAAGTGTTGTGCTATTCCCCGGGCGAACTGCGGGCCACTTTCTTACTCGAGACTCTATTGCCCCACGCCTTCGGGCCAGAGTACTTATCGTAATGGGTCACCAGGATGCAGCTGCCCAGATTCGGGCACTCGCCGGCGACAGGCCGCCACGCGTCGGGTTGATTCTCGGCAGTGGCTTAGGGGGGCTCGCGGAGTCGATCGAATCATTCAGTGACGTCGGTTATTCAGATCTTCCGGGGTTCCCTGTCCCTACCGTCTCCGGTCACGAAGGCCGGCTCCGGCTTGGGACTTGGTCAGGGGTGCCGGTTGCATGTCTTCAGGGTCGATTTCATTTTTACGAAGGGCATGATATTCAGCAATTGGCCGTGCCGATCCGGGCACTTCGGTCGGCCGGTTGCGAAACGTTGATATTGACCTGTGCTGCTGGCAGCCTCCAACCAGAGATGGGGCCCGGTGAGCTGATGCTGGTGACGGATCACATCAACTGGCCGGGCATCAGCCCCCTGGTGGGTCCGAATGACGACACGATTGGGCCACGCTTCGTGGATGTGAGTCAGGCATATGATCCAACGTTACAGAAGATCGCCCAGACGGCAGCGAACGAGACTGGAATAACATTGCATGAAGGAGTGTATGTCTGGTGTTTGGGTCCAAACTTTGAGACACCCGCGGAAATTCGAGCATTTCGTAAACTCGGGGCAGATGCGGTTGGAATGTCGACGGTGCCCGAGTGTCTGGCTGCCGTGCATTGCGGACTCCGGGTAATGGCGATTGCTGTGGTGACTAATTTGGCTGCTGGGATGCAGATGAACCTGTCGCACGTGGAAACAATGACAGTTGGGAGTGCGGCAACGCCAAAGCTTAGTGCTTTGCTGGGCGGTGTAATGAAACGTTTGGCGCTAGATTACTGAATATGGGCGTTACGAATTTTCGCAAACCGCGGAATACGGGTCTGTCGGCGCAAAATCCAGGCGTTGCACTCGATCTCGATTGGCTGGCCGAGCAGCGTGTCAATCGCAGCGCGACGGAGCGGCGGGCGCAAAGTCTGTCTGGGCGGCGCACGGTCAAAAAGGACTGGCAAGCGGCTTGGTTGCTTCGTGCTTTAACCTGCATTGATCTGACCACGCTGGATGGAGGTGATACATCCAGCAACGTCGCACGGCTTTGCGCCAAGGCGCGACGGCCATTGCGCGGTGATCTTGCGGCGGCGTTGGGTGCAGAATCGCTCAACGTGGCAGCAGTATGCGTTTATCCCTTATTCGTCGAAGAGTCTTGCAGGGCGTTGACCGGCAGTGGAATTCCTGTAGCGTCGGTGGCGGCGGGTTTTCCGGATGGGTTAACGAAATTCGAACAGCGTCTTGACGAAGTTCGAGATGCGCGTGCGGCCGGCGCCCGGGAGATCGATATTGTGATCCACCGACAATGGGCGTTGTCTGCTGATTGGCCGGCGTTGTATCGGGAGATTCAGGCGTTTCGCAAAGCGTCTGGGGATTGTCGCCTCAAGGTCATTCTAGGAACTGGGAATCTGGGCAACCTTACGAACGTCAGCAAGGCCAGTCTGGTCGCGATGATGGCTGGGGCCGATTTCATCAAGACATCGACTGGCAAAGAGGGAGTAAACGCGACGTTGCCTGTTACTTTGGTCATGCTAAGGGCGATCCGCCATTTTTATGACCGAACCGGATTCGTGGTGGGATTTAAAGCAGCCGGCGGAATTCGCAAGGCCAAGGATGCACTGTCGTATCTCATGCTGGTTCATGAAGAACTTGGAACGGCGTGGCTTTGCGAGAGTCGGTTTCGCATCGGGGCGTCGGGACTCCTGGGTGATTTGTCTCGGCAATTGGAGCACCGCATAACGGCACGATACTCAAGTGATCGCCGCCATCCGATGGGCTGATGACCAACATCCCAGATCTTTTCGAGCAGATGGAATACGGACCGGCGCCGGAAGACGCATCGGTTGCTCATGCATGGCTACGTGACCACGGGGCTGTTTTCGGACATTGGATTGATGGGCGCAGGACTTCGCCGAGGCGCGATTTTCCATCGAATAATCCGGCAGACGGAACTCTTCTCGCAGAGCTCAGCCAGGGCACGGCGGACGACATAGACCATGCGGTGCGTGTGGCGCGCGCGTCCCTTAAAGCATGGCAGTCGCTGTCCGGCGATCAGCGCGGCCGGCATTTGTACGCAATTGCAAGGCAGGTTCAAAAACATTCCCGACTATTTGCCGTGTTGGAAACTTTGGACAATGGCAAGCCCATTCGAGAGAGCAGGGATATTGATATTCCGTTGGTTGCGCGGCATTTCTATCATCACGCGGGTTGGGCGTCTCTGGTCGAAGACGAACTCCCAGGGAGTCAGCCGGTCGGTGTGGTGGGGCAGGTGATTCCGTGGAACTTTCCGCTTTTAATGCTCGCGTGGAAAGTGGCACCCGCCCTTGCTGCGGGCAACACGGTGGTATTGAAACCTGCGGAATACACGAGTTTGACGGCGCTCCTTTTTGCTGAAGTGGTGCATCGCGCCGGGTTGCCGCCCGGCGTGTTGAATATCGTGACTGGCGATGGCGTGACTGGACGTGCTCTGGTTGATCATCCAGGGATTGACAAAGTGGCGTTTACCGGCTCGACCGAGGTCGGGCGAGAGATCCGAAGTGTTACAGCCGGGACTGGGAAGGCGTTAACCCTGGAACTCGGTGGCAAGTCGCCTTTTCTTGTTTTTTCGGATGCGGATCTGGATGGCGCCGTCGAAGGCGTTGTCGACGCCATCTGGTTCAATCAGGGTGAGGTCTGCTGCGCGGGATCCCGCTTATTGGTGCAGGAGTCCATAGCCATTGCTTTTGAGGAGCGCTTGAAGCGTCGCATGCAGACCTTACGGGTTGGCCCGCCGCTCGACAAGGCGATCGATATGGGTGCCATTGTCGATCCGGCGCAGTTGCAGCAAATCGAGCGATACGTGGAAATGGGTAAGACCGAAGGAGGGGTGTGCTGGCAAAGTGATGTGGTGCTGCCTTCGAAGGGTTGTTTTTTCCCACCGACCCTTTTTACTGATGTCGAGCCGGCCCACACTTTGGCTCGTGAGGAGGTGTTTGGTCCTGTGCTGGTGGCGATGACATTTCGAACGCACGGCGAGGCGATTGCGCTGGCCAATAACACCCGTTATGGCCTTGCTGCGAGTGTCTGGAGTGAGAATATTAATCTCGCGCTGGATGTCGCGGCTCAGCTAAAAGCGGGTGTGGTATGGGTTAATTGCACAAATCAGTTCGATGCCGCAAGTGGATTTGGGGGCTATCGCGAATCGGGATTTGGGCGCGAGGGCGGTGTGGAGGGGCTCTGGGCGTACCGGCGCGCGACAGCGGATTTGCCTACGGACCAGGGGTTGTCGCCCGATCCGATGCCAGAACCTTTGGCCCCGCGAGACGCCCGGGCGCTGGATCGAACGCCGAAGCTCTATATCGCAGGTAAGCAAGTCCGACCGGATGGTGGACATTCTCGCCCAGTTGCTGCGCCGGATGGTACGTTTTTAGGCGATGTCGGTGAAGGAAACCGAAAGGACATTCGAAATGCCGTGGAAGCGGCGCATGCGGCAAGTGCTTGGGGTCGGGTCAGTGCCCACGGACGTGCCCAGGTGCTTTATTTTCTGGCGGAAAATCTCGAGGCCCGGTCTAAGGAATTCGCCGCCCGCCTTTCAGACTGTACTGGTCGTGACGGACAAGCCGAAGTGGAGGCAAGCGTCCGTCGTCTTTTCATCTACGCGGGATGGTGCGACAAATTTGAGGGTGGGGTGCACCAGGCCCCAGTTGGGCAGATCGTCCTCGCATTACCCGAGCCGATCGGCGTCATCGGGGTCATCTCCCCTGATGACGCGCCCCTCCTTTCGATGGTGTCCCTGCTCTCGCCGGCATTGGCGATGGGCAATACCGTGGTTCTGGTGCCATCAGAGCGCTATCCGCTGGTCGCTACAGATTTTTATCAGGTGCTCGATACGTCGGACGTACCGGCCGGCGCCATCAATTTCGTCACGGGTTCTAAAGATTTGTTAGCCCGTGTCTTAGCAGAACATGATGATGTGGACGCTGTTTGGTACGCGGGCCACGCCGATCTCGCTGAAATAATTGAGCGTTTGTCGATTGGCAATTTGAAGCAAACCTGGGTCACAGCAGGTCAGAGAAACTGGGCTGATCCCGCACTCGGGGAAGGGCGAGAATTCTTGCGACGGGCAACCCAAGTCAAGAACCTCTGGATGCCGTATGGCGAGTGAGCGATTCCTGCCGCAGGAGGTTATCCGGCGCAAACGCGATGGTGAGTCGCTGGCGGACGATGAGATTCGTGATCTTGTGACCGCGATCACCGAAGAGGTGGCGACCGAGGGGCAGGTCGCAGCATTTACGATGGCCGTTCTTCTTCGCGGCATGGATGCCCGAGAATGTTCGACGCTGTCATTGGCAATGCGAGATTCCGGCGACGTTTTGAGTTGGGAACGCGCCCAACTTCACGGGCCTGTGATTGACAAGCATTCGAGTGGCGGTGTCGGTGATTGTGTGAGTTTGATGTTGGCGCCCATGTTGGCCGCCTGTGGCGGCCACGTCCCGATGATTTCTGGCCGGGGACTTGGCCACAGCGGCGGTACGCTCGATAAACTTTGTAGCATTCCCGGTTATTGTGTCCAGCTGGATTCCGAACGTTTCCAGCAGGTGGTGGAGACGGTTGGTTGCGCAATTGTTGGACAAAGTAAATCTCTTGCTCCGGCAGATGGTCGGATATATGCGGTTCGAGATGTCACAGCCACCGTCGAGTCGGTACCACTGATCACCGCTTCAATCCTGTCCAAGAAGTTGGCTGCAGGGCTCGATGCGTTGGTCATGGATGTGAAAACCGGAAATGGTGCATTTGCTGCAACGCCGGAGATGGCCCGGGATCTCGCAGACAGCATCGTCCGCGTGGCTTCCCTGGCTGGCGTTCCGGCTGTGTCTGTGATCACCGATATGGATCAGCCACTTGCGCCTTGTGCTGGGAACGCACTCGAGGTATTAGAAGCAATCGCCTACCTGACGGGAAAACGTCGGGATCCGAATCTCCATGAAGTGGTGTTGGCGTTGGGATCAGAATTGCTGGTAATGGCCGCTATGGCGGGCGATCAGGCAACCGCACGCCAAACGCTTGAGACAACGCTGGCAGATGGGTCTGCGACAGAGTGCTTTGCCGCCATGGTGGCCGCGCTTGGCGGGCCCAATGACCTGATCGACAGGCCAGCGACGCACCTTCCAGTCGCGCCAATTCAGATGCCGGCGATAGCCGACGAAAAAGGTATCGTGTCGCATATCGATGCTCGGGCGCTTGGTTTGAGTGTAGTTGCGCTTGGCGGCGGTCGGGTGCGACCGGATGACAATATTGACTCTTCTGTCGGTTTGAGTGAATTGGTTCGACTCGGCGATGAAGTAATGCCGGGAACTGAATTGGGTTGGGTACACGCCAGGGATAAATTGGAAGCTGAGCAGGCGATACGCAGTATTCTCTCCGCAGTGACCATCGGTTCGGAGCAGGTTAAGCCGTTGCCGCTCATTCGCGAGATCCGTCGGGGTGCTGGATGACTCGTGCGCTCGTACTTATGCTGGACTCGCTCGGGGTGGGCGCCAGTGCCGATGCGAATCGGTTTGGTGACGTCGGCGCCGACACATTCGGACATATTGCCGAGTCTGCTGCCAACGGAGCAGCGAACCGGGAGGGTCTACGCCAGGGTCCCTTGGCGATACCAAATTTGGCGGCACTGGGGCTCGTGCACGCTGCGGCCGAAAGTCGCGGGACGTGGCCCGCGGGGCTCCCCAAGGAAACGCCCCGTGGGGCATGGGGATATGCGGTTGAACGAAGTGCGGGCAAGGATACGCCGAGCGGGCATTGGGAAATGGCCGGTGTTCCGGTGCTGTTTGAATGGGGTTATTTCCCATTTTCTGTCCCGTGTTTTCCGCAGGAGTTGACCGACGCACTCGTTGACGAAGCCAAATTACCGGGGCTACTGGGAAACTGTCATGCTTCCGGCACATTGATCATCGAGGAACACGGTGCGGCTCACATCGCGACCGGTCAGCCCATTGTGTATACCTCGGCTGACAGCGTATTTCAGATCGCTGCGCACGAGGAACATTTTGGCTTGGATCGTCTCTACGACGTGTGCCAAATTGCAAGGCGCTTAGTGGACTCCTATCGTATCGGTCGTGTCATCGCACGGCCTTTTACTGGGGACAGCCCCGGCACATTTCAGCGGACGGGGAATCGTCGTGATTACACCACGCCGCCGCCCGAGCCGACATTGCTCGAATATCTTGCAACTGCCGGTCGGGAAGTGGTGTCTGTGGGTAAAGTTGCCGACATATTTGCTCACCAAGGGGTCACCCGCAAAGTAAACGCAACCGGTAACAGCGGGTTGTTTGATGCCACGTTAAAGGCGTTGGCCGAAGCCCCGGACGGCGCGCTGGTATTTACCAATTTCGTAGATTTCGACATGCTCTACGGCCATCGCCGCGATGTTGCTGGCTACGCCGCGGCACTGGAACAATTCGATGCGCGGTTGCCCGAAATCGACGCGCTTCTTAGCCCGGGTGATCTGGTGGTGGCGACGGCGGATCATGGCTGTGACCCGACTTGGCCAGGCCATGACCATACCCGCGAGCATGTGCCGGTGCTGGCTTTTGGCCCGGACATCACGCCAGAACCGCTCGGTGCGCGGCAGACATTTGCGGATATTGGCCAAACGCTGGCGCGCCACCTCGGCATTGATGGGTTGCCGGCCGGGGACTCGTTCTGGTCGGATCTTGTAACCGGCGCGACCCCAGCAGTGGAGAATGCGTCTGACTATTAATGGGTTTGCTGCAGAGTGTTACGCAGCCGGGTATTCGTAGCCGAATGTTTCCTCATAGCGGGCCTTAAACTCGGTGCGGCTGAAGCGGTGGTTTTGGTTACCGTGGTGCTCGACTTTGAAGGCGCCAATCAACGATGCAACCCGGCCCGTGTGATCCCAGCCCCATCGCTGTTCCAGGCCGTACAGAATGCCTGCCCGGTAGGCATCACCACAGCCCGTAGGATCCACCGGGTCATCGACCGGTGCCGGGGGTATTTCGATCACATCTCCCTGGCGATAAATAAGGGAACCTTCGCCACCGCGGGTGACGATCAGAGCGTCCACCCGTGATGTGTGTTCCTCGAGTGTGCCGCCGACTGTATTGAGGAGTAATTTTGACTCGTAGTCGTTCATGACGCACCACGTTGCCTGGTCTAGAAAGGCGAGCAGCTCGTCTTTGGAGAAGAGCGGCAGATTTTGGCCCGGATCGAACAAAAAAGGCGTGTTAAGGGCCGCAAAGTCGGTCGCGTGCTGCAGCATGGCTTCCCGACCGTCCGGCGCGACGATGCCGAGCGGCATGTTGCCGGCATCGGCGACACGATTTGTGTGTGCTTCACCCATGGCCCCGGGATGAAATGCTGTGATCTGGTTGTTGTCGAGATCCGTGGTAATCGTGCATTGCGCACTGTAGATCCCCGGAATCTCACGGACAAATGTATCTGGAATTCCACATTCTTTTAGCCAATCTCGGTAGTCCGTAAAGTCCGCTCCCACTGTGCCCATCGGCACAGGGTCCCCCCCAAGAAGTTTCAAGTTGTACGCGATGTTGCCGGCACAGCCGCCAAATTCTCGACGCATCTGGGGATTCACGAAACAAACATTCAGGGCATGAATTTGATCGGGGAGGATGTAATTCGTAAACCGATCGGGAAACATCATAATGGTGTCGTAGGCGAAAGACCCACAGATGAGTGTCGGCATGCCCAGGTGTTTCCGTGGAGTTAGGCGGCGTTCTTTTTCATCGAGCAGTGGCCGTGATCCTGCATGCCCTTGCATATGCCATAAAGATAAAGGGAATGATCTTGGATCACAAAGCCTACTTTAGACGCTGCTTTATGCTGCCGTTGTTCAATCTCGGATTCGACAAACTCGAAGACCTGGCCGCACTTAACACAGACCATATGGTCGTGATGGGCGGCATCATTCAGTTCAAACACAGCAGGGCCCCCCTCGAACTTATGCCGAATTACGAGGCCAGAAGATTCGAACTGGGTCAACACTCGGTATACGGTCGCGAGGCCGATCTGTTCGCCGGTTTCCAGTAGGTTCTTATAAATGTCATCGGCGCCCAGATGACGAACGGGACTGTTCTCCAAAATATCGAGAATCTTTAGTCGTGGCTGGGTTGTCTTAAGACCCGCACGCTTGAGGTCGGCCTTTTCGGACATACGATCTACAGAATCCTTGGTAACGAAGGGGAGTATAAACGACCGGATTTCGTTGTCAGGATCGAGAATGTTTGGCCATCTGGGGCAGATCGCCGCTGAGACCGGTGGCTCGGCGCAGGAACATCATCTTAAGTGGCGTAATCCGGTTGGTCATATTGAGGCCGAGGCCTCGAATATTGGCAATCATCGGATGGCCGCTGCCGAACAGGTGGTACAGCCCATCCAGCGTGTTGAGGACCAATTGATTCTCACCTCGACGCCAGCGCTCATAGCGGCGAAGCGTGACTTGCCCACCGAAATCACGTTCTCGATTCGCGCTGTCAATCAGCACTTCGGCAAGTGTCGCAGCATCGACGAGCCCCTGGTTGGCGCCGAGTCCCGCAAGGGGATGTACGGTGTGTGCCGCATCGCCAACCAGCACAATCCGATGACTGACATATCGTTCCACGTGGCGGTGAACCAGTGCAAACCGCTCCCGATGACTGACTGAAGTGATGTGACCCAAACGATGTTGAAAAGCGTTTCCTAATCGACGCTGAAATTCATCGTTGGGCAATTGGAGGAGTTCTTCTGCCAGATTTGTATCAGCGGACCACACAATCGACGAGCGTTGGTCGGCGAGCGGCAAAAACGCCAGTGGACCGCTCGAGAGAAATCGCTGATAGGCCGCTTGTCGATGGGACTTTTCGGTAACGACGTGGCCGACAATCGCGGCGTGACGATACGGACGCTGGTGCAGACCGATGCCCGCCAATTCTCGCACCGGCGATAAGGCGCCGTCCGCGCCAACCAGCAATCTCGCCCGGAACACCCGTCCCTTGTGGGTAGTGACGACAATTTCTTCGTCATTGCTCTGACACTGAGTAACAGACAGACCATAGTGCATCTCAGCATGCTTTTGTTGCTTGAGCTTTTCATGGAGAGTCGCAGTGATAGCTTTGTTTTCAATGATGTGCCCGAGGTGACGCAGCCCGGCATCGGCAGCAGAAAAAAAGATACGGCCGGTACTGCCTTCATCCCAGGTTTCGATATCTTCAATTGGTGAAATGCGTTTCTGTCGAATTGCCGGCCATACACCGAGGGCCATCAGGATATTTTGTGACGCGAGATTGATGGCACTGACCCGCAAATCATAATTTTCACCATTCCATTGCGGTGCCGGACCGGATTCGACCAAGCTGACGTCGAGCCCTGCTGCAGCCAGCGCGCAGGACAGTGTGGCGCCCGCCATACCGGCACCCGCAACCACCACATCGACCCGGTCGGCTGTACGATTCACACAGAATCCCGATGGGTTACCAGGGGCAGTCCACGTGCGAGTCGAGGTTGCCGTCCCGACAGGCCGGCGGTGCGGCGAAGAAGCAACCGTTTGACAGGGGGAAACAATTCTACGGCGTTAAGTCCGGCGCTTCGAAGCAGTCCGACGCCGGGTGTTGCGGCGCTGAAGAGGCGGACCAAGCCATCGGTAAATGCGAGTACCCGCTGGGTCTGTTGCTGGCGGGAGCGGGCATAGTGATCAACGACCGCGGAGTGACCAATGTCCTGCCCCTTTTCTGCAGTGCAAGCGATGATTTCGGCAAGTTCTGCTGCATCTCGAAGTCCCAGGTTAAAGCCTTGTCCGGCCACGGGATGGACTTCATGGGCTGCATTGCCTACCAGCACAGTGCGGCGCGCCGATGGGGGCATGACCGAGGTCCAGCGAAGGGGGTAAACCGAGCGTTTGCCGACTTGCTCAAAGAACCCCGCGCGCTCTCCGAAATCCCGTTGCAACCGTGCCAGGAATTCAGAGATCGGAAGTTGTGCGTGGAGTTGGGCTTGGCGTGTCGGCAGGGTCCAGGCGAGGGCGAAGCGGGATTTGCCAAAGGGAAGCAAGGCGATTGGACCGTGGCGGGTAAAGCGCTCAAACGCCATGTCGCTGTGCTTCCGATCAGTGTCAACGATGGCAACCAGCGCACTTTGGGGGTAGCGTTTCTCGG
>ERZ651768.1659-NODE-1659-length-16154-cov-11.723331_pt1 | contig 16154 bp, 17 predicted proteins | sample MGYA00514754_ERZ651768 | MGnify/ENA metagenome assembly ERZ651768
TAGCTTGAAAAAATGGGGAAGGCGTCGACTGCTGTATAGCTGAACAGCAGCAGTGGCCGCAGGGTGTTTGTGCTGCTATTGCCCGAAGCGTGTAGGGTGCGGACATGATGAATCGTCAGTGAGCCGGCCGGTGCTATTAGCGCTACAGCCTTGTCTGCCAGGTCGCCGATGGCATCAGTATTGACACCACCGGCAAAAATACCATTGTGGTGATGATCGAACACCGGGCCTTTGTGGCTGCCTGGGATCACCATTAGCGGGCCGCACTCGGGTGTACAGTCTTCGATGAGAACACCCACGGCGAGGATATCGTCGTTGGTGTGGGGATAAAACGCCCAGTCCTGGTGCCAGTTGATCTCAGCATTCGTCCCGGGGTGCTTGAAGTTCAGTTTCGAGTGATCGAACCGAACCGTACCCCCCAGCAGCTCGCACACGGGATCAATAATCGTACTGCATTCTGCGATCTGTTTGAATAGCGGATCCCGGAGGTGGGGATCTTTGAGTCGTCTGACACGGGGATTATCTGCTGAGTGCGACTGATCGAGGTCATAAATACGGTTACTGGCCTCGACTGCACGCGATGCCTCGATGAAACGATCCACCGTTTCACGCAGACTCGTAAGCACGCTACTGGGAATAGCCTGTTCGAGTAGCAGGTAACCGTTGTCTTGGTAAAACCCAATCTGATCGGCGGTTAATGCCATGTGCGACCTGTATGGCGGTTTAAGTGAACGTCATTCTACAAACTTTAGACCCGTGGGTCATAGGGAGTTTCTGTTCTGGTTTATTGGTTGATCAGCCATTATCAGAGTTAGATGTCGAAACTTAGCCCCTGTCATCACAAGCAGCTCGCCATGGTTTGGGCAATGTCGCGCAAAAGGTTTAGATAAAAATCAACACCCAGGGTGAGTCGGGTGCCGAGCGGGTCAATCACGCGGGCCTTGGCTTTGGCCCCGTCGACCACGGTTGCGACGAGTTCTGGGTTGAACTGGGGTTCAGAAAACACACACGTCATGTCTAGATCTTCAACTGTTTGATGAATCTCTGCGATACGTGCTGGACTCGGGTCTGAGACATCCCCCAGAGAGATCGAACCGGCTGCCAAGACATCAAATCGCTTCTCAAAATATTGATAGGCATCATGGTAGACAATGAAATCCGTACCGCGAAATGCCGCCAACGTTGCTTCTATTTCAGAGATGACAGCATCGATATCCGTCTTGCCTTGAGTGACGTTGTCGAAGTAGATATCGGCATTGTCGGGATCTATCTTCGACAACTCTGTCGCGATGACATCGAGCCAGGTTTTGCCGTTATCGGGATCGAGCCAGCCATGGGGATCAATGTTCGCAGTGGCGTTGCTGTTTTGAGTTGTTGTATGTCTTTCTTCGTCTCGTTTGAGCTCGTGACTGTGTGCTTCGAAGGTTGTACCTTCACGGTAGGGTAGTACTGTGGAACCTTTAGTATCCATCAGTTCGATAACTTTGGCGTCTGCAGCCAGCGTCTTTAGAGCACCTTCGAGCCAGGGTGTCAGCCCGCTGTTGATCCAGAAGACGAGATCGGCCGCTTCCAACGATGCCGCATTGGAAGGACGCAGGGAATAGTCATGTGGTGATGCCCCCTGGTTGACAATCAGATCGGGCATGCCAATCCCCGCCATCACCCGGGTGACTAGCGAATGTGTTGCCGGAATGTCTGTTGTCACCTGTGGTACATCGGCCGACACCATGCCGGATAGCCACAGTCCACATATAGCGGTACCCAGGATGGTTTTGATCATTTGGTGCGGGGCGATCATGATTAAACGGTATGTTATGATATAACATAACATAAGCTAAGATAGATGATCCACTCGGATGTTCCTTGTTGGAAAAGGAGAACACATGGATGCGATTGGTTTTGGGCAGCACAACCATGCTGAGTGCATTAGGCAGGGCTTGGATTCGGTCGATGCCCAGTGCAAAGCGGCGGGATTGCAGTTCACACCGGTACGCCGGCGGGTATTGGAAATGCTTTTGGCAGAGCACCGAGCCCATGGTGCTTATGAAATTCTGGACAATCTTCGCGCCGAGGGTCTGGGCTCACAGCCACCAGTATCCTATCGGGCGCTGGAGTTTTTGGTCAAGAACGGTTTTGCGCACAAGATCGAGCGGCTCAATGCATTTATCGCCTGTGCCCACTTGGCAGAAAATCATGCCCCGGTCTTTTTGATTTGTCGGGCCTGTGATTCGGTTGCAGAAACCCACACCGATCTCACTCGGAGTGTGTTGGGTCGTGCTGCAAAAACAGCTGGCTTTCAGATTGAACGAACTGCGGTCGAGATCGAGGGAATCTGTAATACCTGTCAGGAAGGGGGTGCATCATGAGCCTCGTCGAGATCGGCAATCTCGATATCCGTCTCGGCAGAAACACCGTTCTGCATGACATCGAAATGCATGTCGACCCTGGGGAGATCATCACTATCGTCGGACCTAATGGGTCCGGGAAAACCACTCTCCTAAGAGCAATCATTGGTGCGATCAAACCGTGTGCCGGGTGGGTCAAGAAAAACCCCGGCCTTCGCATCGGCTACGTGCCACAGCGCCTGCATATAGACGCAACACTTCCTATAACAGTAAGGCGTTTCCTCAGTCTGCCACGCCCGGTTTCCGATACTGTCGCGCAGGATGCGCTGACCGATGCAGGCGTGGAAAACTTGGGTATGCAACAAATGGCAGGGCTTTCCGGCGGGCAATTTCAGCGCGTGCTGTTGGCTCGCGCGCTGCTTGGTCGGCCTGAACTTTTACTTCTTGACGAAGCCACGCAGGGTTTAGATCAGCCCGGATCAGCTGCTTTTTACCGGCAGATTGAAACGGTGCGGCAACGCCTTGGCTGCGCAGTACTGATGGTCAGTCACGAGTTGCATGTGGTGATGGCTGCTTCGGACCGGGTGATCTGTCTGAATGGCCATATCTGTTGCCACGGTGCACCTGGACAGGTGGCTACGGCACCGGAATATCGAGCACTGTTTGGCTCTGGAACACAGGGTGCGCTGGCACTGTACCAGCACGAACATACACACTCACACGATCACGAGGCCGCCGCATGACGGGGCTGGACAGTTTCCTTGTTCGCGCGTTACTGGCGGGGCTGGGTGTTGCTATTGCCGCCGCACCACTGGGTTGTTTCGTAGTGTGGCGTCGCATGGCTTATTTTGGTGACGCAACAGCCCAGGCTTCGATACTGGGTGTCGCACTGGCGTTGGCCTTTTCGACTTCAATCTTTCTCGGTGTTTTGGTCGTGTCGCTTCTCATGGCCGTTACGGTCTCGGGACTCAGTGGGCGAGGCTACGCAATGGACACGCTGCTGGGTGTGCTCGCCCATTGTGCGCTGGCGTTTGGTCTTGTGGCAGCCTCTTTTCTGTCTGGAGTGCGGATCGACCTGATGGCCTACCTCTTCGGAGATATCCTCGCTGTTGGAAAGGTTGACCTCGCTGTGATCTGGGGTGGTGCGGGATCGGTTTTGTTTTTGATGTGGTGGCGCTGGTCGGCGCTTTTGATCTCAACTTTGAATCCCGATCTCGCCCACGCGGCGGGGGTCGATCCTCGCCGCGAGCAGTTGATTCTGACTGTGGCGCTGGCGGTAGCGGTAGCGGTTGCCGTAAAGGTCGTAGGAGCGCTGCTGATTGTGGCTTTGCTGATTATCCCTGCAGCCACGGCAAGGCCTTATGCGAAAACACCCGAACACATGGTACTGATTGCCACAGTAATCGGCGGCCTGTCGGCGGTTGGCGGATTGCAAATGGCCTACAGTTTCGACACCCCCACTGGCCCCACTATTGTGTGTATTGCTGCTGTGTTCTTTGCGCTGTCAACCGTGGGTGGTTTGATCCGTGGTCGGGTTATGGGCTGAGGAACTATGTGGCTGGCATTCGAACACTAGGGAGTTGCTGATCATGTTCACACATGCGATCACGCGCCAGCCATGCAAAGCCATGATCGACGGCATCAGTACAGCCGGACTTGGACCGCCTGATTATGAGTTGGCCTGTAGTCAACACGCAGGCTACGTTGCTGCACTCGAGGCCTGCGGACTGGTCGTAAGTGTATTGCCAGCCGATCAAGAATACCCCGACTCGACATTTGTTGAGGACACCGCCGTTATGCTACCAGGTGCTGCAATTCTGACTCGGCCAGGTGCTGTGTCCCGCCGTGGTGAGGTCCTACAAATACGACCCACACTGGAAGCGCTAGTCGGCGACATTTCAATTATCCAGTCGCCAGGGACATTGGAAGGTGGGGATGTCATGATGGTCGGCACACATTTTTATATCGGTTTGTCAGAAAGAACCAACGAGGTTGGTGCCCGACAGATGATTGCAATTCTCGAGAAGTGCGGACTGACCGGGTCGATGGTTGCGCTTGACGAGATGTTGCATCTCAAGAGTGGGGTCAGCTACATAGAATCTGGTAATCTCCTCGCTTATGGCGAATTTATTGGCAAACCAGAATTCAAGCAGTTCGACACACTGAAGATTAGTGAGAGTGAAGCTTACGCTGCCAATAGCCTGTGGCTGAACGGCACAGTGCTCGTCCCACAAGGTTATCCAGACACGGCGATCGCTATCGAGTCACGGGGTTACACTGTGAGGATGCTGAATGTCTCGGAGTTTCAGAAGCTCGATGGCGGGTTGAGTTGCCTGTCGCTTCGGTTCTGAGTCCGACTGTTAGTGTTTCAGTGGGAGATTGGTTTTGGGTGTTAGGCATGTCCTGATTTAATGGTGCACAGGATGAGATTCCAATCCCCGACCATCTGGTTCGAAACTATCTACCCATGCTAAATATAATGCCCCAACATCGTGGTGTTGGGGCATTGAGTAAGCGTGTTAATTCAGTCTACGCGGGATCTGGCCAGACAAAATCGGGATGTAGGCCTTCATGGACAGGACGGCCGTCGTCAGGGGTTGCAACGCCAGCAGACGGATCAAAAAAAGCGTGGTATGTCGCAGGCAAGCTTTCTGAATCATATCCCATCAGATTCGGGACAATTACCCTGATTCGTCGTTGTTTGTCATTAAGCATAATTGGTGTGCCGCAGGTTGAGCACGTACACAATTCTAATGGCCCATCGGGGTTCTGGTCGTTGAACGGTTGACTGTCCAAGCCATCCAGATTATCGACTTCCAGGTCTCCGTGATTAAAGAAGACAACATGAGTCGTGTCCTGCCCAGTAACGCGCTTACAGATTGAGCAGTGGCAGGTATGGCTGTCTATGGGTCCATTATCTGAATGAGTATGAATATGATCACATCCTCCAGCATGTTTATGTGACATAACTCGTTACCTCTTTTCGTTGATGTGAATTGTTGTCGGAAAACAGACGACGCGATGAGCTTATCAGAGCCTACTATTACAAACTCAACAAATTTTTACCAGAACGAGGGGTTGGGAGAAACAAATTCATCCACAAAACAAATAACGTTGTTGTAACGCCTTGATTCAATAGCGCGCCTGGAGGGATACGAACCCCCGACCACCGGGCTCGAAGCCGGGTACTCAAAAAAGGTGTTTAGGTCTATAAATTTAGAGATTAGCGTACTACGGCTGTCCCAAATAATGCTAAGTTTCAGGCGTTTTCTGGCTATATTGGCAGAGTTCTCACATTCTTTTGAGACAACGGCGTTACAGCGGTTGGATCCAATCTATGGTACTTAGCAGCAGTTAAAGTATCGGCGAAAAGGCTTAACTCAGTTCGATCTTCCCAACATTTGATCGGTGGAAATGTACATTCTTCCAACCATCTCCGGTCTTGTGCCAGATACGAGTTTCTTCAAAGGCAGTAGTACTGTGCTGACCATCACTCGTAGTGCTTTGAACCAGTCTTACATAGGCGACCACAGCAGTATCCCCTAGCAGTCGTATATGAGGTGCTCGGACACTTGACTTACGTTTGCCTGAGGCAGGACTACCAAAGTAGGTTTCATGGAAACCCAAACCTTCTACTAAGTTACCGAGTGCTTCTGGCTCGAATGCTGTTAAGGATGGATCACATAACTCTCTGTAAGTTTCCAAGTCGCCATTATCAATGGCATAAAGTAACTGCTCATTTAGCGTTTCAACCGTATTTGAAGTCATGGCTTGATGTTTTTGTTCCAGTTGTTGATTAATTATAAGTAGGATTAAGTATTCGCCAGACGTTCGTGCCATTCAGCGATCGATTCGTCGGGATATTCATTAAAACAAAGATCGTCTGCTGTGGCGAAGGTCTCGACCCAGTCCGGCTTATACTTCAGCATGATATGTGTGTAGCGGGGGGTTTTGGGTAAAGCAGAATCAACAGAACTGGCCACAGGATGTAGCAAATCCGGCCACGTATTGTTCCAGGCCCAGAGGTGGCTGCCGCAGTGCCGGCAGAACCGACGGTGATGGTTACTCTGCCTTGCATCGGGCGACAGCAAGGCCCGGTAGGTTTCGAGGTGTTCTTCCCCATCAATCTTCAGTGTCTTAGCATCTGCTGAGAGATTGATTGTATAGCCTTCTCCACCGCTCGTTTTTCGACAGATCGAGCAGTAACACTTTTGGTATGGATAGGGTCCATCGGACTCGACCTCGTACCCCACGGCCTGGCAATGACAACTTCCATGTATCTTCATGGTGATGCTTTCATCGATGTAGTCAAGGCCACTCCAATATAACGCTTCATGGTTATTTTCCTTTAGTCAGGTCTAAAAGCATCAGGCAATCTAGACAGGTGAAAAGTTATTCATGACCACCCATTCGGGTCGGGATGAACCGTGATGTTTGTTCTCCACAGAGTTCAGCGTTAGCGAAATTAGGACGCGATCCCAAGGCGACATATTCGATGCCGAACCATGAATGATATTTGTATTGGCAAATATGACTGAGCCGGCAGGTCCTTTGGGTGCAACCATGCCATTCACTTCGACTGCACTTGCAACTTGGCTATTGTCCAGTGCGCGAATTGGGTAGGAGGTGGTGGTGTCATCCACATCGTTCTTTATGGCTTCACCCCGGTGTGAACCCGGTACAAGCATCAATGGTCCATTGAACTCGTTGACCTCATCCATAAAGATCAGCACGTTGACCAATCGATTAGCTGGCATACCGTCGTCAATAAGATAGGTTGAGAAGTCCTGGTGCCACTGCCATATATCACCGGTAAATGCCCTTTTCAGATTCAGAACACACTGAAACACATAAACATCGCTACCCAGGATCTGCTTCACTGGATCGATGATTGATTGATTTCGGATCAGTTTGTCTGCCGCCTCACTGTAGGTATGTACATTCATCAAGGACCTGACAGTTTGGGAGTCCTTCTCGAATATGACTTCGGGTCTTTGAAGCGCACATAGTTCAGGTAACTGAGCCATCACTGCGCTGACGTCACCGACAGGTAACAGTTCAGGAACGAAGACATAACCCTCATTTGAATAGCCGTACAGCTGGGTGGTACTTAACATCGTGTTATTTGCCAGAATTGTCTGATCTAAAAGTATTATAGAAGCCAGTGAGTGTGTTGGCTGGATATCTATTCGTAGATTTATTGATAGCTAAACGAGTCGTTTTTCAGTTTCAATAATACTGGCTACTGTTGACTGATCATCCCTACGCAGGAGACAAATAATGCTTGAAATGAAGAATGAATGTTTAGATTGTGATTGCGAGTTATCCAACGACTCTGAGGTACATATCTGCTCCTATGAATGTACCTATTGTGCTAAATGTGCCGAACAAACAGGGTTTATATGCAAGAATTGTGGTGGCGATTGTCAGCAACGACCCAAACGAGCCCAAAGCTAGTCGCTCATCACGTGTCGAGCTACAGCACGTGTGAGAAAGCAAACGTGCAATTTTCCAGTAGTGGGATTAAGTGCAGAAAATTGGATAACTCATGAAATATGCCATCAATATAATTAACTTCGGTGACTGTGGGGATGCCATGACGCTTGCTGAATTGGCCCGAACTGCAGAGGTAGCAGGCTGGGACGGATTCTTTGTTTGGGACCACATTGCTTGGGACGGGCGTGTCATGCCAATGGTGGATCCATGGGTCGCTCTGACCGCGATTGCAACCAGCACCAATCGAATCCGCATTGGCGCTATGGTCACGCCGCTACCTCGTCGTCGGCCTTGGAAGTTTGCACGCGAAACGGTTTCGCTTGATTGTCTATCGTCTGGTCGGATGATCGTTGGCGTGGGTATAGGAGATGCTTTGGCTGAATTCAAAAACCTGGGCGAGGTGGCTGACCCAAAAACACGGGGCGCTATGTTGGATGAGGGGCTCCAGGTGGTCAACGGGTTGTGGAGTGGGAAACCATTTAGCTTCGTAGGAGAACATTACACAGTCAAAGATGCTCATTTTATTCCCGCGACACTACAGCAACCTCGCATCCCAATCTGGGTCGGAGGCAAATGGCCTAACAGGGCGCCCTTTCGACGGGCAGCTCAGTGGGATGGGGTCTTCCCCATTCTAAGCGGCACCGATCCCAAATCTTACCCAACTCAGATTCGAGAGATGATGCGTTTTCTCCTTGATCATCGGGAAAGTGATGATTCGTTCGATGTCACAGTGCAGGGTACTACACCCGGTAACGATTTGATGTACGCCGCTGAGGTCGTTGCCGAATATGCCGAAGCTGGCGTTACTTGGTGGCAGGAAGCTATTAATGAGCGTCGTCCCGACCTGATTGACCGAGCGAGAAAAACATCCTGGCTAGACGCCGTTCGCTGGCGCATTCAGCAGGGCCCTCCGCGAATATCTCATTGAATTCATAATTTCTGGGAGTTTTATGAGTCCTTCTAGGAATTTCTTTAGTTTGAATGGGACAATGGAGTTACAACGTTTGGCTTCAATCTGTAGTATTTAGCAGTTGTTGAAGTGTCAGTATGGCCTAGCCTTTAGATGACTCTTCTAACTCATCTGGCAAGGAGAATTCCGTGGCTGAAAGCGGTAGTCCAACTTTTGCAATTATGGGCAGCGGTGGTATGGGGGGATATATTGGGGCCAAGCTTACCCAAGCAGGCTACGAGGTCTCTTTTATAGCACGTGGGGCTCATTTAGAGGCCATGAAGAACAATGGGCTGAAGATTGAAGGGCCTGACGAGGCTTTTGTTATCGATCCAATTCAGGCGACGAGCGATCCTAGAGATATCGGCCCGGTCGATTTTGTCATTTTCTGCGTAAAGCTATGGGATACAGAAGCTGCAGGCGAGCAATGTCGAGATCTAGTGGGTCCCAATACAGCTGTCTTATCCATGCAGAACGGTGTCGATGCGGAACCGATTCTTAGCGGTATCTTGGGGTCTCAACATGTCATGGGAGCGACTTCAGAAATTGGCGCCAACATCATCGAGCCTGGATTCGTCCGTCGATTTACGCCCTTCGCAATTATACGGTTCGGAGAGTTTGATCAAATTCGTTCTGCACGTTCAATTCAATTTTCTGAAGCTATTACTGCTGCCGGACTCGGAGCTGAACATGTCGATAGTATCAGCCTGACAATATGGGATAAGTTCTTGTGGCTTGTTGGGGCTAGTGCCTTGAACTGTGTTACTCGCCAACCATTTGGTCCAGTCCGCGAAGATCCGGATACCAGAGCCCTGTTAAGGCAGATTATGGAAGAGGTCATGTCTGTCGCAAATGCCAAAGGCATTCCCCTTACCAATGAAAACATCGAAACGCGATTGGACTACATCGACAGCTTACCCGGCCAGGCAAAGGTTTCGATGGCTCTTGATTTAGAACGCGGAAATCGGCTCGAATTGCCATGGCTGTCTGGCACGGTTATCCGAATGGGGAAGGAACTAAGCATTCCTACGCCTGTAAATTGCGTTATTTATGCCGCTCTTAAACATTATATTATGGGAAGTGCTTGATTTGATGGCGCGCCCGGGGAGCTTCAAGCTTCCGACTACCTGGTTCGAAGTCAGGTACTCAAAAGCACACTTTAATCTATAAAAACAGAAGCTTTCTTAAATGCATGATCCCACAGAATCCAGAATCATAAAGCGTTTTAGTACTAGTTTTAGGAGTTTCTCTAATTCATTTGGGAACTCATTGGGGCTACAACGGCGGGCTTCAATTTGCAGTACTTAGCAGTTGTTGAAGTGTCAGCATGATCAACTCCTGCGGGAGAGTGACTATTCTCGGGGGAGGATTTTATCTATTCCAGATTGCCTGCCCAGATGGGTGGTCGGTAGTTCTGCCACTGGAAATGTTGCTCCAGTCGGGCCGCGACCTGAAGAATTAAATGATCTTCACAGCTGTGACCGGCCAATTGCACTGCGCAGGGATGTTCTTCAGGATTGAGTTGAATTGGTAGTGATGCGGCGGGTTGACCGCTGACGTTGCAGATATAAGCAAAGGGTGCAAACGCGTGGCCCCTTTCGCCCCAGGTATCAAAATCAAAATTCTCTGTGCGGCTATCCATGTAACCCACTGGAATCGGGTCGCTACCGAGTGTCGGCGTCAGAACCAGATCGAGTTCACTCATTGAACTCATCAATTTGATGCTCGCTTGGTGCGCACCCTGACGTGCACGGTAGAGATCCATTGCACTTAATCTAGAAACGTGTTCGCGCAGGAAGTGAGTTAGCGCTTCTAGCTCGTGAGCCTCCGGTTCACGACCAACTTCGGCAATTCGGTTTTCAATCTCGTAGACGATGTCTACCATCCATAGGTCTTCCATCCAACTGCCCAGACCGAGATCCGACGGATAAGTGTATTCGCAAATTTCATGCCCCATATCCGCTAGTGCCGTGCTGACCCGGTCTACCGCCGCTACCTGGTTGCTACCCACGGCGAGCCCATAGGGGGTGGATCTGGACACGCCGATACGTAGCTTCGGAATCCGCTGATCGAGGGCTTCCAGGTACGATTTCACTCTGGGCCGTACCTGATACCGGCTGCCTCGTAGTGGGCCGACCGAGCAATCCAGCGCTGCTGCACTGTCACGCACGGATCGTGTTAGCACATGATCAGAATTAAATCCGTTGGACAATTCCATGTAATTGGGGCCGATGGGATTTAATCCGGTCGTGGGTTTCAAGCCAAATACACCACAACAGGCCGATGGTATTCGAATTGAGCCACCCAGATCGGTAGCGTGGGCTAGTGGGGCCATGCCCGATGCGACCGCGGCGCCCGCACCACCAGAACTGCCACCCGTTGTAACCGCCGTATTCCACGGATTCAGAGTTACCCCTCGAAACGTAGGTTCGCAGACGAAATCTTCGGCAAACTCCGGTGTATTGGTTTTACCGAGGAAAACTAGCCCCGCCTGACGCCACCGCTTCACTAGCTCACTATCTTCTCTGGGGCTCGCACCATCAAAGAACCGGCATGAGAAGGTGGTCGGCATGTCGTGGGTAAACTGATTGACGTCTTTCAAATAGAACGGAGCACCAGACACAGGTGTATCCGGCAGTTCGCCAGCTGCGAATGTTCGGGCGTTGTCATAGTTGGTTATGACAAGAGCATTCAACTCGGCATTCATTCGTTCCGCCACCTCAATCGCTTTCTCAGTGACTTCCTGAGCGGAAATTTCACCCCGTCTTATCGCGCTGGATACGCCTAGGGCATCCAGATCGGCATAGTCGCTAAAGTTCATCGGCAGACTTGTGTTTCAAAAAAAAACATTGGATTTGCTCGCCGCTTTTTCAATCATTTGACTGTTTTCCTATTTACTCATGAGTAGCTCGCGATGGGTGAGCCAAAATAGCCGCTGGGGATAGTAATGCCGAGTCCAGGGCCGGGTGGAACCGCGATGGTGCCATTTACAATACGAGGTCCGTGCTCTTCGTCGTAGTGTGCAACCTGGTATGGATCCGATATCCAGGCACCACGGCTAAGGTTGGGGTTAAGGGTGGCTCCAACGTGGACACAGGCTGCTGCGATTATGTCACCACCCCATGAATCGTCGCAGCTCGTCGGTGTGTTCGTTGCCTCACACAGGTCGCGAATTGCGCGCATCGCGCTGATGCCACCGACCCTCGTGAGCTTCATACCGAAGCCGTCAGCCACGCCAGTACCGATGGCTGTGGCAATGGTTGCCAAGTCAATCGCACACTCGTCTAGGAGCAATGGATGCCGCAGATGCGGTCGCGCAATAGCGCACTCGGCGTACGTCGCGCAAGGCTGCTCGATGGCCAGCTTAAGATGTGCGCATGCTTGCGATACCTGAATCGCCTCGCCAACGGTCCAACCCCGGTTACAGTCGACGAACAGATCGACGCCGGGCCGGATGGTCTTGGTCACCGCGTGGATTACTGCGATGTCTTCATCGATGTGACGTCCGCCAGCCTTTAGCTGTAGTTTCGTGTGGCCTGTGTTCTGCAGGTCTTGAGCGAGTGTCGCCGAGTCTTCGGGTGCCCCAATTGGAATGACGTGATAGGTCGAAACGGGGTCCATGCGGGCTCCACCGAGTAGATCGCATACTCGCTCGCCATAGGCCTTACCCGCTAGATCCCAACAGGCAATGTCGACGGCAGACTTAGCACCGTGACCTCCATCCATTGTCGAAACCATTGCATCGTGAACGAGACCGAGTCGACGCGGATCAAGACCGATTAACGCTGGTCCCAATAGAACAAGATCAGCACGGATGCTGCCGGCATGCTCGGATTGAGCTAGTGGGCCTGTGGGGCAGATCTCACCCCAGCCGATGTGCACGGTATTGGTCAGAATCTGTACGATGGTTGTATCGGGATCACCTACAGCTGCGCTCGACATGTTGTAGCCAGATGCCATGGGCAGTCGCTTACTGTAAACACGCACTTCGGTGATTTTCATGAGGTCACTCCGTTGGGAACCAAAATTAGCTTGCCGTCAACCACGAACCGCTATAGCTGACATAGCTCATATTTGTGGGGAGATACATTTCTCTTAAGTTCGAGTAGTCAGCCCAACATTAGCCCCCGATCTCGGTTGGGTCTTTTCCATTTGGCTCGCCTCTGAAAAAACCATGCCCGGTCGTTCGTCGAAACTGTAAAGGATATTCACTCTCGGGTGGGTGGTTTGGCCGATTGGTGTCACTCTGTGACAAGAGCGCCGACCTTTAAACAGCACAAAAGTACCAGCCTCGATCGCTGGTTGATCGGCGAGTGACGACGATCCCTCAAACAATTTCTGAATACCCCCATAGTTCTCATCGACTTCGTCACGTATATAGGGTGCATATTCAAAATGACCGCCTTCATCAGCCGGCTGCAACATCAGGGAAACCACACCATCGTTGGTATCAAAATGCCAGGCCAGTTCGTCCCCGGTCTGCATAATATTGACCACAATAGACAAATAAGGGTCAGCAGTCCGATAGAGCGTCTCGAATCCGAGCACCTGTCGTACAAATTCAGTGAGCGGCGCCCATTCAAAGAGCTGACTGATTAACGCTGTCTTTTTGAACTGGTCGTATAACAGGTATCCATACCGGTTCAAGTGCAGGGCTCGCCGGGGATGGCCATCTGGAAAATCTAGGTTGTACCGCCATGAGTAGGGTGTCCGCTCGTGTTCTGCACGATAGGCACTATTCAGCAAGCCATCTATCTCAGCCTTCATAACCATCAGTGCTTCAGGTGAGACAAAATCTTCTAATGCGCACAGTGCATTTTTGTCGAGATCTTGTCGGCACTTTGCCACCAGCGCCCGGGCAGTTGGTGATTGGATGTCTTGGATCGGATAAGCATCCAGATTAACTAAATCGGTTGTTTTCACCACATGCTCCAAAATACCCTATAAGGCATAGTACCTTTTCTAGATCCTCCGAAACTCCATGATTTAAAGGCACGCCCGAAGAAAATCTAACTCCCGACCACCTGGTTCAAAGCCAGGCACTCAAAAGCGAACTTAAACCTATAAATGTTAGGATAAGTGTACAACGAACTTCGATTTGAATCTGAAATTCAGAGAGTTTTGTTTCAGTGTTTGGGGAGTGCTTTAGGATTCGTGGGAGCAACGGAACTACTGTTGCTGGTCGATGCATTCGACCATAATCAGCCCAGAACTAATTAAGAATCATAAGGTGCTTGCATGGCACAGATACCATTGATCGATATAGGTCCGTTTCTTGAGGGTGGGTCAAGTGAAAAACAGGCGGTAGCCAAGAAAGTGAATGAAGTCTGTCGTGACATTGGCTTTCTAGTAGTCGAAGGTCATGGAGTGTCAGAGAGTCTGATTGTCGAGATGTACGAGGTGAGCGAAGAATACTTTGCGCTACCGTTGTGGGAGAAAATGCGGTTCAAAATGCCACCAGATCGATACCGCGGGTATACCCCGATGGGCGCTGAAGGACTGGCACTTAGTCTTGATGATGAAACACCGCCCGATCTCAAAGAATCATTCAGTATGGGTCCCTTTGCTCATCCGTACGATGAATATCACTTTGGCACTGCGGGCGCACACTACTTTGCACCAAATATGTGGCCCGACCAACCCACTCGTATGCGTGGACTTTGGGAGCAATATTATTCCAAGATGGAGGAATTGGCAGGCAATTTAATGCGGATATTTGCAGTTGCTTTGAGCATACCCGAAACAACTTTTGACGATAAGATCGATCGCCATATTACGAATTTCAGTGTGATTCGTTATCCAGACCAAGAGAGCATCGAACCCGCTAAGAAACAACTTCGCGCCGGTGCTCACACTGACTATGGAAGTTTGACGATCGTGCACACTAACACGGATGTAGGTGGTCTCGAAGTGATGACTGAAGATGGAAATTGGGAAGGAGTACCATGGGTGCCTAATGGTTTTATCGTAAATATTGGCGACCTAATGGCCGAGTGGACTAATGACCGTTGGGTATCAACTTTACATCGAGTAGCTAATCCGCCCCGCGATAGTGCATCAGCTCACAAGACATCATTATTGTTTTTTCATCAACCCAATTACGACGCGATCGTAGAATGTATTCCAACGTGCGTGAGTGCAGACAAACCAGCGAGGTACGGGCGTACGACTTCAGGGGAACACGTCACTATGAAAATTGAGAAGCATCGCATAGTGGAGGATGCTTAGCTGTGATTTAGCACCTCTGAACGGGCATGGATTCAGCTGGTTACATTTTCGCTCGGTTACTTAACCATGCGGATAGATTAACTGCTTGGTACTTTCTTGTATCTGCACACGACAAGATCAATGATTCTTGATGTTACTTGGGCCTCTAGGAGTAGCCAATTATGGGAAGATTAACAAGTGAGAAAATGATAGCACTGGTCGAGCGATCTTATTTTCACAATGTCGATAACAAGAACGTAGAACCTACCGTTAATTGTTTCACTGAAGACGCCCAACTGACAGTACAAACAGCAAACGTCAGCCACAATGGACATGTCGAAATTCGACGGATGCTAAGTGATTTCATGAACGACAATCCAATTATCTATCATGGCGAATTCAGTCATGTGGTAGATATTGATAATCAGTTGATTGCCTCGCAGTTCCTTGCCCGCATTGAAAAAGCCGATGGTAGCGAAGTGAGCATGCGTAATTGTAATTTCTTCGTACTGCAAAACGGTCGATTCAAAAAAGTTACGATCTATATGAGCGGAGAAAATCCTTTGGTCTAAGTTGCTTGCGAATCTGCGCTCTCGACTCATTGCATTTCATTGAGCTTTTTAATTTGGCGCAGTCGCTAATGGGTACCACCTTGCATCGCACCTGGAATCTGGTACTGACGGTAATTACTAAGTATGTCAGCGAGGTCTTCTTAGGCTGACATTGCCCACATTTGTGGGCTTCAATCTGTAGTACCGTTGAGTAGTTGTTGTCGATGCATGACCCAATCTTTCGGAGGCTGCCCGTATGATCTTCAGATCGGGATCTATGATGCCTTTTCGCTCGAAAGCGATGACCATCACCGAGTGCAGCACGCTCTCCGGTTCCACCATGATTCGGCGAAGGCTTGTGACGAATAAGAATCGTGGTCAGCCTGCTCAGTTGATGAATTCGATCGACCTACTCTTGAGCGCCTTCATCTGATTGGTCGCTGCGGCTCCAAAGATGTGCTGCGACTTCACTCCAGTGAGCACTATCATCACACGTAACTCTTCACCCATGCTCTTATCCACGGTAGCGCCCCAGATAATCTTCGCATAGGGATTGATTTTCTCGCGGATCACTGCGGCAGCCTCCTCGGCTTCGCCGAGGGTCAG
>ERZ651768.1660-NODE-1660-length-16149-cov-4.147150_pt1 | contig 16149 bp, 13 predicted proteins | sample MGYA00514754_ERZ651768 | MGnify/ENA metagenome assembly ERZ651768
TTTTATATTTTTAATTAAATCAATTACAATTTTTCTGCTGTGAGTATCTTTATTTGTTGTAATATAATCTTTGGGTTTATTTAGGAGTATATAAATTTTTTTTTCTGGTGAGATTTTTTTATTATCAACTTTTACTTTATCTGTTTTTTTAATTATGATCCCCATTTTTTTTATGGTTTTACCATTAACAGATACTTGTCCTTTTAATATTAAATTATCAGCTTCTCTTCTTGAACATAATCCAGATTGTGCTATAAATTTATTTAATCGAATGATTTCACCATCAGAGTTCTTGTTCATCTCCAATGGTATTTTCTTCTTTCCGAAAATCTTTTAAAGTAGGAAGTTGATTTAAATTATTTATTCCAAAATAATCCATAAATTTTTCACTAGTATTATAAATTAATGGTCTCCCTACTTTTTTAGATTTTCCACTAATTTCAATTAATTCTTTATCTAATAATTTTTGAATAGTATAATCACAATTTACTCCTCTAATTTTTTCAATATCAGATTTAGTGACAGGCTGTTTGTATGCAATTATAGATAGAGTCTCTAATGCAGATATGGAAAGTCTTCTTTTAGATTGTTGTTTTAATAATATTTCATTTAGTTTGGAAAATTTATTTTTTGTAAAGAACTGAAAACCACCACCTGATTCAATTATTTCTATTGCGTAGTTATTATGTTGGTATTTATTTGTAAGGTTTTGAATTGCAAATTGAATGCTTTTAAATCCGTATTTTTTTTTATCATATTCAAAAAAAATTTTTTGAATATCATCAATTTTAATTGGCTTTGGGGAGCAAAATATTAATGCTTCTATATTTGACTCAAGTTCACTCAATTTTAACTTCTGTTAAGTTTAGCTTCAATGGTTTGTGTTGCATGGGGGACAGCTTTCAAGCGATTTTTATCTATTAATTTTCCAGTGTCTTTACAAATTCCATACGTTCCATTTTTTATTCTGATTAAAGCTTTTTCTAAATTTGAAATAAATTTTTGTTGTCTTCCTGCAAGTTGGCTAAGACTCTCTTTTTCCATTGTATCAGCTCCATCTTCTAATGTTTTTAATGCTCCTTGAGTAGAATCGGTTCCAGATAGGTGTTTTCTTAGAAGAGATTCTTTTATAAAATCAAGCTCATTTTGTGCTGTATCAATTTTTTTATGAATTAATTTTTCAAATTCAATTAATTCTTTTATTGAATACTTATTTTTTTCTTTTTTAGCCATTATATATAATTTAGAGTTTTCTTTTAATTTTTATAATTTCAAAAGATTCAATATTATCACCAACCTTGATATCATTATAGTCTTCTATACTTAAACCACATTCATATCCGTTTTTTACCTCATTAATATCTTCTTTAAATCTTTTAAGTTGTTTTATTTTACCAGTGAATATAACAATTCCATCTCTAATTAACCTAATTTCATTCTTTCTGATAATTTTTCCATTTGTAACATAACATCCAGCAATTGTTCCAACTTTTGAAATTTTATAGATTTCTCTAACTTCAATATTACCAAGAACATTTTCTTCTTCAGTTGGTTTTAACAATCCTTCCATTGCACTTTTTATTTCATTGATGGCTTCATAAATTATAGAATACATTCTTATATCAATCCCTTCTTTTTCAGCAAGCTTTCTAGCATTTACCGAAGGCCTAACTTGAAATCCTATAATTATTGCGTCAGAAGCTGATGCTAACAATACATCAGATTCTGTTATTTGTCCTACTGCTCTATGAATGATATTTACAGATATTTCATTTGTTGAAAGTTTTTCCATGGAATCAGATAAAGCCTCAATTGAACCATCGACATCTCCTTTTAAAACTATATTTAATTCTTTAAAATCTCCTAATGCTAGCCTTCTACCAATTTCATCAAGTGTAACATGTTTTTTTGTTCTTAATTTTTGTTCTCTTATTAATTGTTCTCTTTTGGTTGCAATTTCTCTAGCTTCTTTATCTGTATCAAAAACGTTAAAAAAATCTCCTGCTTGAGGTGCACCATTAAGTCCTAACATTAAAATTGGTGTTGAAGGACCAACTTTTTGTTTTTCATTATTTTTGTAATCAAATAAAGCCTTTACTTTACCGTATTGAGAGCCAGCTAAAACTATATCTCCTTTTTTTAGTGTACCAGCTTGTACCATTAAAGTAGTTAAATATCCTCTACCTTTATCAAGTTCAGATTCTATGATTGTTCCAACTCCTTTTTTATTTGGATTTGCTTTGAGTTCTAACAGTTCGGCTTCGAGAAGTACTTTTTCAAGTAATTCATCAATTCCTTTTCCAGTTTTTGCAGAAACTTCTTGACATTGATATTTTCCTCCCCAGTCTTCAACAAGAATATCTATTTTAGATAAGTCTTCCTTTACTTTATTTGCGTTTGCGTTTGGAGTATCAATTTTATTAATAGCAAAAACGATTGGTACTTCTGCAACTTTACTATGATTAATTGCTTCTTTTGTTTGAGGCATAACAGTAGAGTTAGCTGCAATTACAATAATCACAACATCAGTAATTTTTGCACCTCGTGCTCTCATAGCAGTAAATGCTTCGTGTCCTGGAGTATCTAAAAATGCAATTCTTTGACCATCTTTAGTTTTAACATCATATGCACCAATATGCTGTGTTATTCCACCTGCTTCATCTTTGGTTACGTTTGAATCTCTTATGTAGTCAAGTAATGATGTTTTACCATGATCAACATGTCCCATTATAGTTACAATTGGAGCTCTTGTCTCTAAATCTTTTTCATCATCAGGAGTTTCTATTATTAATATTTCATTATCATCTGATGTAGTAAATTCAACTTTAAAACCAAATTCTTCAGTTATAATATTAATTGTTTCAGCATCAAGTCTTTGATTTATTGAAACAAACATTCCTATTTCTAAATATTTTGCAATCACATCATTTGCTGAAACATCCATAAGTTTAGCTAAATCATTTGCTGATATATATTCTGTAACTTTTAAAACTTTAGATTCTTCTTCTTGTTTTATTTTTTCTTCTTCTATAGCCTCGGCATGTTGTGATCTTTTTTCTTTTCTATACTTAGATCTTTTTGTGTCTGTTTCGCCTGTTTTAGATAATTTTGCTAGAGTTGATTTTATTTTTTCTTGTATTTCTTTATTTTTTTGTTCTGAAATATCTTTATCTGTTATTTTTATATTCTTAATTTTTGTATTTTTTTTGTTTGGTATTATTCTTTTTCTAGGTCTTCTTTTCTTTTTAGATTGATCAGAAGAAGCTACTTTTTTTCTAGATGAATCTTTAAGATCTATTTTATCTACGATCTTAATATCTTTCTTTTTTTCTATTTTAGGTTTTTCTTCTACTTTAGGTTTTTCTTCTACTATTTGAAGTTTTTCTTCTATTCCTATTTTGATATTTGATGCAACTTTTTTCTCAACAGCAGAATCTTCAAACGCATTTTCAAGTAACGTATATTGTTCACTATTAATTTTTGCATTTGGATTAGAATCAATATTGTACCCTTTTTCTTTCAGAAAATTTATTATAGTATTTCTACCAACATTTAATTTTCTTGATACTTGGCCTAATCTCAGTGTTCTATTTTCAATCATATTTTATTCAAATTCTTTTTGAAGAGTTGCTCTAACATTATCTACAGTTTCTTCTTCTAAATCTGATCTTTTTAATAAATCATCTTTTTCTATATTAAGAACTGCTTTAGCAGTATCTAGACCTATTCTTTTCAATTCATCTATTATCCAACCTTCAATTTCATCAGAAAATTCTTCTAAATCTACGTCTTCTTCTTGAAGTCCATCTAGTTCTCTAAAAACATCAATTTCTAAATCTAAAAGTCTGCTGGCTAATTTAATGTTCTGTCCTCCTTTTCCAATTGCTAATGAAACTTGATCAGGCTTTAAGTAAACAGAAACTCTTTTATCTTCTTTCTCTATTTTTAAGCTTGTTATTTTTGCTGGACTTAGAGCTCGTGTAATATATAGTTCTGTATTTTCTGTGAAATTGATTACATCAATATTCTCATTTTGTAATTCTCTAACAATTGAATGTATTCTAGATCCATTCATTCCAACACATGCACCCACAGGATCTATTCTATCATCATAAGATTCTACACAAATTTTTGCTCTTTCTCCTGGTTCTCTAACAACTTTTTTTATTGTAATTAATCCATCAAAAATTTCAGGAACTTCTTTTTCAAATAATTTTTCTAAAAATTTTGGATTTGTTCTAGAAAGTGTAATTTTTGGGTTTCCTCTAAACATTTCTACATTTAACACAATGCCTCTTAATGAGTCTCCTTTACGATACCTATCTTTTGGTATCTGTTCGGATCTTGGTAATGATATCTCGCTGCCTTCTACGTCAACTAATAATACTTCTCGACTTAAAATTTGATATATTTCTCCAGTAATTATTTCTCCAACAAGACCATCGTATTTATTTATAATAATTTCTTTTTCTAAGTCTTTTACTCTTTGGATAAGAGTTTGTTTTGCAAGAATTACAGCTCTTCTTCCAAAGTCTTCAATTTTAATTTCTTCAGCAACTTCATCGCCTATAACAAAATCTTTTTCAATTTTTTTTGCATCAGAAATAGCTATTTTGTCAAAATCCCATATGTCTTCAGAGTTATCATCAACTATTTCTCTAAACCTCATTATTTCTAAATCTCCATTATCAGCATTGATGATGATGTCAAAATTTTCGTCATTTTCATATTTTTTTTTGATCATTGCACGAAAAACATCTTGCAAAATTTTTATCATAGTTGGTCTATCAACATTTTTTTGTTTAGCAAATTCTGTGAATGATTGTATTAATATTTTTGTATCCATAATTTTTTTTCAAAAAAAATGGGGACAAATGTCCCCGCTTCCATTTAAATTAGTACGCAAACTTAACTTTTTTTATATATATCACAAATTTTGAATAGAAAAAGCTTAAAAATTTACTATGAATAAAAGTCTTAAACTTTTTAACTCTCTTTCTAAAGAAAAAGAAGTTTTTTATACGAATAAAAAAGGAAAAGTATCAATGTATGTTTGTGGACCAACTGTTTATAACTTATTACATATAGGAAATTTTAGAGGGCCTATTTTCTTTAATTTGGTAAGAAATTGGTTAGAACATTTAAAATATAAGGTAAAATACGTCTATAATTATACTGATATAGATGATAAAATTATTGATAAAGCAAAGATTGAAAAATTAGATGCTAAAATTATTTCTCATAAATATATAGTTGAGTTCGAAAAAGATTATACATCACTTAAAATTCCTAAACCTAGTTTTACTCCAAAATGTACAGATCATATTGATGACATTATTATTTTTATTTCAGAATTAATTGATAATAATTTTGCTTATTATAATAATGGTCATGTATTTTTTTCTATTAAGAAATTTTATAATTATGGAAAACTTTCAGGAAAAAATGTTGATGATTTATTGGCAGGGCATAGGGTAAAAATTAATAATAATAAGAAAAATCCTTTAGATTTTGTTTTATGGAAACCTTCCAATGAAAATGATCCAAGTTGGGAATCTCCATGGGGTTACGGTAGACCTGGTTGGCATATTGAGTGTTCAGCCATGTCTAGTAAATTATTAGGAAGTAATATTGATATTCATGGTGGTGGGATAGATCTTTTATTTCCTCATCATGAAAATGAAATTGCACAATCAGAATCTAGGTTTAAAACTAGTTTTTCTAATTTTTGGGTTCACAATAATTTAATAAATTTTGATAATCAAAAAATGTCAAAATCACTTGGAAACATTATAAAAGCAAGAGATTTTATTACTGATTATAATTCTGAAATATTAAAGATTTTGATTTTAAGTGTACATTATAGATCTGTTTTGAATTTTAATGAATCTCAAATTAATAATTCAATTACTAATCTTATAAAGATATATTCTTCAATAAATTTAGCCGACTTAATAATTATTAAACAAAAGAATCAAAAAGAAAATCTTGATTTTAAGAATTTTGTTCATAGATGTGAAGAAAAAATATGTGAATTCATGAATAATGATTTTAATACTCCTGGTTTTTTCTCAATTATTTTTGATTTTATTAGAAGATTTAATCTACTTGCTGTAAATAAAAAAATAACACCTGAACTCAAATATATTTCTCTTTCATTTCTTTCTTTTATTAAGAAGTATGGAAAAATTTTGGGATTATTTAATGAAAATTCATCAGTATTTTTATCTGAATTAAATCTTCTTCTTTTAAAAAACAAAAATATTTCAATTACACATTTAGAAGAGCTTATAAATAAGAGAAATAAAGCTAGAAAAGAAAAAAATTATAAACTTTCTGATGAAATTAGAAATGAAATTTTTGAATTAGGTATTGAAATAAAAGATGAACCAGACGGATTAACAAAGTGGTCAGTTAGGGTTGATTTTAAAAAAATCTAAAACGTTTTTCAATTAAATTATATTAAACTTCTTGGGCAACAACCTCATTAACTTCTGGTATAAATCTCTTTAAAAGTTTTTCTATGCCAGCTTTTAATGTGATCATAGAAGAAGGACATCCACTACAAGCTCCCTGTAAGGATACTTTAACTATACCATTATTATATGATTCAAATTGTATAGCTCCACCATCTTGTTCTACAGCTGGCTTAATATATTCTTCCAATACTTCAATTATTTTTTTATCTATATCTCTATTTGGAGTATTATTGTCTTCAACAGTAATTTTATTAAGTATTGTTTTTTCTTCTTCAATATATTTTTTTATAAAATCTTTTAACTCTATTTTAATATCATCCCAGCTTATATCTTCATTTTTTGTTAATGTTATAAAATTACTCATTATAAAAACTCTTTTGATGTATTTGAATTCAAATAAAGATATTGCTAATGGAGAGTTTATTGCACTTTCAACATCAGGATAATCTTTAATAATTCCATCATTAATTAAAATCTTATCTGTAACAAATTTTAAAGAATTAGGATTAGGATTTGCTTCTAAATAAATATTAACGTTTTTACTCATCTTCATTAAATTTTACATTTTCTCCTTCTGTATAGGCTACAATGCTTGCTACGGTTGCATCACCAGTTACATTAACAATAGTTCTACACATATCAAGAGGTCTATCAATTGCAATAATAAGAGCTAGTCCTTGTGGATCAATTCCTACTGCTTCAAGTACAATCACTAACATAATTAAACCAGCTCCTGGTACTGCTGCTGCTCCAATAGAAGATAATGTTGCAGTTACAATAATAACTAATTGATCTGCAATTGTTAAATCTTGACCAAACGCTTGTGCAATAAATACTGCTGAAATTGCTTGATGAATGCTAGTGCCATCCATGTTTATGGTTGCTCCTAGTGGACAAACAAAACTTGTTACTTCTTCAGAAACATTTAGATTTTTATTAACTCTTTTCATAGTTAAAGGTAGAGTTGCAGCACTTGAACTAGTAGAAAAAGCTAACATTTGAGCAGGAAAAATTGCTTTAAAAAAATTTTTATATCCAATTTTAGTTATAAAATAAAGTATTGATGGGTAGAATAGGAATATCATTGTTGCTAAACCAACAAGAACAGTAATTGCATATATTAGCAACGGTTTTAATGTTATAATAATATTATTTGGATCATCACCGGCAAGATCTACAATTAATCCTGCTAATAGAGCAAAAACACCTATTGGAGCATATTCCATTATAATTTCAACAATTTTTATAATAATTTCATTCATGCCATCAAAGATTTTTTTAACAGGATCACCTTTATTTTCTGGAATCATTATTAAAGCAATCCCAAACAATATGGCAAAGAAAATAATTTGCAACATGTTTTTATTGTTGCTTGCTGCAAAGAAAAAATTGTCTGGCACAACGTCAACCATCATTTGGAGGGGACTAGAATTTTCGACTTTTTCTGCATTATTTATTTTCATGGTAGCTTCAGAAGCATATTTTTTTCTAAGTTCTATGGTTTTTTCTTCAGGGAATGCTTTTCCTGGTTGAACGATATTAGCTAAAAAAAGGGCTATAATTATTGCTAAAACAGTAGTTAATATATAAATGCTGAATGTTTTACCACCTATTCTAGATAATTTAGCTGTGTCTGTTAAATTTGAAATTCCTGAAATCAGGGAGACTAAAATTAAAGGAACGGCAACTAATTTTAGCATTTTAACAAATATGGTGCCAAATGGCATTACCCAATTAGTTATAGTATTATTAATGCCAAGAAATACTGAAGTTATTCCTACAAGAAGACCTAAAATTAATCCGATTATAATTTTTGTGTGTAATTTCATTTTTTATTTTATTATTATCGGCTTTGTAAATATAAATCAGTTATAACATTCGCGGTCATTGATTCAACAATTGGTACAGCTCGTGGAACAACACATGGATCATGCCTTCCTTTCCCTTTAATAATTACTTCTTTATTATCATTATTTATACTTTTTTGTTTTTTCATTATCGTAGATACAGGTTTGAAAGCAACTTTAAAATAAATATCTTCACCATTACTAATTCCACCTTGAATTCCACCAGAAAAGTTAGATTTTGTAGATACTTTCCCATTATTAATCTGAAATTTATCGTTATGTTTTGAACCGAACATTTCCACACCTTTGAAACCACTTCCATATTCAAAGCCTTTTACAGCATTTATGGAAAGCATAGCTTTACCTAATTCAGCATGAAGTTTATTAAAAATTGGCTCTCCAATTCCAACTGGACAACCTTTAATTACACAAGTTATAATACCGCCTATGGTATCTTTGTTCTTACGTGCATTATCAATAATTTTTATAAACTTATTTGCAAAATTATTATCTGGACACCTAACAATATTAGATTCTATTTTTGAAAAATCTAATTTTTTATAGTCAATATCTATTTGACATTTTCCAACTTTTGATACGTATGCATTTATGCTAATATCTAAGGAATTTAAAAACTTTTTTGCAATAGCTCCTGCAGCTACCCAGTTAGCTGTTTCTCTGGCAGAGCTTCTGCCCCCTCCTCTATAATCTCTAGCTCCATATTTTTTTTCATATGTAAAGTCAGCATGTGAGGGTCTAAATGAATTTGATATGTGTTTGTAATCACTGCTTTTTTGATCTTTATTTTTAATTTGAAGAGAAATAGGCATTCCTGTTGTTAAACCATTATAAACTCCAGACAGAATTTTTATTTTATCATCTTCTTTTCTTTGTGTTGTGATTTTTGATTGTCCTGGTTTTCTTCTATCTAATTCTTTCTGAATTTCTTCTGATGATATAGAAATACCTGAGGGACATCCATCAATAATAACTCCAATAGCTGGTCCATGTGACTCACCGTAAGTTGATATCTTAAAAATTTTTCCAAATGAATTGCTCATTTTTTAAAGTTTATTAAGTAGGTCGTTGAAATAATGATTAAAGTTAAAATAATAAAATTTAGAAAAATACTATTGTTAGTTTGTTTTTCAATTGGTTTCAAAGTGTTATTTGTGTTATTAATGATTTCAAAAAATTGAACAACAAATTGGTGATTAAATAATTCTGTTTTTAGGTTGGGTTGGGAAAAGGGAATCAAATATTTGGGTTTGAGTTCCACCTTTCTTAATTCACTGGTGTTTTTATACAAATTAATATCTTTATTATAGCCTCCATCTAAATATTCAAAAACAAATTTTGTTATTCTTCTTTTAGCTTTAGCTCTTAAATCTTTAATTAAAGGATATTTTGGATTGTATGAGATTGTTTTTGCCAAAGCATAAAAATTTAAATCATTTCTTTTGATAAATTTTACTGAACATAATGAATAGCGCCCCACACATTAACCAGGCAGGTAAAGTTAAGAAAGAAAGAAAAATTCCCTGTGTTTGAGCCAATCCAAAAAAGATAACAAAGCTAATTGCCCATGAAAAAAACACAGAAATGTTAAAAGTGATGTTGTTTTTCTCTGCATAGTTTTTTATCATTCCAAAGCGATTGGCAAAGTAATACTCAAAAACGATAATAGCTCCAAAAGGGGCTAAAATAAAACCGTAAACAGCTACAAAATCAAGAAGTTTCATGGCAAACGCTGGGAAAATTCCTGCTATGGTAGCCAATGTTCCTGCCAATAGGGTCGCTTTGCTAATCGACCATTTGGGAAAAATAGTTTGAAAAGCCAGACCCGATCTGTAAATGGTGGGATTGGCGGTAGTCCATCCCGCTAGAATTACTGCGATAATACCAAACCATCCGAGGGCATTGAAGGCTAAAGGTCCAGGGGCTACGGGGGGCGCCGAACCTTCCGCTAAGAAAGTCATGGCCTCAGGGGATTTTAAATAAACAGCATACAATAAACTGGCAGCTATCCATGTCATATAATGCCCTACATACATTCCTGCTGCAGTAGTCCACCCCAATTCTGCAGATTTGGCATACCTAAAAACAGATAGATCAGACATGCCAATGTGCATCGCGGCGTTACAGAACCATGACCAAAATAAAACATGCCAAAATGTGTATTTTATTTGTCCTGGAAAGGGGTCTGACCCTTCACCCCAAATGGCTATAAAATCAGAAAAACTATTTATTTCTAGCTGATTTAGAGCAATAATGCCACATGCAAGAAAAGCAAAAATTATAATCGGAGACATCCAGTTGGCAGCCCTAGATACCATGTTATACCCTTTGGCAGCAATCCAAGTTGTTATGCCACCGATAATAAGCACTACGACAACCCATGTCACACTATTGGGCATTACATCTGTGAGTTTAGGCATTTCGATATTGGTAGGTACACCTACTGCAGTTGCGGAAACAGTGATCATGGATCCAGCCAAAAAACAGAAAAGGATACCATTGGCGATGTTGTAAAAGGCCACTAATTTCTTTCCTGAAATTTTTTCTAATTTATAGTAAAGTGTAAAGCGTTCTTTTACCGCAATATTGGATGTTAAAAATCGCCAAGATAAAACTGCAAGTAAATTTCCCAGAAGTAATCCAACAAGTAAATCGAAAGCGCTTACTCCTACGGTTAAGAATAGAGGGCCGATCATAAACTCCGTACCGGCAGCATGCTCCCCTGTATACATTCCCAAAAAACTTTTCCAGCCTTTTAATTTATTGGAAGGTACTGCCTCTCTTTCAAATTCAGAATTATGGTTTTTATTTGTTTTCATTGATGAAATTTCCTTTATACTTAACGTAATAACCTTACATTATCTATAAATTTATTAAGACAAACCAAATTACTGATGAAAAGTAATAATAATTACAAATATGTTGATTATTTGTGGGATGAAAAAAAAGCAGCGTCTCTTGGAGATGATCAAGTAGCGCTTTTTTTATACCGATCAAATATATTGGGAGTCGACCTTCGTATTACCAACTTTGGGGGTGGAAATACTAGTTGTAAAACTATCGAAAAAGATCCCATCGCTAAGGAGAAAGTTGAAGTTATGTGGATCAAAGGTTCAGGTGGGGACATAGGAACTTTAAATAGAGATGGAATCGCTGGTTTATACAATCAAAAATTACATGATTTAAAAAAGGTTTATCAAGGAATCGAGCACGAAGATGAAATGGTAGCACTTTTCAATCATTGTATTTACGATTTAGATAGTAGAGCGCCCTCGATTGATACCCCACTTCATGGATTATTACCTTTCAAGCATATTGATCATTTACACCCAGATGCACTTATAGCGATAGCCGCTGCTAAGGATAGTGAAAAGATTACTAAAGAAATTTGGGGAGATACCATGGGCTGGGTACCTTGGCAAAGACCGGGTTTTGATTTAGGACTAAAGTTAGAAGTTTGTCTAGAAAAAAATCCGAGAATTCGAGGCATTGTACTGGGAAGTCATGGTGTGTTTACTTGGGGGGATACTTCTTATCAATGTTATGTTAACAGTCTTGAGGTTATTGAAGCAGCGTCTCAATATATTGCTGATAAAATTGCTGAAAATGGAAATGTTTTTGGAGGTCCAAAAATTTCAAGCCTCCCTGATGAAAAACGTAAGTCACAAGCCGTAATCCTTGCTCCCATACTCAGAGGTTTATGTTCTTCTAAGAACAGAATGATCAGTCATTTTACGGATGAAGAAGTAGTATTGGAATACATCAATAGTAGTGATTTAGATCGTTTGGCCCCAATGGGTACCTCCTGTCCGGATCACTTTTTAAGAACAAAAATCAAACCCTTGATCCTGAACTTAAGCCTGGAGGAAAACCTCTCGGATAGTGAGGCAATTAAAGAAAAATTAACCCCTGCTTTTGAGCAATATCGAAAAGATTATCAAGAATATTACAATTCTTGTAAGCACAACAACAGTCCGGCTATTAGAGATTCCAATCCGGTGGTTATTTTATATCCGGGAGTGGGGATGTTTACTTTTGCAAAAAATAAGCAAACGGCGAGGGTAGCTAGTGAGTTTTACATCAATGCCATTAATGTAATGAGAGGCGCTGAAGCTATTTCGAGATATACTTCATTACCACGTCAAGAAGCCTTTGATATTGAATATTGGCTATTGGAAGAAGCAAAATTACAACGTCAACCCAAAGAAAAACCTCTATCGAGAAAGGTAGCATTGATTACAGGCTCAGGTGGAGGTATTGGACGAGCTATTGCAGATAAGTTGATTGCTGAAGGCGCCAATGTGGTCTTTACTGATATTTCAGAAGAGTACCTCAATAAAGCAACTGCCGAATACAGTTCCGATCAAGCCATTGGATGTTATTGTAATGTTACTGAAAATGAAAGTATAGAAGAAGCCATAAGCAGCGCTTGTTTGCATTTTGGGGGTTTGGATATTGTTGTTCACAGTGCCGGGTTAGCTATTTCAAAAGCAATCACTCATACCAGTGAGGCAGACTGGGAGTCACTTCAGGGAGTATTAGTCAAAGGTCAATTTTTACTTTCAAGAGCTGCAGCAGAAATTATGAGAAAGCAAAATTTAGGCGGAAACATCGTTAATATTGCCAGTAAAAATGGATTGGTTTCAGGGCCAAACAATGTTGGATATGGAACGGCAAAAGCAGCGCAAATGCATATGTCAAGGCTTTTGGCAGCTGAATTGGGACCTGATCAAATAAGGGTAAATACCGTTAATCCTGATGGTGTAATAATTGGAAGTAAGATTTGGGAAGGAGAATGGGCTGAGGGACGTGCTAAAGCTTATGGAATTTCTGTTGAGGAATTACCGGAGTTTTATGCTAAAAGAAATCTTCTGCATAAGATTATTAAACCGGAGGATATTGCCAACGGTGTTTTTGCGTTTTTAGAGATATTAGATAAAAGCACGGGTAACATTATTAACGTTGATGGTGGAATAGCTAACGCTTTTGTAAGATAAGTTAAATTAAGAAGATGTTGGATAGAAAAAAATTAAAAGCTTTTAATGAAAAGCATCAGTCGGAGCACAACAGACATTGGAACTACTTAAGTGGTAGCCTGATAAAAAAAGGCTTTGATATTGACAGCATACTTCAAAAGCTTAGTGCTTTTCAAATTGCCATTCCTAGTTGGGCATTGGGTACCGGGGGCACACGTTTCGGAAAGTTTCCGCAGGGAGGAGAACCCAGTAGTTTAGAGGATAAAATTAATGATGTTGGGATACTTCATGCATTGAACAAATCCAGTGGGGCGATTAGTCTTCATATTCCCTGGGATATTCCTGAGGATTACAACAAAATCAAATCATTAGCTTATGGGTTAGACTTAAAATTTGATGCGGTAAATTCCAATACTTTTCAGGACCAAGACGGTAGTGTTCATTCCTATAAGTTCGGGTCGCTCTGCAATGTAGATAAAGCGGTAAGAGACGAAACGATTGGGCACAATAAAGAGGTAATTGATCATGGGATTAAATTGGGATCAAAGGCATTAACTGTATGGCTTGCTGATGGAACTTCATTTGCGGGGCAGCACAATTTTAGAGAAGCTTTTCAACGAACACTTGAATCGTTAGAGGAAATATATGATCATCTACCAGAGGACTGGAAATTATTGATCGAGTATAAACCTTATGAACCTAATTTTTATTCCATGGTAATCCCGGATTGGGGAACTTCTCATTTTATTGCATCAAAATTGGGGAATAAGGCCACTACTTTGGTGGACTTGGGTCATCATTTACCTAACACCAATATTGAGCAAATTGTTGCCATTTTAATGCATCTTAATAAACTGGGAGGTTTTCACTTTAATGATAGTAAATACGGAGATGATGATCTTACTGTTGGTTCTTTGAAACCTTATCAATTGTTCCTGATTTTTTGTGAATTGGTTCAAGGAATGGAGGAGACAGCAAATGGACCATTGTCCTGGATGATTGATGCCAGTCATAATCTTAAAGACCCGATGGAGGATCTGCTTCAATCGGTTGAAACTATTAAAATAGCTTATGCTAAAGCCTTATTGGTAAATTATGAACATTTAAAATCAGCACAAAAACAAAATGATGTGGTGATTTGTCAATCTATTCTTCAAGAGGTTTTTCGTACGGATGTTAGAGCATTGGTTAATGAATCTTGTTTGCGACAGGGTGGTGCTATTCATCCTATTGAAGCCTATCGTGCGTTTAAAATTCGACAAAAATTGATTGAAGCACGTGGTTTGGATTCCAAATCAACTGGTCTGTAATGAAGGCAAAATGTTGTTTGGTATTTGATATTGGAAAAACTAATCAAAAGTATTTTTTGTTTGATAAAAATTATAAAATTCTAAAGAAGGATAAAGTAACTATTCCCAAAATTAAAGATGAAGATGGGCATATTGCAGAGAACATTCAAGGAATCGTGGAATGGATGAGACTCAAATTTAATGACTTACTTCAATCGAAAAGGTTTGAAATTGAAAAAGTGAATTTTTCAGCTTTTGGAGCTACTTTGGTCAACTTAGATCAAAATGGCGAAGTAGTCACTCCGGTTTATGATTATCACAAATCCATTAAAGAAGATATTTTAGTGTCTTTTTACGAGAATTATGGTCCAGAAATTGTTTTTGCTACCAGGACCGGGTCAAAGAATTTAAAGATGCTCAACTCAGGGAAGCAGCTTTATTGGTTAAAATTCAAGAAACCGGAACTCTATAAAAAGATAAAATACAGTTTGCATTTACCGCAATATCTCAGTTATGTTTTTACTGGTGAAATGTTTGCGGAGTTCACGAGTATAGGTTGTCATACAGATTTATGGGATTATGAAAAAAAAGACTATCACCACTGGGTTATTGCTGAGGGAGTAGACTCGCTTTTTCCATCCATTGTAAAAACTGACAAAACGGTTACAAAGGATTATGGTGGTAGAAATATTTCCTTTGGTATCGGGATTCATGACAGTTCTTCTGCTCTTTTGACTTATTTGCTAAAAGGTAAAGAATCGTTTATTCTTTTATCAACGGGAACCTGGTGTATCAATTTTAATCCTTTCTCTAAAGATTTGCTTTTTAATGAAAAACAGATTGAATCAGGGGTAACAGCTTACATGAAAATTGATGGGACTCCTGTAACAACCTCTCGATTATTTCTTGGCGAAGAACATCGCATTCAAGTTCAAAAGTTGGTTAATTATTTTCGAGTCTCTAAATTCTACTACAGAAGTTTGAAATTTGATCGAGTTATTTTTGACCAAAAAGTAAAAAAGTCAACCACCCATTTTAATTGGAAGTATTTGGATAAAACCACAGCACCAAAACAGGATGTTTTGGACTTCCCCTCTTTTGAAATTGGCTATCATCAGTTGATAAAGGAGTTGATAGACCTTCTTAATAACCAAATTAGAATTATTTGTGATACTTTGCCGAAAAAAATATATGTTGATGGAGGTTTTTCCGACAATGATATTTTTATCAAAATGCTTGAAAAACAATTTCCCAATCAAAAGATCAAAGCGAAGCCCGCCTCATTTGCATGCGCACTTGGGGCAGCCATGTTGATTTCTGACTAGCTTTAATTTGAAACTTCGAATTTTATAGGGCGGATGGGCTCAATTTGAAAACTATTTTTTGTGGTTATGGTTTTCCCGGCACTGCCCACTTTAAAGGCTTGATAAGTAGAATATTCGGATAGATAATTGGACTTGTCCCAAATTCGAACTTTCCAAAAATATTTCCCTCCAATTTTTAATTCGGTGCCTTCATATTCAACGTCATCTGAGGCATT
>ERZ651768.1661-NODE-1661-length-16139-cov-3.537106_pt1 | contig 16139 bp, 10 predicted proteins | sample MGYA00514754_ERZ651768 | MGnify/ENA metagenome assembly ERZ651768
AAGAGTTTCTTTATATCCATTTATGAGTTTTTCACAGTATTTCTGGTTTTGCGCGCGCCTTAATATTTGATATTCCAGGTCAGTATCGAGAATCAATAATATTCCATCAGTATCCAAAACCTTAATTGCCCATTGTAAAAATTTTTTCCGTTCACTTCTTTGCAAATGATGTAAGAATTTATTTGCAAGGATACAACCGCAACGTTTTCCAAAAGGTCCATCTGGAAAATCTATATTTAAAATCTCTATATTGGTTTTTCCAGAAAGTTTTACGTAGTGAGTCAACCCCATAATGATAAAGGGTAAATTATCCGTAAGAATCAATTTTGGGTGATCCTCCGGCCAGTCATGAATTAAACGAAAACCGGCGAGACCTGTTGCAACATCCATGATTGAATTTTTTAGACCGGTGGGAATCATTTCCATAGGATTATCCCATGGAAAATTTTCTGTCTGGAAAAGATAAATACTATAACTCTCACTCAACAACCGAATCATTCGGGTATCGCTGAACAAGATTGGACTATCTTTGATAGTATTTGCCAATTCCTGAAAAAGGACTGCAAATTTTTTATTGATCTGATCCATCAAACCTACCTTGGCGACCATGTTCTCAACCCGTTCCCGGACATGGCTTTCTTTTAGTCCATTCAGGATTAAGGGAAAGAGGATATTTTCATAAACCGAGTAAACCGGTAGCAGATTAAAAGTTTGGAAAATGAAACCAATGTTTTCCCTGCGATATGCCGCTAATTGGCTCCGACCCATGTTTTCCAGGTTGGCTCCCTTGAAAAAGACTTGCCCGGTAGTTGGGCGGTCCAGTCCTCCTATCAAATTCAACAAGGTGGTTTTTCCGGAACCGGAAGGCCCGACAAATGACATGAACGCGCCCTTGCCCACCTTCAGGCTGACATCATTCAAAGCTGAGAAGTTTTCTTCCCCAATCTGATAAACCTTGGACACTCGTTCGAGTGTGATTAAAGTTTCACTCATTTAATAATGTCCCTAAAAATAATTCACCAGCGTCAAACCCACTAAAGGTTCCGTCCCGTTAAATCCATCGGTTTTGCGAAACAAGCGCCCATCTTTTTTTCCTGACTTTAAAGCGCCTCCTACTCGTCCATGAACATAGAGAAACAAAGTGTCGGTCAGCGCGAATTCAATTTGCGGTACGAGTTGAAAACTTTCATCCCGCAAATCATAAAGTCCGAACAACTGCCATTGAATATCAATTCCCACCGGCTGGTCGAGAGAAATACCAATTTGCTGAAAGGTTCGTTGCCCCTTCAGGTCAGAGAGACTGAAATTCCTTTGCCGGGTAGTGAAAAAATATTCCCCAAAAACATGCAGCCCCTCACCGATATCAAAAGTATAGTCCACTCCAAAAACCGTATCGAATTGAACCGGAGCGGAAGGCTTCATTTCAATATCCAAACGGCTTTCATTCCAGAACCCAAATCCCTTTTCCCCTTTCAAATGATATCCTATCTGTACCATTTCCTGGTTGAAACCAGGCAAACCTTCCAAGTCAGATTTCGGGTGATATTGAAACACCGCTCCAGCTTCGATACCCCCCAGTAGCATCTCTCCACGCATTCCGAAAATCAAGGCGTTATCTTTTTTCGCCGGAACCAGCCATCCTTCAACAAGGGCCGTCGCATACAAGAACTGGGTGGCACGCACACCATCCACCCCACGAGTCTCAGGGACAACACCGGTCACATCCCGAGTATCAAAAAGTCCCAGTGGCCGGTATATGATTCCGGAACCAAAAAGAATTTTTTGCCGCCCACCCCTGATTTTAAATTTCCCATTATCCAGGCGAAGCCAGGCACGAAAAAAATCCGCATCCGTTTCCCGGCGAAGCCCTGACTGCACACTGGGGCCATCCCCCTGTTTCGCATCGGCAGACAACTCATAATCAAGAACCCAACCGCCTTTTTCAATCACATTGCCCAGCACTCCCAGTCGCAACTCCAATTCACTATCAAAATCTTTATGAAAGGAAGGACTGTCACCAAAGCTACTACCCGCCTTTAACCTGCCCTCAAAATCCGCATCAAACGCCCACAAAGCCGAATTGAAAAGAGGAAAAAACGTTAGCAGAAGCAATAACTTTAAGGGCCTTTTATTCAACTTAAACAGTTGGGTTTAAGAATGGGAAAAATATGCGCAAGTCTTACAAACAGATTTTATGCGGAATTTTAAAAAACTTTTTCGGTTTTAAGGGCGCACTGACGGTTCTTTGTCGCTACAGCCACCAAACGCGCAGGTTTGCTGGAGGAACCAGCAAACCATTCACTCCATCCTGAATCATTTCAGACGGACCGCAGGGACAGTCAAAACTGACAACCGGCAAACCGCAGGCCATAGCCTCGCCCAAAACGTTGGGAAACCCTTCAGTTCTAGAGGACAATACAAAAATATCCGCCCGCGACATAGTTTTATAATGCTCTTTAGTTAATCCCGGAAACCGAACTCGTTCCCGTAAACCCAATTCATCTCTTAAGCTTTCCAAAGTTTCCCTTTGCACTTCTTCCCCCCAGATTTCCAGCAACCAATCAGGAAATTTATTACAGAGTGGGGCAAATGCCTTTAAGAGAAGGTCAAATCCTTTCAGCTCATAAAGTCCGCCCATCGCCACCAGAGTTTTGGAACTTGTCTCGGATTTCAAATCAGGTTCTGAATATTCAGGAATCAGGACTGGGTTGGGAATGATCCGCGAGTTCTTTTGTATCGAGGAAGAAAAAAAAGAGCGCGCGTCATGGGTTTGGAGCACCAGGCACGCCGACATTTTATAGACTCCTTGCCGCAATAAAGACCAGAACTTCCCGATCGAGTGAAAGGCAGGGTTTCCCCTTTCAGAAATTATTACAGGTATCTTCAATCCTATCGTCGCCACCAAAGTCAGGATGTTGGTCAAATCAATAAAAGCGATGACCGTATCCGGCCTACTCCTTCTAAACGCCTTACGGAGCACCCAGGGCCTTAAAAAATGAACCTTGATCGCGCTTTCCACCAACCACCCTGTTCCCTCATTAAAGACAGGGCCAGTGTTGAACACCGGAATGCAGCTTAAAAAAAGCAGGTTCTCTTCCACTGTCAAAGGTCAGCAATGTCACCGACCAGCCTTTTTTGCACAACTCATTGGCGAGAAGCGTTAAAACTCTTTGTGCTCCACCCGCTGAAATTTTGTAAATCACAAAAGTTATTCGCCCTTTGGGTGTCTGCAAACTCTCTGGCTGAGGCAAAGGGTCTTCCTGATTCGGCTCTAAAGCCATTCAAGTAGGTTTCCAGATTTCTTTTATAATTTTCCAGCGATGGCCTTCATTTTTCCAGATCAGTTCCTTCAGGCCTATATCTGAAACCCTGTCTGATTTAAAGTCCTGGATAAATGACATTTCTATAGTTTCATCGTTTTGCTTCATTTGAATATCGCTGACCTGAATGGTGATGCTCGAGTTACGGCTCAATGCAGAGCGGCGTTGCATTTCCCATTCATTGCGGGATTTGTTGGGATCTTTAAAGTTTTTGGAATAAAAAGACAGGTAGGCGTTGACCTCCGTCCCCGCCCAGGCTTTCAGCCAGATCAGGAACTGGGAGACCACAATATCAATGGAGTCTTCTGGATCTTCCGAATCAGGAGGGCCTTCCTGCGAAAGGATAACCATGGCAGAAATTCCCTGGTTTTTCTTCAGATCCCGGACAACTTGCCGGGCCTCTTCTTTAGAGGGATAAGGCCCAACACGAATCTTGTGCCATTGGGAATTTTCTTCTTTTATCACAAAAGGCGTATACCCTTTCTTTTTGATACGGGATATAAAACGTTCCGCATTCTTCTCTTCACGGAATGAACTCAACTGAACCGTCCATCCCTTTTCAGAGTTGGCCATTACCAACGAAGAAAAGGCCCAAAGCCCAAATACAGCTCCAATTAATATTGACTTATGTTTATGGAAAGAGAACATTGTAGTTGCTCGATCATCCATGGCGGCGATAAGAAGGAACCCAACGAGGTAGACCCCAAATGCACTAAAACCTATTATAAAACAAATAATTATTTAGGGCCAGCCCTGGGTTTTGAAGGATTTTTGAGAGGAAAGCGGAAAGTTGTTTTTCAGTTCTGGATTAAAATAAAAAACGGCCTCCCCATTTAAAGCATTTTTTTAATGTGTGCCACCAATTGATCGGCGCTAACGGCCGGAGCCCGGGCATTTAAAATACCCTTTTGATCAATAATTAAAACAGTTGGCATATCCCTTTGCAAATAAGACTGATAAACCCCTTTCACCGGATCGATCAAATAGGGGAACTGCACCTTTTCCGGGAACTTACTGAGATATCCCGCAACGGCCTCCTTGGAATCTCCATTGGTATTGATCCCCAATATCACCACTTGATCTTCATTTAACTGGTCTCTCACCTTATTAAATTCCATGGCCTGGTTCATACAAGGAACACAAATATGGAACATGCCTATTAGAACCACCTTGCCTTTAAAGTCCGACAACGCCACCTGTTTTCCATCCATGGACTTCAAAGAAAATTCAGGAGCTTGCTCCCCGGGTGAAGGAGACCCGGCAAAAGCCGGAACAACCGCTAAAATTATGAAAACTAATGACAGAAATATTTTTCGCATGACTCGCTCCATTTCATGGAATATTTTATTAGGAAATCCCCTTTTAAGAGAGGGAAAGTTTTTGCCCTTAAATCCATTTTAAATCAGGGCAAACTAATTTAAAAGGGATTTCAAAGATATAGAAAACAACAACAGTCAGGAGCCAAAACTCCCCCTTGACTTGGTACGGATTTTATACTAAAAAACAGGGGTAATCCTTTAATTTTCCTAAGCTTTGCCCTGAGATACGATCTTTAGTCCCAAGAAAATGGTTATCGTCTAAAGAGACCGCATCATCGGTGGTACACGCTTGGGAATGTCCCTTTTTCAGTGGGTTAGGTATAGGTCAACGGTTAAATTTATAAATGGAGAAAACCCGTTGAAAGTGCTGTAGTGAGCACTGGTTTCTTATGAAACCTCCAAATTTCTCAGAAAAAACCGAAAACAACGATTCATCCCCTTTCAAGTTGCTAATTTTTGATACGAGGGTTTTAAGAATGAAAAAAACATTGCTCCTCCCCACAGTGTTGCTTGCTCTGGCCACCTTATTAGCCTTCTCCCTTCCGGCTATTGCTTATCAGGAAATTAATGTTGAGAACGGAGGATCAATACAGGGAAAAGCAAAAATGTTTGGCAATATGCCCCATGCCCGTTATTACCATCTGGTTTTGTTCCCCAACATCGATATGTGCGCGGAAGTAGATACCGATGATGAAATGAACCGGGTTCTTGATGATTTTAAAATTTCAGCGGATGGTGGACTCAAAGATGTGGTCATCACTCTGGAACGTGTCGAAGCCGGAAAGTCATTCAACAAAGAACCTATAATAATTGCTTCTGAAAACTGTAAATTTTTTCCGGATGTCAATGTTATACGGCAAGGAGAAACTTTTAAGATAGACAATCTCGATGCGGTCATGCATAACAGCCAAGTCTATCAAAAAGAAAGAGGGAAAATCCTGCTAAATATCCCCATCCCTGCTGAGGAAGTTTCTCACGGAAAAGTCAATTTTCAAAAGAAGTACAAGATCATGCAAATGATTTGTGGAATGCACGAGTTCATGCAGACCTGGGGTTTCCGGGTCCAAAACCCCTATTATTTCATAACCGATCTGGATGGAAACTTCAATATCGGAGATATCCCGCCGGGAGAATATGTAGTTAACGCCTGGCACTATTTGATGAAGCCGCAAAAAAGGAAAATCAAAATCGTCGCAGGCGCAACAATTGACCTGAATTTCGATTTTGATGGCGATAAGGTTGCTCGACCTTTTTACGAAACTATCAAATCTGGAAGAATCAAAAAAGACGCGGTTTACCCGGGAACCGCTAAAGGAAAAGAATTGGGGCGCTAGCTTGATGCCATTGAAAAAATCCGGGATTTTTTACTGGCTTGGTGTGTTTCATCTGCTCCTTTTATATACTCTGACAACATCTGCCCCCACATGGGGGTTCACCCCCCCTCCTTCTGAAGATGTTCCCAAAACCTTTACCCTTATAGGTAAACAGATCGCCCTTAATAACCTGAGTAATCCTTACAAAAATGACCCCAAAGCCCTTAATAAGGGCGGTGCCTTATACACAAAACATTGTTTTTTATGCCACGGTGATCTACTTAACGGTAACGGCCTGTTTGGAAAAAGTTTTTCCCCACCTCCGGCTGATTTCACCCAGCTCGACTCAATCCTCTCCCGGCCTCAGGCTTATACCTTCTGGCGTATCATGAAAGGAGGTAAAGGACTTCCGGAAAAATACGAACCCTGGAACTCTGCCATGCCAGCCTGGGAAGAGACCCTGAGTGCAAAAGACGTTTGGAAAATCATCACCTATATTTATAAAACCGCAGGACAATGGCATGCCAAACCAGGGAAACAAGAACCGCCTTCCCTGGAAAGAGGAAAGCAGGTCTATCTGGAAAAATGTGCCTATTGTCATGGCGAAGGAGGCAAAGGGGATGGCCCATCAGCCGAATATTCGATGCCGCAACCAAGAAACCTGACCAAAGGTCATATCAAAATTCGCTCCACTTCCTTTGGGAAGATTCCAACCGATGAGGATTTGTTCAATACCATTACCAACGGGATGCGGGGAACCACCATGCCCGGCTGGAAGCATCTTCCCGAAAATGATCGTAAGAGCCTGGTAATATATGTTAAGTCCCTATCCCGAAAGTTTGAAAAATTCAGGAAAAGGGGCAAAACCCATAAGATAGTAAAAATAAGTAAGAACCAAGCTTTGTCCCAGGAAAGTGTGGCGCGAGGAAAAAAACTGTTCATGGTCCATTGCTCCGGATGCCATGGCGTTGAAGGGCGAGGAGATGGGTTGACCACCCAACGCATTGTAGATTATTCATCCAATGCCATCTGGCCCAGAAACCTGAGCCAACCCTGGACCTTTCGCAGAGGCAGTTCCCGAAATGATATCTTTAAAACTCTGCGCACTGGCTTTTCCACAACCGCCATGCCTAAGTTTTCAACGAGAGTTTTCAACGATGAACAAATTTGGGATATTGTCAACTTCGTCAGCACCCTTATCCCCTCTGCCAAGCCCAAATTGCAGAACCCCATTCACGCCAAAAAAGTGGAGGGAGAAATTTCGGACGACCCTAACGCGCCTGTCTGGAAAGACGCTCAAGGCAGCTATATCTCCTTAGGGGGCCAGCTTCAGGCAAGACCCAAATCCTATTTCCCAACTGTTCGGAACCTGACCGTACGGGCGGCACATAACGACAAAGAAATTGCCCTTTATATCCATTGGGACGACCCATCCCTCGACCCGACATTGAAAGAGTTTACAGCGGTTGAAGAGTCCCCTCCCCCACCTCTTCCCGATAATATGCAGGGAAAAGAAGCGGATGAACCTCCGGAACCCGTAATCCCCGAATACCCGGATGCCATCGCGGTACAATTTCCCGTTAGCCTGGATACTCAAAAACCCTATTTTCTCAATGGCGATGCCGATCACCCCGTTAACCTGTGGAAATGGATGACCTCCACTTATAAAGCCATTGAGATGAACGCCAACGGATTAGAAAGTTGGACCGCACAAGAAGAGTCGGCGGTTCATGCCAAAGGCCATTTCAGGTATGGAAGATATTCACTGATTTTGAAACGCCCACTAAAAGGGGGTGACAAAGATATCCAGTTTCAAACCGGCAGACCCATCCCCATCGCCTTCAATGTTTGGGACGGATACCACGGCGAGACCGGCAATAAAAAATCCATCTCCAGCTGGTTCACCCTCTGGCTGGATGAGTAACTGCTAGCCACTCCAACCCTCCAGGGCATTAAGGAAAGTGAAGAGATACCACGAGTGGGAGAGAACTTTTTCAGCCGAGCAAACCAATTGCTAGCCAAATTTAGCCACGGCTCACCGGCCGCAGGCCTAGTGCAAAAAAAAACAGCACCGGGACCGAAGTCCCGATGCTGTATTTATTAAAACTTTTCTATTTGGCGGTCAGCGTAAAATCAGCTTTAGCTGCACCATCCCCTACTGTGACTTCCATAGTAGATTCGCCAACATAAGGTTGCCATGCCGTTACTTTGTACTTACCGGCAGGAACACCCTCAATTTTGAAAGCACCGTCAGCACCCGTGATGGCGTAATAAGGATTCCACACGATGCGCGCATCGGCTTCCATGAAGTTGTGCTGGTCGCACTGCAAGAAGAAATGCTTATCTTTCTTTTGTTTCAGACGACCGATATTTTTCGTCACTTCCGCAATATCGCCTGCATTCGGCAATGGTTTGTTGAATAGCGTTTTGCGGCTTGCACCCGCTACCGAATAACCATGCGGGTTGTGGAGAATATCAGGATCATGATTTGTGACAGTAAGTATTCCACCCGTTTTCTTTTCAGCCTTGGTAGGTTTGCGGATAGCAGCCATTTTCTGGGTGATATCGCATAGTTTGAAATCGTAATTAGCTTTACCCAAATCACCCCATGGCTTACCGGTAGCAATTTTTTCGATAAAAACCACAGCATCTTTCAATTTTCCGCCATCGACCGCTACTTTAGTACGGGCGCGCATTCCACCCTCTAAGGTAGTGGGATTCGTGACACAGAACTCAACATTTTTACCTTTGTTCAAGTCTTCCATGATCGGTGGTGGGGCATCCCCTTTCAGCATGACAGTACCACTGATGGAGCCCGCACCAGCGGCACCTTCTTTATATTTTGGCTTCTTTGCAGCAAAACCGGTGGATGCTCCCAATGCCAGTGACAGGGAAACAGCCAGTACACCCAAAACAATCTTCTTCATTACTTTTGTCCTCCTTCAATTAGGAAATCAAAAAACATAAACTGCACACACTAACTAGTGATTGTCTACAAATTCACTACATACTAAGAATCAGGATTCAAGCGATCGTAGCACACAGAATCGGTATTTATAACGTGGAAAAGGGGCCTATCAAGAGGCCCCTTGCACTTTTTTACAAAAAACTTCGGACCACTAGCCGTGGAGACAATGAGCAAGAGATTATCAAGCCGTCAGTGCCGGTTTGAGAACCGTAAAAAGCCATTGCCATTTGCCCCCGCGGAGGCTCTCCGCAAAAACGATAATTATCGCATCGACAGCTTATCATTCCCGGATTTGGAAGCGGATTTCTCCACTTCTGGCAGCTGAGATGCGGTTTTCACGCCCTTAACCATCGCTTTGCCCAACGGCAGGATGGAACGATCACCCGCAGGCAATACCTTGAAATAACCCCATTGGCCAGCCTGCTGGTATGGCGTTCTGGCGTTCAACCACAGGTAAGTTCCAGGGTTATTGTAAGTTCCACCGGCATTGGTGTAGGCCTGAATGTACTCGCCAGCACCAAACTGTTCGGCATCAATCATATCAGAACCATTCTGATCCATATGGCGACGCCACTGATGGCCGTCCATATTGAAGACCTGGTTCTGCTCGTTATGAGCCCCAAAAATGTTGATCATTATCTGATCCCCAGCATGGGCTTTCAGAGTCGGCGTTGCTGGATCGGAATCCGCTGCAACACAGGCCGTGAACATATTACCCAGTTCACAACCCTCATCTTCACGATAGAGCCATGGCTCCAGACGATAATTGACACCCGTCAGGCCCGCTACGTTCTGCAGGTAAGGCATGAAAGATGTACCGATGATATTGTCCTCATCCTGGAAGTACAACGCAAAGTCGCGGTAGTTATCAATATTCGCGTTTTCAGGATAAGACTTGTCGATGATAACGTCCGCTTTCCAGGAATTACCGAGAGAAATATCTTTCCCGGTCTCCGGATCACGGTACACCGAACCCCGCGGCCCGATGATGATACCGCCATATAAACCATCGCGAATATTCGTCGTCAGGTTACCGAAATCCCATAACAACGCACCATTGATTTTGAATCCGGGGTGCGCGTAGAACGTATAGGTTTTCGATTTTCCCGGAGCCACCGTCTGGTCGCCAGGGTTGTTGCCGACGTTGATGCCCTGAGAATCCTTGGGATCAAACGCGATGTTATTAGCATGAATAGATGCGTTGCCTTTTTCCAGGCGGTTGGTCAGTTTGATTTTGACACAATCACCGATGTTGACACGCAATGTCAACGGATGCGGCATATGGCCCTCATCCGCTGCCTGTTTGACTTCGCCTTCCAGTGCGAAAATTTTACCTTTCGCATTGGCAAGAAGAAGTTTGCGCTCAAAGTCGACCTCGATCTCATCTTCAGCGTTCGGATGAAACTTCAACTCTTTGTTGATAGCAACAACACTGAAGTTTTTAACCGGAGCGTCTTTCGGGCACAAAGTCTTCTTAACTTTTCTCTTAAAGTCTTCGTTACCAGGAAGAATTTTCAGATCTTTCTGAACTTCATCATGCACGCGAATAATTCCCCAGCTACCTTCAGACAGTTTGGAAGTTCGTCCGTTATAGTATAGATAATCACCCGCCATTTGCTGAAAACCACCCGCTTTGGTAGGTAGGTCATAACGCTCAGCAATTCCAACATGGATCGTATTTGTCACGCGGGAGTCCCGGTCATATCTTTCCGGCCGGTAACCATGCCCCGACACGACAAAAGTATGGGTCTCATTCTGCATACCCGCCAAAAGCCTGAAGACAATATTATCTCCTAAATAAGCTCTCAACATGGGTGTAGAAGGATCACCATGCACCTTACTGCTGAACAGTTTGGAAGCGTCTTTGTTGCTTGCAATTCTAGAGGCCAAAGAGGCAGCCCTGAAATTGAAAGCACCACCCGTTGTATGGGTTCCACCATTCAACAGGGGAAAGGCAACTTCCAGCATGTCAAGAGGCATCTGAAAGGAAATCGACTGTCCCGCGGCGATCGCGTTCTCACGCGACAGTCCCGGTGGATTTCCTGCAGTCACCAGCTGAGCAGTATGAGGAACGGTATCACTCACCTGTGCCACCAACTCACGGAAACTTCCCTGAGTATTGTAGCCAACAATTTCTGTACTATGAATATCAGCTACCGGTCCGCTGCGAATCAGTTTACCTGTTGTCGGGTCGTGGTACGTGGACCCCCAAGGTTCAGCAATCGTGGAACCGATACCCCCATGCGGCCAAGTGGTCGCACCGAAAGCATGGTCATGCCAGAACACCAAACCCAGATCGACATCCACCCACCAACGATAACGCACATATTCGGTCGTAACAATTTGACCTTTTGCATGCGCATGCGTCATTCCCTCAGTGAACTTGATGGTGTATTTGCCGTCTTTGGCTGGACCTTTATTCGGATCAGGCGAGATACTCTTGATCCAGCGTGCATCCTTGCCATTGGGAACTTCAATACCAACAATGATATCGGCTCCAACATGGTAAGTGGGCGAACCCTTCGCCATCTGAATCTGGATCGTATCGTCACCCGGTTTCGTCAGCTTCAACAGCTTGGCGTTCATCGGAACCGGCATGCCAACATGATGCCCGTCCTTCATCTTCTTAGTGAACTGCTTGTAAGACCTCATCGACTGGTCATAGGAAAAACCAGTGATTACGCCGTCTGAGGCCTGGTTATCGAACTGGAAGAAATGCGGATGGATGTTGACTTTAGACATCTGAAAATTGGTAAAATCATCATCATCCCATTCACTGGACAACAACACGTCAACGCAGTCATACACGTTGGCACGAATGACCAGCGGAAAAGCCTTCTTGGGATCGGCTTTAACCGCCGCCATATCCTCATCGATTACGTAGATCAAACCGTACTTGTCTATGACCGGCGGGGTTTTCCCAACCTGTCCGGTAAGCTCGATCGGGGTATTGATGAAATGCAGGTTGTACTGTTTACGTCCAGCACCTGGCGGGCAAAGGCTCCATCGACCCTGTTCACCCGGTTTGGCACCACCAGTATTCTCCATGTCGGGACCACTTCGCGAACTACCAGATTCCGTCCTAGTAATAACCTCTGGATCGGTCTGCATATGGAACGGCTCCAGCCAGGGAGCGCCACCATGGTTTCGCGCAAAAGGAACACGCTTGCCAAAATGCGGGGCTAAATGCGGCCACGCCAGTTTGCCGTGCTGGTCAAACATGATCGGATGGCGTTTGCCGGGATGCGGAGATTTATATTTCGGCCATTTAATAACCGTTTCCCGCTCAGACAGGGCCTGATTGCCTTTCCAGCCATAATCCAATACAGAACCGTCATACGCCTTGATCTGTTTGATCGGGTCATCATGATGACCGGGTTGCCCCTTGGGCGGAAGCATGTACTTCACCCAGTCCTTGATGTTAACCACTGGAATATCTTTACTCCAGTCACTTTTTCCTTTTCCTACAATTTTAAACTTCTTGCCAAACCAGTCCATGGTTTTACCGACAAGTTTGTCTGAAGACTGTCCATGCGGAATTCTTCCCGCACGATCAGGAAGCTCTTTCAAGGGACGCATGATATCGGTACTACCCGTCGGATAGTTGCCATCCTGCAGGACGTTGTATACCCGCCAATAGCCCCACATACCCGCTACATAGTGGTGGGCAACATGACAATGGAACAGGAAGTCGCCGGCGAGACGCTGGCAAAGTCCGGATCCACACTCAGTTTCCAGATCCATAACTTCTGAAGGACCAATTACCTGAACGTCAACGCGGTCTGAAGTCGTTCGAACAACAGGATACTTAACAGGACCGTCATAAGCCGCTGTGGTCAGGTTCAGCAACTGCTGAGCTTCACGTTGCGGAGAACGGGTCCAACGAATGGTTCCTCCATGGGGATGATGGGAATGGAACACTTCACCACCGCCGTGCACGAGGCGGAATTTAGCAGGGTCCCCCAGGTAAGAACGGGGAATCGTGGTCGGAGCATCTCCGAAGGTATAGGAACTGTAAGCCAGTGACTCGTCTTCAAAATGAAATTTCTTTTCCTGAACAGCCAGGTTGTTAATACCGAACGGTTCGGAACGGAAGTTCAAGGCGCGTGCAGAAGGACGGTATGCGTCTGTCTGCGGGTCGCGTTGGGGAATCATTTCACCATGGCGGTTGAGGGGACGGAAAGACTCATCACCAACTTCATGATACATCAGAGTAAATTCCCGAAAATCCTTGGCATCGTCGTTGGCGATCATGGCCATCCAGCCACTTTCCAAAGGACCGCCAGTCCAGGGATCCAGGTAACGGGAACCCCTCGGCTCAACAACAAACGTTCCGATCAATCCCAGAGAAGAAGGATCACGACCCGCATGATTCTGGATCATGTGACCGCCTTCCTGCTCATCAATAGGAATGTACCACTCATATTCCTGCGTCTCTTCGGCCGCCACAATGGAGCCCGGAGTGGCCGCCGTGTTGGGCTGGCCGCTAGAACTGATGATCATGGCGGAACCATTTATCTGAAAACCAGCGTCCTCATCTTCCAACTGGTTGCTGAATTTTACGCGGACACATTCTCCCTGGTTAGCTCTAATAACCAAGGGTTGAATAGCATCGCCTTGAAGTCCATTGGAAACCGCACCGGGGTCCAATTCCTCTTCACGGGCCGCCGCATTCTTTTCTTCTTCCGCCCGAACTTTGTCAATGTCCTTGTCCAGAATATACATATAGCCCGGGTAGTAATCACCCCATTGATTGAGGGTAATTTCTACATTGATAGCGGAAATATTATATTGTTTTACGGGAATGTTGCCGGGGCAGTGGGCGCCTTTATATACCTTGGCGGCTGCTTCTGTAGGCCCCAGGAGATAGCTTTGTCCCAACTGATGGGCGGCCCAGGAGTCGTGAAATCCGCCGCCGGATGAAGCCGGGCTGGCATGTTCCTTGAGCTTGGATTTTAACTGGTCCATGACTCTCATCATGGTGTTGTCCAGTTTGTCCTGGCTGCCTTCCATGCCGGACATTAAATCTTCATGCTCAAGCTGGTTTTCCAGCTTTTCCAACCATGCCGGCTTGTCTACCGCAGGGTTGCCTAAATTGTGACTGCCATGTGAATGATCAGTCGAGACCGCGCCTGCCGGGACACAAAGCCCCAAGGTCAAAAGAATGACCGCTAACGCATGCCAGTTTTTCCACCCCTTTTTGACACCAAACATTTCTGCCTCCTAAAATAGTGCGTAAAAAAATGGCTAAATAAAAACCGCTGAATAATGTTGTTTTTATTTAATCTATATGACGATCCCACCCACCCCCCCATGGCGGACCGCAAAAACTTAACTCCCTTTATTTCAAAAGGTTTGCGAGTTGTCTTTTTCCAAGCGCAATTCCCCTACAAATCAAAACATCATATTTTGGGTGCGGAATTTTAACAAACTTATTCTTCCCTTACAAGCCCCAAATGAAATTTTTTATCATTTCTCCAAATCAACAGAAAAACCGCACTTCCTTGCTGAATTTTGCCTACTAACCCGTCAAATTCATGCTGGTTTTCCACGTTCTCTCCGTTGACCGCCACGATCAGATCTCCCGATCGCAATCCCTTTAAAGCGGCGTGGCTTTCCGGATCGACTTGGGACACCAAAGCCCCGCCGGGCAGTTTCGAGCCCTTTTCGGAATTCACCACAATGAACCCCAGTCCGGATGAACGCATGGGGGATAAAGTGGCCAATTGAGTCGTTCTTTTCTTTCTCGATTCCAGTTTGACGGGCACTAACTTGGGCTTGCCATCCCGAAGAATATCCAGATTGATGGTCTGCCCCGGTGTGATCGCGCCGATCACCCGGATCATGCTATTGGGAGAGTTGATTTCTGACCCTCCAATCTTCAAGATGATATCCCCGACTTTAAGTCCCGCCATGTCGGCTGGATCCCCCTCAAAAACAGAATTGATGATGACCCCTTCCCCTACCTGCACCTTCGACTGCTTGGCCACCTCCTCCGAAACCGGGTCTATGCCGACACCCAGCCAGCCTCGATGCACCTCACCATGCTCCACCAATTGTTCCACCACATGCTTGACCATGTTAGAGGGAATAGAAAAGCCAATGCTCTGGGCATAATTGATGATCGCCGTGTTGATACCAATCACTTCCCCTTTTATATTAAGAAGCGGTCCTCCGCTGTTGCCCGGATTGATGGAAGCGTCCGTTTGTATGAAATCTTCGTAACGAGAGAGATTTATATTTTCCCTCTTCAGGCCGCTGATAATGCCAAAAGTGGTGGTGTCGTTGAGCCCGTAGGGATTACCCACCGCAACAACCAGTTGCCCGACCCGAATTTTACTTGAATCGCCAAATTTAACTTCAGCCAGCGGCGTTTTGGATGAAATATGAACAACCGCAAGGTCGGTGTCTTCATCGGCCCCCAGCACCTCGCCAATGATCTCCCGGCCGTCCTTAAGGATCACCTTGATCCTCTCAACATTGCGCACCACATGGCTGTTGGTGACCACAAGGCCCCTTTCGGCATTATAGATAACCCCTGCTCCGGCATTGGCCGGCCTCCCCCTGTTGGGCAGTCCTTGCCGGACAGCACCTTTGGCTATATAAGGAGACAGGCTGACTACCGCCGGACGGACCCGGTCTGCGAGTTCCACCAACTCCTTTTCCACTTGCTCCAGAATTCCAGCCTCCCCAGGCGGGGCAGGAAGAATTCCAAAAAGCAGACCCCCGAAAAATAAAACTATTTTCACCAGCGGTCTTGGTATGGATATTTTTGAATAAAACATTGCTGATTCACACCACAAGAAACGGAGCCACAGATGGATCCGTTTTGAATGGAAAGATATCGCTCTAAACTTTTTTTTCGCTTCCAGAACTTGATTTTTCAGTGAGGTCATGAAAAAGTATCAAGCATATGGATGCGCTCTGATTTTTTCAGTTTTATATACTATCCATTCCCCTGTCAAGTGGAAGCCCGTTATGACATTACAATCCATAGATTTCGAGCCTAAATCTGCTGAAGAACTGTTGCGTTGGAGCATGGACCAATATGGCCTTGAGGCTGGGCTGGCTTCCAGTTTCGGCATGGAGGACATGGTGCTCATCGATATGATCGCCAAGCTTGGCGGCCCTATCACTATTTTCACCCTCGATACCGGCAGGCTTCACGAGGAAACTTATGAGGTCATCGAACGGGGGCGCTCCAAATATGGGCTGGAGA
>ERZ651768.1662-NODE-1662-length-16139-cov-3.178122_pt1 | contig 16139 bp, 14 predicted proteins | sample MGYA00514754_ERZ651768 | MGnify/ENA metagenome assembly ERZ651768
GAGATATACGCGACCACGGGTCATTCCCCCGTTCTCTTGTTGGCTCCGGCCCGCCTGAGATGGCTCCAATCTCACCGTCCTGACTTGATGGAAATGGCAAGTTCGGTGGTGTCTATCGGTGGATGGCTGGGTTCCCGTCTAACGGGGCAGGTTGCCGCCGAGGCCGGGCTGGATTGCACTCTGGGCTTAATCGACCTTTCTACCCGTCGCCACGCCCTTCCCATGCTTAACAAGCTCGGGTTTCCCGTTGAATTGCTGCCCCCGCTGCTTGCTTCCGGAGAACGTTTGGGTTGTCTTAGGCCCGAGTTGGCTGGGGAGTGGGGGTTACCCGCTGGTCTTCCGGTGACTTTGGCCGGGGCCGATACTCAATGCGGTCTGCTAGGGCTGGGACTAACCACTCCCGGCCAGTCCGGAGCGGTATTGGGGTGGAGTGGCAGCGTTCACACGGTGATGCAGGACCCGATGCTGGACGTTGAGGCCAAACGCACCTGGAGCAGCTGTTACTCCATCGATTCCATGTACACCGTGGAGGCTAATCTTGGCGATTGCGGCCATGCTTTCGACTGGTTAACCCGGACCGTGTCCGGCGGCAGGCTATCTTTCCGAAAGGCTGACCACTTGGCGGAGCAAGCTGCCCCAGGTGGCGACGGCGTTCTCGCCTTTCTTGGTCCCGGCCCCATGAGCGCTCCCAACGCCGGACTTCGTATGGGCGGCATATTCATGCCAACGCCGCTGACCTTCCAAGAACCCAAACCCGGGCAGATATTCCGCAGTTATTTGGAGAGCGTGGCCTACAGCATAAAAGCCAATCTGGACAACATATTCGAGGTTACCGGGAGGCGGGCCAGTTCCTTATGCCTGGGCGGAAGCATGTCAAAAAGCGATGTGGTTACCGGTGCTCTGGCGGATGTACTCGAGATTCCGGTGTTCCGGTCCCGAGACTCCCAAGTCAGCGCCATGGGCGCCGCGGCCGCTACCTGGGTCTCGGCTGGTGAGGCCGCCTCACTGGAAGAGGGAGTGACAATGCAAGAACCCAACTTCGATGAATTTCTTCCGGAGCCCCTCCGGTCAGCCGAATACCTGGACCACTACCACGGGTGGCTTGATATGTTCCACACTCTCACCCCTCTGGAATGATATTTTGCTCCTATCCAAGTAGCGCTAGATTCCTGAAAGACGCCCCGACCGTTCCTAAAAGGCTTTACAATATCTCTGGTAATTCAATCTACCGGTCAAGCGGATGGTTCGACAAGCTCACCACGAACGGCGGGAGTCCCAATTTCCGTTCGTCCTGAGCCTGTCGAAGGACCCTGCCGCCGGATTTGGCTATAGCGCCTAGATCCCGCGAAGTGAGGAGTCCCGAATTGAGCAGTTGGCAATCTGAGCGTGAGGAACTCCACGCAGCGATCTGCGAGACGTATCGGCGCGGACTGGTCGGCGCATTGAGCGGGAATGCTAGTTTGCGTTTGGAAAAGAGGCTTGGTGAGGGGCTGCTATTGGTTACGCCCACACAGGTGCCCTATTACCGCCTCAAGCCAGAAGACCTGGTAGTCGTTGACATGAATGGTGACCTGGTGGGGGAGGGGTTGGCCCCCTCGTCGGAAACGGCCATGCATCTGCAGACTTACCGGGAAAGAGAAGATGTAGTGGCTGCGATCCATACCCACTCCATCTCGGCATCGGCGGCGGCGGTAGCTGGGCGGGAGATACCGCCTATCCTGGATGAGATGGTCTATCACATCGGCGGTGGCGTCCCCATCGGAGACTACGCCTTTCCAGGCTCGGAGGAATTGGCCCGGGTGGCATGTGAGACCATGGGAGACCGGAATGCGGTGCTCCTGCGGAACCACGGGGTTTTGGGGGTTGGGCCTGGAGTGTGGGAGGCTCTGGAAGCTTGCGATCTTGTCGAACGAGCCGCCCAGATCTTCGTCCAGGCCCAGTTCTTCGGCACCGGTGGGGCAAATCTCTTGCCCCCGGATATAATAGTTGCCGAACAGGAAATTTTTCAGATGAAACGCAGGATGGCATTGGGTCTGAAATCTCAGTCGTCCGAATAGAGCGCAACCAACGGCGCCTGCATTCACACCAACACCGAGGATTTATCGATGCTCTCAGTTCCCAGTTTTTTACTCAGGAAGCTTTACGTCAAAGGGAGTTTGCAAAGCACCTCCCAAAGCGTCTCCTTCCGGTTGCGCAATTCCTTGGGGTCTGGATATGCCGAGGCGATGTCACCCCTGACGCTGGATGGGAAGGAGATGCCTATGGAAGACACGTATTTCTATGTGGACAGTGAGCCGAGGAGCTTTGATACGGTGTCCAAAGACAATCCCTTCAGTCTTTTGTTGAATCAGGACACTGTGATTACGGTGGAGAACGTATCGTTAAGCCCGGAACCGCATAAAGTGGGCATGGGATTTAAGGTTCCCGGCCTGGGCATGTTGCGGTTCGACTTCATCGACCAGCCTCTGACCGGTGACCAAGCCTAGGTTGATCGATGGAACAACCACCCAAATCGGTTGCTATCACTGGGGCGTCCGGTTACGTTGGGGCCCGGCTCCTTCGAAGGTTGGAGGATGAGGAAGACATCAGCAAACTGGTGGCCATCGATACTCTTCCCCCCACTGTGCCTATCCGGAACATGGCTGCCTACCGCATGAGCGTCACCAAGCCCATAGACGATGCACTAAACCGGCATAACGTCTCAACTGTGGTCCACTTGGCGTTCATCGCCAGGCGGGGTCGGAATCGCCAGGAGGTTGATTCGATCCGGGAGACCAATCTGGCCGCTCTGGAATCCGTTTTGGAGTCCAGCGCCCGTGCCGGGGTCAACCACATCGTCTATCTCAGTTCCCACACCGTCTACGGCGCCCACGCCGACAACCCGGTCCCCCTCACCGATGCGGCGCCATTACGTCCGATACCCGACTTTCCCTACGGCTACGACAAGTTCCTGTCGGAGCAGATGCTTCAGGAATTTCAAGAGACCCACCCGGACATAGCGGTTACGATTCTCCGGTCCTGCATGGTCCTCGGACCTTCCGCCGGAAACTACATCACCTCAGCCTTCTTCCGGCCCTGGTTGCTGGGTGTTATTGACTACAACCCTCCCCTCCAGTTCGTTTATGAAGATGACCTGGCCCGGATCCTGACCATCGTCATCCAGCGGAGGTTGGCGGGTATCTTCAACGTTGCGGGGGACGGAGTGGTCTTCTACAAAGAATTTGCCGAGACGATCAAGAGCCGGTTGATTAATCTGCCCGCTTTTCTGGCCTATGGCTTGGCCCAGCTATCCTGGAACCTGCATCTCCAAAGGGAATCCACGGCGTGCGGCCTGGACCTTGTGAGATATCCGATGGTGCTGAGTACCGGCAAGTTGCATCAAGCCACCGGGTACCGGTTCTGGCATACGTCCATGGAAACCTTGTCCGCCTTCGCCAACTCCAGCCTGCTTTATCAGGATACGGCGTGACAACCGGCCAGGTTAAAAAGGTAATCATCGACACCGATCCGGGAGTGGATGACGCCATCGCCATTCTGATGGCGTTACGGTCCCCTTCGCTCCAAGTGCTGGGCCTGACTACCGTGGGGGGTAACGTGCCGCTGGCCCGGGCCACCCGAAATTCTCTGGCATTGTTGGAATATGCGGACCGCACCGATATTCCGGTGGTCCGTGGCGCTGCCCTCCCGATCCGAGGCCAATACGGCTACGCTTTCCCCGTCCACGGTGCCAGCGGATTGACCCGGAGGCTGCCCAACCCATCCATCGGTCCGATAGAACAAAGAGCCGTGGACTATCTGGCGGAGGAGCTAGGAAAACATCCCGGGGAGATAATTCTGGCCGCTCTGGGCCCGTTGACCAATATTGCCAACCTGACGACGAGGTATCCGGGAGCATTGGAGCAGGCAGCTGGATTGGTGGTTATGGGTGGAGCGGTCGACGTTCCTGGCAACGTGACCGGCCATGCGGAATTCAACTTCTTCAGTGATCCGGAGGCCGCCAGGTTGGTCCTATCCTCGTGGAGCCCCTTGACGCTGGTTGACTTGGCCGCCACCCGGCAGGTAGCTATTGAACGGGAAGAAGCCGCAGATTTTCGGCCACAGAATAGGCTGGGGGCGCTGGCCGTCCAGATGCTGATTAATTGGTTCCGGCGCGACGCCGGGCGGCAGAGGTTTTTCTTTCACGACCCGTTGGCCATGGCGCTCGCGATGACGCCGGAGGTTGCGGCTACCGAGAGTTCTCAGGTGGTGGTGGAAACCTTCGACCCGGTCAGCCTGGGTGAAACCAAAGTCATCGGCAGGCCGGGTCCGGTGGAGGTGATGGGGCGGGTTGACCGGGATAGGTTCCTCAAGCAATTTGAAGAGTTCTTAGGACCGGAGCACGCCACAAGCTTGACGTAGGCCGGGGCACGGCGATATTCCGTGCCCCGGACGTTGGAAGCTAATCTTGCTGGCCGAATCCTATATCTCCCGGAATGCTTTTTCCTCTTCCTTCAGGTCAAAGCCGTTGTGCCACAACTCCAGGATGTAATCCTGGTCCGTTTGCGTCAGTCCGGGAACGTTCAGCGCCTCGGTGAACTCTTTCAGGTCGTCCAAACTGGTGATGTTGGGTAGGACCGAGACTATGGTGGGCTTGGCCAGCACGAATTGGATGGCCGCTTGCCCCATGGTCCGATCCCCTTCTTGAACGAGAAACTGTACCCGAGCCACCTTCAGCATCGATTCCTTCATCCACTCGGCCTTACGCAGCGCCCGGTGGTCGTTCTCGTCGAACGCCGGTATCTCCAAGTGGGCGCCGGTTAGCATGTTGGAGGCGTGGGGTACCCGGGAAAGTAAGCCGATGTTCTCTTCTTCAGCGATGGGGAAGAAATCCAGAGCCGGATCCTGCTCCAGGATGCTGTAGATGATTTGCACACTGTCCAGATGGCGCTGGCGCATGGACATCTCGCCCTCTTCATACCATCCGATGTCCGGTCCCAGTGCGGCTCCGAAGTAGCGTATCTTGCCTTCGAACTGGAGTTGTTCCAACGTCTCGAAGACTTCGTCCCGGTCTAAAGCTTCAGCCTTGGGGTTGTGCAGCTGGTAAAGGTCTATGTGGTCGGTGTTCAGACGCTGCAAGCTCTGCTCGCAGGCGAACTTTATGAATTCCTTCTCGAACTTTTGCGGGCGCTCCTGGTGTCCGATGCGAGGCACGGACTTGTCGTAGAAGTCGTAGCCGAACTTGGTGGCGATAATCATGTCGTTGCGGCGGTGTCCCATGAACTTGGCCAGCACCTCTTCACCGTAGCCCTCGCCGTAGGTGTCGGCAGTGTCGAAGAAGTTGATGCCGGCTTCCATGGCGTTCTCCAGCAGCGATGCCTGTTCAGCTTCGGTGCGCTCACCCCACCAGTTGGTTGCCACGGTCCAAACGCCGAAGCCTACTTCGGAAAGTTCCAGGTCGGTTCGGGGTAGTTTCCGGTATTTCATACATCAGTCCTATTAGGGATGCTTATATACTTAGTCGATTCAGCTCAAGTCCGTTGGGATAACCTTACTATAGGGATAGTGGCTGCTAGAATGCGCCGACGGTCATGCCCAGACTACCCTTAATCTCGTCCATCTGGCGCTGGAACTCCTCGTCGGACAGCACTGGCTGGAGTTGACCCAGAGGCACATCGGCCAAGATGTCTACCCAAGATGTACAGCCCTTGTACTCGGGTAGGAAGGGCACCGAAACCGGGTTCTCCATCCGGTACACCCTAAGTAGCATAACCGCCAGGGGCAGCATCGGCTTCCAATGCAGCCGAGACTGGGCGTACTCCTTGGTCCAGATGTAGTGGGGCGACAGGTCGTCCACCTTCTCTTGGTCTGAAATCTCGATGAGTTCCGCCACTTTGGCGTAGTGGGTGAAGCTTATCTGCGCCTCGTCTCGGGGTTGGGCCAGCAACTCTCGGAGGGCGGGTTGGCTCTCCGGTTGCAAAAGGTCTTCACGCTGGTGCTCGAAGGTGGAGTAAAGGAGGAACTCGGGATGAATCACCCGGAAGTCCTTACCTTCTTCGTGGATCCCTCCCTTGCGTACGAGCAAAATCTGCTGACCCAAGGAAAGTGCTTGTATCGTCACCGCCCACTCTTTCAGGGCGACTTGGCATTGTCTGGGCAACATAATTCTTGTCTCCAGTAACGCTTATTCACCAAATCTCACTTAATGTTATCAACACCTTTTCCGATACTCAATCCCCCGATTCCGAAGTGGGTGGCCACAGAGACACGGAGATACGGAGATATTGAAAGGGCCTCCCAAATTAGCTGAGACTTTAGCGCGCTGAAACCAACCCACTCTTCTCATTCCATGCCTCATCAGGGCACCCTCCCGCGGTCCAACAGAAACTGCCGGAAAGCTATCTGGGCCGGCGCCAGGTATCTGTCCTTGGCGTAGATCACGGTCACAGGGCGGCGGCAGTCCCATCCGGAAACGTCAAGGACCGACAGCATTCCGGCTTTGACTTCAGCTTCGACACCCAAACGGGAAATGACGCCGCCGCCGCCCGCCCGCCGCCGCCTGTTTTACGGCTTGGTTGCTGCCCAGTTCTAAGGCGATGGATGGTGAGAATCCCAGAGACTCGAACTCCCGCTCGGCGGTGCGCCGGGTGGCCGAACCTTGCTCCCTGACGATGATACGTTCTTCCGCCACGTCTTTAAGGCTGATGCGTCCGGCTTGCGCCAAAGGATGTGAGGGAGAGGCTACAAGGACGATTTCGTCCTCCACGTACACAATCATCTCCGAATCGCTAGAGTGTTCTTGGGGAAGGTCTCCCACCATGCCCAGGTCCATCTCCCCCGATAGGATGCGCTGGATGATGGATGTGGTGTTGGCGATGACTAGCTCCAACCGGATGCCGGGGTATACCTGCCGGAACTGTCCCACCGCCAACGGTAGAACATACTCGCCGGGTGTGGTGCTGGCTCCCAATGTCAAGTGACCCGAGTTGAGGCCTTTCGTCTCTTCCATAGTCTCGATCAACCGGTCGGATAGGGCGAATATCTGTTGGGAGTAGGAAAACACCGTTTCCCCGACTTCCGTGAGGAGCAGACCCCTGGAACGCCGGTGAAATAGGGTGACGCCCAGAGGTTTTTCCAGTTCCTGTACCTGGATGGACACCGCCGGTTGTGTGATGTCCAAGGATTGGGCGGCCTTGGAGAAGCTGTGGTGGTTCGCCACGGCGTGAAACATGTCGAGTTGATGGAGGTTTAGCGGGCCCCGGTAGGCCCCGCCGTGGGATGGTGAGGCCGGGTCTCGGTGGGCGCCGGTCAAAGTTTTTACTCGGACTCTGTCAGGTGTTCCAGGCCCAGTAACCGGGTCAGGTTGCGGGTAGTGACTTGGGCCACCTCTTCCACCGTGATTCCCTTCAACTCCGCCAATTGCTGGGCCACTGGCAGCACGTGGCGAGGCTCGGTCCAGTTGTGGCGGTACTTCTTGAATGGTTGGGGAGCTGCGTCGGTCTCAAGGACGATGTTGTCCATAGGGATAATCTTCGCCACCTCCTGCAACTCGGGCAGCCGCAGTAGAGGACGCGCCAAGGATATGAAGAATCCGCAGTCGATGGCTTCCCGTGCCGTGGCCTCATCGGCCTGGAAATAGTGCATGATGCCGCCAACTTCTTCGGCGTGCTCTTCTCTAAGGGTCTGGAAAATCTCTGGATGGGATTCCCGGGAATGGAAGATAATCGGCAGCTTGAGGCTGCGGGCCAGGCGTATGTGCTCCCGAAACACCTGGTACTGAATCTCGTGGTCCGGAGACTCGGGCAGGAAGTCCAACCCAACCTCGCTGATGCACACGACCTTGGGGTTGTTTTCCGCCAGCGATTTCAGCTCTTCGTATGTGGCTTCATCGACAATCTTCTCGGCGTGCATGGGATGGATCCCGACGCCGGCGTACAACATGTCGTACTGTTCCGACATCTGTATGCACTCTTTGGTGGACGCGATAGTCGTACCGGCGCACACCGCGAACTCCACATCAACTTCCCTGGCCCGCTCTAGAATCTCTGGAATCTCTTTAGGTGGGTAGTGGTCCAGATGGGTATGGCAGTCGCCTAGAACCAGCTTATTCGCCATTCCTATCGCCCCGCGCATCCGTATTTAGCGGCTCTGTCATGTCTCGCCGCCGTAACACTATACCATCAGCCAGTTGAGCGTTTTTATACCTGCAACGATTATCAAGAATTGGTGTGGGAGTAGGTGGGTCAATGGTGTCAGCCGCTTGTCCGGAAAACCGCCCATTCCTTGGACGAACATCGCCGAAAATCGTTGACACCAGGCTCAAATCGGTGCTAGAATAATTGTTGACCTATTTAGTCAACAATGTTAACATCGTTCGGGTTCAGCCGCCGGATGTATAGGCGTTTCCCCATACCTACTTTCGAGGATTCTCGGAGGAACATTTAATGACCTCACCCAGGGTGATTTCCCGGACCGGTGCCACGTCCGAGGAGTTGGACACAGATTACAAGTGGGGCTTTACAATCGACATCGATTCGGACTTGGCCCCCCGGGGGTTAAGCGAGGATATCGTACGGTTGATTTCCGCCAAAAAGAGTGAGCCTGAGTGGATGCTGGAATGGCGTTTGAAGGCTTACCGCCACTGGCTCAAGCTGAATCAGGCCGAGCCCAAGTGGGCGAACATTCACCACCCTGAGATTGACTTCAACGACATCTATTACTACGCTGCGCCGAAATCAAAGGATGACGCCCCCAAGAGCTTGGACGACGTAGACCCCGAGATTCTAGAAGCTTTCGAAAAGCTGGGTATACCCTTGGCGGAGCGTGAGAGACTGGCTGGTGTGGCCGTCGATGCAGTGCTGGACAGTGTGTCGGTGGCGACGACCTACCAGGAAAGCCTGGAAAAAGCCGGCGTGATTTTCTGCTCCATGAGCGAAGCCATAAAGAACCATCCTGAACTGGTCAAGAAGTATCTGGGCTCGGTGGTTCCCTACGGTGATAATTTTTACGCCACCCTCAACTCCGCCGTCTTCAGCGACGGTTCTTTTGCCTACATACCCAAGGGTGTTCGCTGCCCCATGGAGTTGATGACCTACTTCCGCATCAATCAGGCTGACTCGGGCCAGTTTGAGCGGACACTTATAATCGCCGAAGAAGGTGCTTACGTAAGTTACCTTGAAGGCTGCACTGCCCCCGCCCGGAAGACCCACCAACTACATGCGGCAGTGGTGGAGTTGGTGGCCTTGGACGACGCTGAGATTAAGTACTCCACTCTCCAGAACTGGTTCCCCGGAGACAAGGAAGGAAAGGGTGGCGTTTACAACTTCGTGACCAAACGGGGCAAGGCCCAAGGGAAGAACTCCAAGATATCTTGGACCCAAGTGGAAACCGGCTCGGCCATCACCTGGAAGTATCCCAGCGTGATTCTTCAGGGTGACAACTCGGTCGGCGAGTTCTACTCGGTGGCCTTAGTGAACAATTACCAGCAGGCCGACACCGGCACCAAGATGATTCATATCGGCAAGAACACCAAGAGCACGATCGTAGCCAAAGGCATATCGGCGGGTCATGGCAGTGCGACTTATCGCGGCTTGGTCAAGATTATGCCGTCGGCCGACGGCGCTCGTAACTTTACCCAGTGCGACTCTCTGTTGGTCGGCGACCAGTGCGGCGCCCATACCGTGCCCTACATCGAAGTACGGAACCCCACGGCCCAGATGGAGCACGAGGCGTCCACATCCAAAGTCAGCGACGAACAGGTCTTCTACTGCCAGCAACGCGGTATCTCGATGGAAGACGCCCATTACATGATAATCAACGGCTTCTGCCGGGGAATCTTCCAAGAGTTGCCCTTTGAGTTCGCCATGGAGGCCTCCCAGTTGCTCAAAGTGAGCCTGGAAGGAGCCGTAGGCTAGATGACTCAATCTGCGGGATCCAGCGGACAGACCCTTCTGGAAGTCCGAGGCCTCTCCGCCTCGGTTGGCGGGCTGGAGATACTCAAAGGGGTGGACCTTACGGTCAAAACCGGTGAAGTCCACGCCATCATGGGCCCGAACGGGTCAGGCAAAAGCACCTTCGCCAACGTTCTGGCTGGCAAACCCGATTACGAGATAACCGGTGGACAAGCTCTGTTCCAGGGACAAGACCTACTTGCCATGGAACCGGAGATCCGGTCCCGGCTAGGGGTTTTCCTGGCCTTCCAGTACCCCTTGGAGCTTCCCGGTGTCCGGGCATGGCAGTTTCTCAAGGCGGCCGTTGACGCCCAGAGAGTGCATGCCGGAGAAGAAGAACTGAGCGCCCGGGCCTTCGACCGTATGCTCAAGGAAAAAGTCGAAATGGTAGAGATCGACCCTGAACTGGTGAAAAGGGCGGTCAACGAAGGATTCTCAGGCGGCGAGAAGAAGCGTAACGAAATCTTGCAGATGGCTGTTCTTCAACCCAAATTGGCCATCTTGGACGAAACAGACTCCGGATTGGACATCGACGCCCTGCGCATCGTGTCCGACGGCGTCAACAAGCTGCGTAGCGAGTCCAACGCCGTTGTTCTGGTGACTCACTACCAGCGCATCCTCAACTACATCGCTCCCGACCAGGTCCACGTTCTGATGGACGGACGCATCGTCCGCTCCGGAGGCCCCGAACTCGCCCACGAGTTGGAAGAACGGGGTTACGACTGGATCAAGGAAGCCGTCGATGCCGGGGTTTAACCGCCTCCATCCGGCGTATTAATCATGACTCAAGCACCGGCGAAACTGGGAACATACCGGACTGGCTTCGAGGCACTGCGTCAAGAATCTGAGGCCACCGACCCGCAGTGGCTCCGTGACCTGCGGCAAGTGGCTTGGTCCCGCTTCAACAAGTTGGGATTCCCCACCGCCCGCCGTGGCAACGAGAAGTGGAAATACACCAACGTCCGGCCCCTGGCTGCAGCCAATTTTGAGAACCCTCTTGCCGCCGGTGTGCCAGAGAATATCACCGTGGGTGACCTGCGCCATACTGCCCCTTGGAACGATAGCTGGACCAATCTGGTTTTCCTGGATGGACACTTTGCCCGGCATCTTTCCAGTGACACTAATACCGCATCCCAGATTGGGATAACCAGCCTGGCCGATGCCATCGCATCGGAGAATCCTGTTCTCCAAAGCCAATTGGCCAAGCATGCCACTGTGGACGATGACGGATTCACTGCTCTGAACACTGCCTTCATGCAGGACGGGGCGCTCATTGATGTCCCGGCTGGTCATATCGCCTCTGACCCCGTCCACTTGATTTTTGTCACCACCGGCCAGCAAGACCATGCCGCGTCCTACCCACGAACGTTGTTGATCGCAGGAGCTAACTCCCGGGTAACTGTTCTGGAAAGTTACGTTAGCCTTGCCGAGTCGTCCTACTTCACCAACGCCGTGACGGAGTTCGTGCTGGAAGACGGGTCCCAGGTTGAGCATTACAGGTTGCTTCTAGAGAACGCCGACGCCTTTCACGTCGGCACCATGCGGGTGCAACAGGGTAAGGACAGTTCTATCTCGTCAGCTTCCTTCGCCAGAGGCGCTGCAATGGCCAGGCAGGACGTTCAAGTGACGTTGGATGCTCCAGGCGCGTCCTGTTCCCTTAATGGCCTTTACATGACCGCGGGCGAGCAGCACATCGACAATCTAATCAACATCGACCACGCCCAGCCTCAGACCAAGAGCCGTTTGTTCTACAAAGGCATCTTGGACGGCAAGTCCAAAGCGGTTTTCGGCGGCACCGTATTGGTCCGCAAAGACGCTCAGAAAACCGATGCGCAGCAAACCGACAAGAATCTGCTTCTGTCCCGCGAGGCTGAAGTAGATAGCAAACCAAGTTTGTTGATCTACGCCGACGATGTACAGTGTTCCCACGGAGCCACGGCGGGACACATCGACAAAGAAACCCTGTTCTACATGCAGAGCCGTGGCTTGGACCGAGAGACCGCCAGCCGCATCTTGATTCACGCCTTCGCCAGCCAGATCATCGACACGGTGGAACTAGAGCCGTTGCGAGACTATCTGGACGACCTGTTCCTTACGGCGATGCCAACCGCCAGTCTTGAATTCGGGGACCGAAAATGACATCCAACGCCCACAGCTTTGACGTGGCGCGGATCCGGGAAGATTTCCCGGTCCTTCACCAGATGGTCAACGGCAAACCCCTGGTCTACTTGGACAACGCCGCAACTACCCAGAAACCCCAGGCGGTCATTGACGCTTTGGTCCGGTACTACAGCGCGGATAACTCCAACGTCCATCGGGGTGTGCATACCCTTAGCCAGCGGGCCACCGAGGACTACGACTCTGGTAGGAGCAAGGCGAGGCAGTTTCTCAACGCGGCCTCCGACGAAGAGATTATCTTCGTGAAGGGCACCACCGACGGCATCAACCTTGTAGCCCACAGCTATGCGCGACAGCACTTGGGAGAGGGAGATGAGATTATCATCTCCACCATGGAGCACCACTCCAACATCATTCCTTGGCAGGTTCTTTGCCAGGAAAAGGGGGCTCACCTGCGCGTCATCCCTATCAGCGACGCCGGCGAGCTGTTGATGGACGAGTATGAAAGCCTGTTGTCCTCTCGGACCAAACTGGTAGCCATCACCCACGTTTCCAACGTGTTGGGCACTGTAAATCCCATAAAGCAAATCGTCGAAATGGCTCATAGCCAGGGAGTTTCGGTGCTCGTTGACGGAGCACAGGCGACGCCCCACATGCCTGTTGACGTGCAGAAGCTGGGATGCGACTTCTATGTTTTCTCCGGCCACAAGATATATGGTCCCACGGGCATTGGTGTCTTGTACGGCAAGGCCGAGCTTTTGGAAGCCATGTCGCCATACCAACTTGGTAGCGACATGATTAAGTCAGTCACATTTGAGCGGACGGTATACAACGACTTGCCCTATAAATTCGAGGCTGGAACGCCTAATATCGCTGGAGTCATCGGTATGGGCGCAGCGATCGATTACCTGACCGAAATCGGGATGGACCGTATCGACAACTATGAGCACGGACTGTTGGAGTACGGTACGGAGTGTCTTTCCGGAATCGACGGAGTTAAGATTGTCGGTAACGCTCCAGGGAAAGCCAGCGTACTCTCATTCGTTATGGACTGCGCCCACCCTCATGATATTGGCACCATTCTGGACACCGAGGGCGTTGCGATACGCACCGGTCACCACTGCGCCCAACCCCTTATGAACCGATATGGCGTTCCGGCGACGGCTAGGGCCTCCCTGTCCTTCTACAACACAAGGGATGAGGTTGATTTGTTGGTTAAAGCTATAGACCGGGTCATTGAGGTATTTAGCTGATGCCCGGCCTGAACGACCTTTACCAGGAAATCCTCTTGGAGCACAACAGCAAACCCCGGAATTTCCGCAAAGTCGATGACGCCAACCGGTCCGCCGACGGCTACAATCCCCTGTGCGGCGATCAGATTCAGCTATATCTCAAAGTGGAAGACGATACCATCGTCGACGTTGGCTTCCAGGGCACAGGATGCGCCATATCCCGCGCCTCAGCGTCGATGCTTACCCAGAGCGTCAAGGGTCAGAGCGTGGAGCGTGCCCAAGAGATTTTCGATGCATTTCACAGCATGCTGACCGAACCGGAAGTCGAGGTGGATTACGACACTCTCGACGATCTGGAATGCCTATCCGGCGTGTCTGAGTTCCCCACCCGCATCAAGTGCGCCGTGCTGGCCTGGCACACCCTCCTAGCCGCCCTGAACGGACAGTCCGAGGGCATCACCACCGAGTAATCCCTCGCGCCCAACCGTCATTCCCGCGTAAGCGGGAATCCAGCAGACACGGTTGCGAGAAGCGCACTGCCTGGAATCGGGACCTCCCTGGATTCCGGCCTACGCCGCAATGACGAAAGCCAATCTGATTGATTCCTCTAAAGACCCCTCAACCTCCCGTCCACCCGCTTGTATGGTAAGCTTGAGGCGATAGCCATGCCCAACTTACCTGACCTCCCCCTACAAGGCCTTTACGGCGACCTGATACTCGATCATTACCGCAGTCCGCGCCATCGCACGCCGGTTTCCCATGCCGATGTGGAGGCCGAGGAGTTCAATCCTTTCTGCGGTGACCGGGTAACGCTGCAGTTCAGATTGGACGGCCAAGGCCGCGTCGTAGAGGCCAGCGCCCAGTCGGAAGGTTGTTCGATAATCCAAGCCTCCGCGTCGATGCTGGCGGACATTGCCTTGGGGATGTCTGTAGCGGAACTAGAAAGCCTGGACGAACGTTTCCGCGCCATGATGCAGAACGGATTGTCAGCGGAGGAAGGGGACCACCAGTTGGGAGACCTGCATTCGTTGCAAGTCGTGCGTCAGTTCCCGGTGCGTATCAAGTGCGCGCTTTTGCCTTGGACGGCTCTAGCAGAGGGAATCAAGGGATTCCGGTCCAAGAGCTGATAAGACTAGCTACTTGAGGGTGTTCGGAGACTACCGGTCCAACCAAACCCTGGACCAGTAGTTGTATTCGGAAAGAGCCGTATTTGGGTAGAACCCTTTGACGCCGGGGTCGAACACCCACTTTGAAGCACCGGTGACCGGGCTGAACAGATAAGCCTGGTCGAGAACGTGGCTCTGTATGTTTCGAAGCTGAGTTCGCCGTCGCATTGGGTCAAACTCCACTGCCTGCCTCTCTATCATCGTGTCCAGTTCGGCGTCTTGATGTCCTGAGATGTTCCAGCGTCCGTGGCTGTGAAGCAAGGCCAGCAAGAAGCTGTTGGTTGTTGACGTAGGGGGCAGCACGCCCAGCGCGACCTGGTAGTCCTTATGCTCGCCGGACACCGCTTCCTGGAACCGGGCCGGATCCAGCCTCCGAATCTTGGGATTGAAACCCACCGCTATGAGATCGCTGGCGACCCGTTTCTCCAACTCCAGATAGACTTCTCCGAACCTCTCGGTCCGCACCGTCAGTTCAATGTCCACCGGCTGATGGTTTCCCCAGGCGGCGACTAGCTTCCGTGCGGAGGTGGGGTCTGCGAAATATTCTCTTCGTATGTCATCACGGTCTAGCAGCCAATCGGGGCTCTGCACGGGAATTCCAACGCTGGCGTATCCTTGACCGGCAAATATGGTATCTGTGTAGTCCCAAGGGTCCATCGCCTTGAAGATGGCCTGACGCACTTCCAGGCTGCTTAACGGCGCTGCCTGGACGTTCAGCGACAGCATGACGCCCGTGCCTGACTGGCGGGATAGAACAGACTTAAAAACCTTCCCGCTGTCTTGCAAGGCCGGCCACTGGCTGGGAGGCGCTTGAGCCACGTCAACCTGACCGGCCAAGAAGGCGGCCAAACGTTCGTCGCTGCCCGAGCGGTCCAACTCCGACTGTTTTATCACCTGAATAACCAACTGGTCGAGGAACGGCAGACTCTCCTGTGCATCGGCAGGGTTCCGGACGAACGACATGGGCATGCCTTCGCCGGTCTCCTCCCAAACCCAAGGTCCGGTGCCCACCACGGGACTGGTCTTCAAGTCGCCGAATTCCTCGACGACTTCGTGGGCCACAATCTTGCTGTGGCCGTCGGCTAGAGCCATCAATACGTCGGCGTCCGGAGACGCCATTTCGATGCGCAGCGTCTCGGCATCCAACGCCTTTATGCGGCTTACGGCGGAAAGCAGCCCGGCGTTAGGCCAACCTGGGGTCTGCATGCGTTCGTAGCTAAATGCCAGGTCCTCAGCCACCAAAAGGCGGCCATTTACCGGCGCTATGTTGTGCCAGCGCACGTCGGGCCGCAGTCGAAACTCGAAGGCTAGATCTGGGGTCATCTCCCAGCTTTCGCAAAGGTCGCATTCCAGGCGGAGACTGGGCTGGTCGTATTCCGGGCCTACGCGCAGTCGGAGCAGGCGGCTATAAGCCAGCCCTGGGCCCATGGATGTGACCATTTCCTGCACGGTTTGGTGGACGTCTCGATGTGGGATGCCAGCGAAACCGGCAACCTGTAGTGACCCGCCGTACTGTCCCCGGGGCGCGGGAGAAACCACCGGAGTCGCCTTCGGCACCGTAGCTTTGATTACCGGGAGCTGAGCCTGGGTGGCGGTTGGCATGGGCAGAGTCGTGGCGGTTGGGACCGAGGTGGGGAGGACGGCGGGAACGGATGTAGGGGAGGTTGCTTCCACTGCCGGAATAACGGCGGCTTCGG
>ERZ651768.1663-NODE-1663-length-16134-cov-3.260883_pt1 | contig 16134 bp, 15 predicted proteins | sample MGYA00514754_ERZ651768 | MGnify/ENA metagenome assembly ERZ651768
CCAAAGGGCTTATACGACGAGAGGTTGTGCGAGTCGTTTCATCTGGCACATTAACCTCGACCGACTACCTAGACGCTCGAACACCAGCGTTCTTAATGGCGCTATTTATTTCCCAAGGAAGCCGGTCAACCCGCTCCAAACCTGCAACCCGACAATCTGCTACTACCAGGCATGACCCGACCTGCTTCGGAGTCGCACTATTGGATCTATCGACCGGTGAGTTTAGTTCCACGGAATACGATGGGAATCTTGGATCCAGCGCTATTGCAGAAGAGATTGCCGTGCTACAACCTCGTGAAATTCTAGTTCCGGACAATCTTGATTTAGGCCGATTGCTCCCCGACGTTAACATCTCTACTCCCATCACGACGGTTCAATCCTGGACCTTCGAAACCGAACGAGCACAACAAACACTCTTAGACCAATTACACGTTACAAGTCTCAACGGTTTTGGCTTCGACGGCCACCATGCTGCCATTTCTGCAGCCGGTGCATTAATTCGATATCTTCGTGACACCCAAAAACGCGCTCTCACTCATGTCCGCAGAATTAGATTTCGTCCAACTACCGGTCACCTCGTCGTTGATTCGACCACCTTGAAGCATCTTGAGATAGTTAACTCGTTACAGAATCAGCGGGACGGCTCCCTGTTAGACACGGTCGATTCCAGCATAACGGCGATGGGTGGTCGCCAATTACGACGTTGGCTCCTGAAACCCTTAATTACGCTCGAACGCATCCAAGAGCGGCTAGATGCGGTTGAGGATTTCGCGTATCAAACCGTCGTGAGACTGAAACTACGTGAACATTTACGAGATATCGCTGACCTGGAACGCTTAGTTGGGCGTGTGGCCCTTGGGAGCGCAGGGCCTCGCGAACTGCTTGCGCTTCAACAATCCACAACAACCATTCCGAGAATCCGAAAACAGGTGGGCCAGTTAAAAGCTCCTTTGATACAAAGCCTTCTCGCAGAGCTTGACGATCTCACAGATATTCGCACGGTGATCGAATCAACGATCGCTGATGACCCTCCGATCCAAGTCCGCGATGGGAATGTAATACGTGATGGTTTCGACAAGGAGCTCGATGAACTGCGGACGATAAGTCAAAGCGGTCGCCAAAACATCGCGATCATGGAGCAAGCGGAACGTACCCGCACCGGGATTTCTACGCTCAAGATTAAATACAACCGAGTATTCGGTTATTACATCGAGGTTTCCAAAGCCAATCTTAACGCGGTGCCGGCCGACTACCACCGCAAACAAACGATTGCGACTGGCGAACGTTATGTCACGCCCGCTTTAAAGGAATACGAGAACAAGGTTCTCAGTGCCGACGAACAGATCACGAATCGAGAAGCGGCCCTGTATGAAGATGTACTGAAATCTGTCGCTTCCGAAGCACCGCGCATCCAGGATACCGCTAATGCGCTTGCAAAATTAGATACCCTTGCCGCCTTCGCAGAAACAGCAACGGTGTTCGACTACACGAAACCTCAAATTCAAGAGGTCGGTGATTTTGAGGCCTTGGAGGTTCGCCATCCAATGGTCGAACGGCTTCGCTCAAACGAATTTGTGCCAAATGACGTATTACTGAACAACACCACACACCAGCTCATCATCTTAACCGGACCAAATATGGGTGGGAAATCAACCTTTCTGCGGCAGACGGCACTCCTACCAATACTCGCACAAGCGGGGTCATTTGTGCCTGCCCGACAGGCAAAACTTTCAATAGTGGACCGGATATTTGCGCGGGTTGGCGCCTCAGACAACATTTCACAAGGGCGATCTACATTCATGGTAGAAATGGAGGAAACCGCAAATATTTTACATACGGCAACGTCACGCAGTCTGGTTTTACTTGATGAAGTCGGTCGTGGCACGTCGACGTTTGACGGACTCAGCATCGCATGGGCCGTCGTGGAATATCTCGCTACGCATTCATCTATTCGCCCGAGCACCTTGTTCGCAACTCACTATCACGAACTAACAGATTTAGCCGATGCGCTGCCTGGTGTCGTTAACTATCACGTTGAAGCGAGAGAATATAAGGACGAACTAACCTTTCTCAGGAAAGTTATTAAAGGACGATCTGATCGCAGTTACGGTATTCAAGTTGCGAAATTAGCAGGGTTACCAGATTCAGTGGTTAAGCGGGCCCGAGAGGTTCTCACTAGTCTTGAAACCGATGAGCTCAAACGTTCTGGACGACCAGCTTTAAGCGACACTCAGGATGCACGCCAAGCGCAACTAGGCTTGTTTCGAGACGTGAAGCCAATCGATAAATTCGAACAAAAGCTTCGCGAAATCGATTTAGATCAGGTCACTCCACTGGATGCCCTTACGATTTTGATTGAACTAAAAAAAGACACGAAAGGCTGAGTCGTGGTCGAAATGTTTACACCACAATTGAGCGTGATAGCCTGTTAAACTAAATCGAAATGCCCGACAAGACTCGCTTCCTCCATACGCCAATCACACCGTTTACCGTTGATACGAATCTCACCACCGAGGAAGTCCTTAAGCGAATGGAGCGCATCTCATTCCAAGGACGCAATCTCGGAACTGCTCATCAAGTGTGGCAGAAGATGCTTTCGGATAAATGTCTGATTTTTCTTGGCATCGCTGGTGCGCTTAGTGCGGGAGGACTGCGTTTAATCCTGGCACATCTTATTCGTAATAGATATGTGGACTGTGTGGTCTCTACTGGCGCTAATCTCTATCATGACCTTCACGAATGCAGAGGCCGGCGCCACTTTCTTGGTTCCCCTCAAGGTGATGATGTGGCACTTCAGGCTGCTCATATTGATCGTGTGTACGACACACTGGTCGACGAAGATGAATTTATCGAAAATGACGAATGGATTGCAGACTTTACTCGCACCCTGCACTCCAGACCTTATACCAGCCGAGAGTTTCTCTATCTGCTTGGAGAACATCTCTGGAACCAAACTGGGGAGGACGGCATCCTCACAGCAGCCTATCAGGCAAATGTTCCAATTTTCTGCCCCGCCATTGCGGACTCATCAATCGGGATGGGAGTATCACAAGCCAGACACAAAGAAAAGGCGACCGGACAACTTGATGTGATAGGCGATATTATTGAATCGTCAAATCTCGTGATCCACCTGCGACGGACCGCCTCGGTCGTACTCGGAGGAGGTACACCAAAAAACTTTATTAACCAAGCCTGCGTTCAAGCAGAATTCTTTAGTGCTGGGCTTGAAGGTCACGCATACGCCGTGCAAATCGTCACTGATGTTCCACATTTTGGTGGCGCATCCGGATCAACTCTCAACGAAGCACAGAGTTGGGGGAAAGTGGCAGCCGATGCTGCTCATGTAACTGTTAATACCGATGCCACCGTAGCCTTACCGCTTATAGTCTCCGCCCTGGCAACCTCAACACAGAATGTTTTGGATGTCAGAACCTTCCCGGCCTTTGACGTTTCGGGACAAGTAATCACTATTAATGGTGTACCCGTTGCAGATGGCCGATTTAGCGGTCCGCGATGACACTGCCTTTTCAGTACAATCATCAAAAACTCTTGGTCTTCGGCGGCGAAGACGCCGAGCCATCAGAGTTCGAGACAGCACGGGCTGCAATTCTACCCATTCCCTTGGAACGCACGACTTCGTACGTGCAAGGAACTAAAAATGGCCCTCGTGAAATCCTTCATGCATCATCCCAACTGGAACTTTGGGATGAAGAACTTGAGGTCGATGTTTCTTCTGTTGGACTCTGCAGTCTACCAGGAATGGAGCTCCCTCATGATGATATGCAAGCGGCGCTAGACGAAATCACTAACGTTGCATCAGCGATATTAGAGAAGGAGAAATTCCTCGTCGGTCTTGGTGGTGAACATTCCATTACACCGGCGCTTGTAGCCGCCACGACTGCTCATTATCCAGGTGTGTCCATTCTCCAAATCGATGCCCATGCTGACTTAAGAGAATCCTATATGGGATCGCGATTGAGTCATGCATGCGCAATGCGCCGCTCGCTGGAATATGCAAAATGCACCCAAGTAGGAATTCGAAGTCTGTCGCAAGAAGAAGCGGAGATAGTTTCTTCGCTTAATACAACTATTTTTTTTGATGTAAATATGCGCCAGCGAACGGACTGGATGAACGATGTTGTGAAATCATTAGGACAACATGTTTATATCACCATTGATTGTGATGGCCTGGAGCCTGGAATCATGCCGGCCGTTGGGACACCTGAACCAGGCGGTCTCTCGTGGATGGAACTTCTTGGACTCTTACGTGCGGTGTTTAGTCAGCGGGAAGTGATCGCTTGTGATGTCGTTGAGTTATGCCCAATTCCTGGAGTGATTCATCCAAATTTTCTGTGCGCAAAACTCGTTTATAAACTTTTAACCTACAAATTCGCTCACCTAGATTAGGTAGTTCACGTCTATTCGTTCTCAGATGAACCGAGTTTGTCAAGCTCGGCCTGAGCATCGATTTGAAACAGCGATTCTGGAAATTCGGTAATGATCCGCGTGAAGGTTGCCTGAGCCTGGTCAGATTGACCGGACAGGAGATAAGTTTTTCCTAACTCGAACAACACTCCATCGACTGGAATATCCCATTCAACCTGTTTTGAACTCGCTTCAAATATTTCAGTCGCTTCGACATAATTCCCTGAATGCATTTGAGCCGCAGCCATGCCCAGTTGGGCCATTTCGCCATAAATGCCATTGCCTTCTGATTGGATCACCATTTGATAGTGTTGGATGGCTTCCTCTCGTTGGCCCAAACTGGAAGCCGTAGTTGCGGCATAATACCTCGCAACTAATCCAGCTCGGTTGGCTGGATGGGATTCTGCTGTTTCAATAAATTGTTGAAGTGCCACCTCAGCCCTTCTCTCTCCGGAAGTATAACTTCCCGGCTGGAAGGATGCCGGAGGTGGCAAGGCGCTCGAACCATCAGCGCTTGAGGTGTCTGGCGGTAACACAATGGGTGCTGTCGCTGTAATCATCGCCTCCGCTAACATTTGTGTGCCAGCGAACTCTTTCTCATTCTGTAGATCTAAATATTTCACAATGACGACGAATCCCACTAAAACTACCAGTCCGCAGAAAATAAGTGCTCGGCCATGCCCTCTAAACCTATTCTCTATACTCACAAGAACAGTTGCCAGCGCGTTTTCTTTAAGGTGACGTCTGTCTGACCGCTTCATAATGTTCCGTCTATGTTTCCTGTACGAATGCTACTCTCCGTAACATTATACCGAACATCTGAGAATCCATTTACGCCCGTATTGAAATATCTGGGAACTGGTGCGCGTGCCCGGATTCGAACCGGGGGCCTACCGCTTAGGAGGCGGTTGCTCTATCCAGCTGAGCTACACGCGCATATTATCTACAGTGTTTTCTAGAACGACGGGTAGTCAACAGCTCGCCTATTTCACTAATACTTTAAAATCGACACAATCTTCTCATCAAGTAATTTCGAACGTCCCTTTAACCCTTCCAGTTCAATCAGGAAGATTACACCTTGCACAATACCGCCCAATTTTTTTATAAGCTGCACGGCCGCCTGTGCCGTCCCTCCAGTGGCTAATAGATCATCAACAATGAGAACCTTTTGCCCTTTGTCTATCGCATCGTCATGAATTTCTAAACTACCTTCACCATATTCAAGTTCGTAACTCATTTGGATAGTCGTAGAGGGAAGCTTGTTCGGTTTTCGAATTGGAACAAATCCGGCTCCCAAACGATCTGCTACAGCTGCACCAAAAATAAAGCCTCTACTTTCAACCCCTACAACTAGGTCGATGGATTCATTTGCAAACGGTGTTGCCAGACTGTCAAGAGATTCTCGAAAACCAATTGGATCGCGTAAAAGAGTTGTAATGTCATAAAAAAGAATTCCTGGTTTTGGAAAATCTGGCACGTTGCGTATATAAGATTTTAAAGTTTCCATGTATTACCTGGCGTAATTGAAAACCCATCGGCCCTTCCAGTCGGAGGTCGTTCGTCCACCTTGACCGATTCCACATTGGCTCCTGGTGGTCCTACTCGAATAGCTCGTTCAAATCTTTCAATCGATGCATCTTCTCCCTCAACTTCAGCTTCCACACTGCCATCAGGGCCGTTCGCAACGAAACCCTGTAAACCTTCTCGTAAAGCAGTTTCTTGAGCAAAAATGCGAAATCCTACATCCTGGACCTGACCACAAATATGATAACGTCGAGCTTTAAGCATGTACCCTCCGTTAATGGCTGAAGACGCAAATTATACCTGAGTGCATCCTAATTAGGCAGTCATACAATTTACAGATCTTTTTCAGATTGGAACGAAACAAAAAGCTGTACACTTAGAAATGTTTGCATTGAGCCTACGGTGACCACACCACATTCTATAACTGTAAGAATTAACACTAGCGAGCTAATATGTCACCACTTGAATTCTTCGAGTGGCTTCAAAATACAGACTGGAGCATAGCGATTCGCGAGTCGCTGTTGCTCTATCCCCTCATCGAGACAACACACGTGTTAGCCCTGTGCGTATCGGTCGGGTTAATTGCAATTGTCGATCTACGCCTGATCGGGCTCAGTTTCAGCAACGTGTTAATTTCAGAGGTGACTGGCAAGTTAATTCCTTGGGCTTTGGTTGGTTTTACTCTAATGGTTACTAGCGGCCTGTTGCTCTTTTATGCCAACCCACTAAAAGCATCCCAAAATCTCTTTTTTCAGATTAAGATGGTCGCGCTGCTTCTTGCCGGCCTTAACGCATTCTTCTTTCATGCAGCGATCTACAGAAAAGCAACAACCTGGGATTCTCTCCAGATTGTTCCGTTTCGGGCCCGTCTGGCTGGCTGTGCCTCGCTGACGCTGTGGACCGCAGTACTTGTATCCGGTCGCCTGCAAGCGTTCAACTGGTTCAATTAAGAGACCAGCCTTTAAATATGACACTCCTACCTCTTTTTGAATGGATTGGCTCAACAGACATTGGGTTAACTATTCGTGATTCGATGTGGTTGTTCCCGATCATTCAATGCGTACACCTCCTCGCGCTTGCGATGCTTGGCGGTTCTCTAATCGTTGTTGATTTACGATTATTGGGACTTGGCCTTAAACGTCACCCAGTCACCTACCTATCAAGACAGGCCTATCCATGGTTGATAGGAAGTCTACTGGTGATGCTTGTTACCGGATTACTACTCGCCTCGTCAGATACCCTGAAGATCTATTTCAGTCCACCTTTTTGGTGGAAAATGCGATTCCTTGCCGTCGCCATCTTTTTTACATTCACTGTACGCAGAACTGCACTTCGGCTGGAAGACATTCAATTGGAGCCATTTAAAGGTAAGGCGATCGCTCTTGTTTCGCTCATGCTTTGGTTCGGCGTGGGTTTCTCTGGACGTTGGATAGCCTTCTATTAATCAGACACTACTCCTCTATTGGTCGACGACGTCTCGAATTGCCAGACCGTCTTCGTCATACCAATAAAGCACATGGCACGTTTCACAAGCGTTATAAAGTCTTTCCCCTACTGCGAATACCGCTTCTACGTCCTTGGCCTCTGCGGCCTGCAGCGTCGCCTTACCAGCTTCGACCAAAGACCGTGACATAATCATCCAAGGACCTTCTCCTTTAGCCCGGTCACCAATCATTAAAAGATTTCCGGACTCAGCCAGAATCATTGCGCTATTTCTGACAACTGCCCAGTCTTCGTCATTACGCGGACGCACTTCCTCTTCGCCGTCGGCGGTAATAATGAAACCGACAGACTCCCAAATAACCTCAGCCGCTGGATCGATGACCATTTCCATTATCTGTTTAACATCTGCAACCGGTGTAAAGGGTGGCGAGGGTGGACCAATATTTCCTGAATCACATGCCCCCATGAGAGTCGCGACCACAGATAAGACTCGAACCTTGGAACCCATTTCACAAATTAACGATTAGGTCAGAAAACACATCAGCCATGAATGAATCTCCGGCTAACGTTCTGAACATTTTGGAAACAAATCTGACGCGGACCACTTCAACCGAAATCTTGCAAACATGGTCGGGGCGAGAGGATTTGAACCTCCGACCCCTCCGTCCCGAACGGAGTGCTCTACCAGGCTGAGCCACGCCCCGAACCCTATCCGCAATCCTGCCGCTCTTTAAAGCGTAACACTTAATGTGGGTTACTCTTACCACACTTAGAACATCTGCAGCATCTACTCAGGGCGTCACAACGCTAGGAGTAGGATTTAATTACTACACTCTATGCTTCGATTGTACCCCAGGCAGACAATCCGCTAACACCTTCTCCAGAAAAGGGAAGCTTTTGGCTTGTTAGAATTATGGCGTGCAGGTTCAAGAAGGGGCTGACTGCAGTCATCGTGTGCCCCATAGGATTCATCACCGATCATGGTGCGAGAGAGAGGTCTAGTTCTTTAACTCACTGGGACACTTGCACAATGCTTGTCGAACGCGGCCATTAATTGCTGGGCAATCTCCGGCGCTTCCTGATTCTCTATTTGATGACGCTCTAACATATAGACGACTTTACCGTTTCGTAAGAGCGCCACGGAGGGTGAAGACGGCGCATAACCAGAAAAATGTTTTCTTGCACGCTCCGTCGCCTCAATGTCAGCACCCGCAAACACTGTGACCACAGACTCCGGCTTCACTGAATGCTGTAAAGCTAGAGCGATGCCCGGCCGAGCTCTTCCGGCGGCACATCCGCACACCGAATTAACAATCACCATGACTGTACCGTTGGTGTTAGCCACTGCCGCATCGACCTCTTCACCGGTACGGCACTCTTTAACTCCAAGTTGGGTTAACTCAGCACGAAATGGTGCAATCATGAACTCTGGATACATGAAGAAGTCTCCTTTCGACTTCAAGTTGAAAAAGCTGTTTCCCTCTTCTATAGCGTACACAATCTCGTCAACATAGTTCAATTATCTGATGACCCGATAGATTACGAAGTCTGCAACCATCAACATAAAACCCGGGGGCAATGAAAGCTACTCTCTTTCTTCATTACGCAACATCTTTCGGCTTTCCCGCCGAATGCCATAAATCAACATGATTAGAAACCCGCCCCAATTCACTGCAAGCATAATCAACATCATTATCCATGTTCGGCCACTCATGCCTCATCCGCCTCTCCAAGTAAACTAGCTGTTGCGATTTGCTTGTTGAAATAGATCAGGACCGCTAAGGCCATACCCCACTGGAGGAGACAGGTTCCTATGCTTAGTGCATTTGTCGGGTCCCACCATCCATCAACCGCTGCCGCCTGATACATCCACCACCCAAACATCGCCATGAACTCAGCCGGAACCAAATATTTCAGGATCCAGCTATAAACCTTACCAAGATTCAAATCGTTACCCGGTACGTTCACTAACTTGTTACGAAACTTTTCTTGTCCATATATTGTCGCCAAAATCGCAACAAATAGCCCGCTGATCATGAGGGCGACCCCCCACACCCAATCTTGGTTTGCAAAAACAGTCATACTCACGGCAGACGGGATTCCACAGATTGCGATCGCGCTCGCTACGAGCCGCACCGCACGCCGTCGATTGATACCTCCATCCATTAAAATTCGAGTTGCCATTTCTATCATGGCAATTAGAGAAGATAATGCGGCACAGAAGAGTGCCAGGAAAAACAGCGGCAGAAGTATAGTTCCACCAGGCACTTGGTTAAACAGTTGTGGAATCCAAATAAAGGTTAAACCTTCATTGCCTGATGCCATGACCTCTAGAGCTTCTGCATTCGACAACAACGCAAACGTAGTCGGAACTATTGCCATGCCAGCCAAGAGCGAGGCAGAATTGTCGCCAAATCCTATGGTTGTTGCATTTAACACCAAGTCATCATTGCGCCGCATATAGGTTGCATAAGTCAGAATCATTCCCCACCCTGCCCCAGTGGACCAGGCAGACTGAGTTAGAGCTTCAAGCCACGTTTTGTAACTTTTAAGGGCTGACAGATCAGGATTAAACAGAAACTCTAAACCGCGTTCGGCGCCTGGAAGCGTAACTGATCGAATAACCGCAACACATAGCAACACAAAAAGAATCGGAATCAATATTCGATTCGCACGTTCGATGCCTGCGACTACTCCTCGTTGAATAATGAAGGCTCCGATTCCAACAGACACCAGATGAAAAAATACAGGCTGCCAAACTGACGTGCTATAGATCTCCCAGTAACCACCAGGTGATACCTCCTGGATACCTCCGGTTAGGGTCAGAACAAAGTACTTTAGTGTCCAACCAGTTACCACCGTGTAATAGAACATAATCATGGTGGTTGTGACGGCAATAAAACCACCCATCCACGCAAACCGCGGACCAATTAAAGTTGCGAAAGAGCCCACGACGCCTCTCCTCGCACCCCGGCCAATGCCAAATTCTGCAATCATTAACGGAAGAGACCAGATGAAAAGAAAAATTATCCAGGGAATAAGGAACGCGGCCCCGCCATTCTCAGCCGCAATACGTGGAAACCTCCATAAATTTCCGGTACCTACGGCCAGGCCAAGACCGGCCAGAATTAATCCCCATCGAGAAGAAAATCTTTCGCCGAGAGCCAAGTTGGTTCCTCCTTGCCGAAGTAAGTGACCTCTTCGCCGTACTCTATATCAAGAAAGCCTGAATGATGGAAGCCTCTCAGTGTTCACTCTCACAAAAGACTTGTTGAAAATACTTCTATTGTAAATCTGACGAAAGCGCCTCATTATCTTGATAGTGATGATCTCAGGGTCTGACTTTTGATATAGAAAACCCATGGAATTTAAGGATTATTACAAGACGCTCGGTTTAACCAAGAAAGCCACTAACGCTGAAGTCAAGAAAGCATACCGGAAATTTGCTCGCAAGTACCATCCAGATGTCAATCAAGGCAATACTCGAGCCGAAGCAAAGTTTAAGGAAATCGGCGAAGCCTATGAAGTCCTTGGAGATCCAGACAATCGTCGTAAATATGATGAACTCGGGGCTAACTGGCGCATGTACGATCAATCAACGCCTGGATCACAAGGTCACCCTTTTACCGGTGGTAATTGGAAGGTAGATTTTCGAGACGCTAAAACTCCTCACAATATCTTTGCAGGCGGGGAAACATTCTCTGATTTTTTTAATGCTTTTTTCTCCGGTCAGACTGCCCAATCAATGTACGACACCACACATAAACAAAGGACTCACCCGCAACAGCCATCTTCAGAGCAGACCATCGCGTTAACACTCGAGGAGGCTTTTCACGGCGTGACCAAACGAGTCACCTTCCTAGGACAGGGACAAACACAATCCGTGGAGGTCCGAATTCCGCCGGGCATTAACGAAGGCGCCAAAATCCGTGTTTCGGGATTAGGTGAAAAACCTAACCTACCGAAAACGAATCAGGAGCTTTATCTCCGTACCTATCTTCACAAACACGAGAAGTTCACCAGAAAAGGCAGCAATCTTTATCTAAGCGTTAAAATTCCCCTAACCACGGCTATTCTGGGTGGAACAGTCAGCTTTGACAATGTGAATAGTCGTTCTCTCCAACTAACAATTCCTGCAGGCACACAAGTTGGTCAAGTCTTTAGACTGAAGGAGAAAGGAATGCCTCTCTTGCGGAAGAAAGGCCAGCGCGGCGATTTGTATGTAACGGTGACCATTACAATGCCTCAGAGTCTTACATCCGAACAGCGTAAGCACTATGAGGCACTAGCTCATCTAGACGAGAGCTAACCAAAAAGAACTAGGTTTCGTTTTTTGGGTGTTGTGGATCAGCGCTAAATCCAACTCGTCGATGCGACTTATCACAGAAGGGCTTCGTTTGAGAAGCTCCACAACGACATAGGGCGAATTGATCTGAACTGACAGAGCACTGTTTCCCGGTCCAATCAATAAGAGTCACATCTTTACCATCTACTCGGTATGGGCCATTCCGCCGCACCTTTATTGTGACCATCGTATGTCTAAGTCATCTTCTGCATAGAGGATAAGAAGTCCGCATTTGACTTGGTTTTACCCATCTTGTCGAGCAAGAGTTCCATTGCTTCCACAGAGGATAGCGGGTTAAGCACCTTCCTTAACACCCACACTCGATTGAGATCATTCTTGTCGAGCAATAATTCCTCTTTTCTAGTACCACTCTTTTGAATATCGATAGCAGGAAATACACGCTTATCAACCAATTTACGCTCGAGATGGATTTCCATATTTCCAGTACCTTTAAATTCTTCAAAGATTACATCATCCATTCTGGAGCCAGTATCCACGAGTGCCGTTGCCATAATCGTCAACGACCCACCTTCCTCGATATTCCGAGCTGCACCAAAAAACCGCTTGGGCTTTTGCAACGCATTCGAGTCCAAACCTCCCGAAAGCACTTTCCCTGATGGCGGAATGACCGTGTTGTAAGCACGAGCAAGCCTTGTTATTGAATCCAAAAGAATAAACACGTCCTTCTTATGCTCAACAAGGCGTTTGGCTTTTTCTACAACCATTTCAGCCACTTGAACGTGACGTTGCGCAGGTTCATCGAAAGTGGAAGAAACGACTTCGCCATCCACCGAACGCTGCATGTCAGTGACTTCTTCTGGTCTCTCATCAATGAGCAGAACAATTAAATAGACTCCAGGATGATTCTTGGCAATTGATTGCGCAATATTCTGAAGCAACATCGTCTTACCAGTCCGAGGAGCCGCCACAATTAAGCCACGCTGCCCTTTCCCAATCGGGGTCATTAAATCCATGACCCGAGCAGACAGATTCTCAGAGGTTGTCTCAAGGTTCGCCCGCTCCAGCGGATAGAGCGGCGTCAGATTTTCAAAGAAAATCTTATCTCGAGCTTGTTCAGGCGCTTCAAAATTGACAGCTTCAACCTTAATGAGTGCAAAATACCGCTCCCCTTCTTTAGGAGGCCTTATCTGTCCAGATACCGTGTCGCCTGTTTGTAAATCGAACTTGCGTATTTGAGAAGGTGAAACATAGATGTCATCTGGACCAGGCAAATAGTTATAATCCGGCGCACGTAGAAAACCAAATCCGTCTGGTAGAACTTCTAGAACTCCCTCTGAAAAGATAAAACCGCTCTTTTCCGTTTGGGCTTTCAAGATTTGAAAGATCAGCTCTTGTTTGCGCATTCCAGTTGCGCCTGTAACATTCAGATCTTTCGCAACTTGTGTGAGTTTCTGGTTACTCATGTCCTTCAACTCACTGATATTTAGGGTGTTCCCTTTTCGACTCTTGGATGTTGTCGGCCGCTCCTCGGTTCCATTGGTATCCGGTGAAGCTTCTGACGTCTCGTTGACTGGCGCTGATGCGCTCTTAGTATTATTTGCCATTAGAAAAACTGAACTATTGGATTTTGGTGAGGTATGTTGTGCCGAAGTCTCGATTGCTCCGGCGATTATTCAAATTTTACTCAACTTGGAGGAGACCCAAGCACAGAAAAGTATATGGTTGATTTAATGCACTGTCAATACTTCAGTTAAAGAATTCTAATTAGCGCTAATACCAAGATTATTAATCTTTGACAGAACCTGAAAGTCAGATCCCGTCCAATTGCAGGCTGGAGTACAATCAACCTCGTGCGCCGTCACATCGCACTTCTCTTGCTTCTCACGGGACTAACCTTTTTCACAGGGTTGGGTCGCACTGTCATAACTGATTCTGACGAGGCCTACTACGCAGAAGCCGGCCGTGAAATGCTGGAGAGTGGAGATTGGCTAACTCCATACTTTAATTACACTCCAAGATTCGAAAAGCCAGTCTTCCATTACTGGTTAATAGCAACCAGCTATAAAACGTTTGGAGTTAACGAAGCCACTGCTCGTTTACCTTCAGCGCTAGCGGGCCTCGGGTTGGTTCTATTAACCTACGTGGTCGGATTCCGTTGGTACAACGTAAATGTAGCACTGCTTGCTGGTGTTATTGTCGCGACAACTTTTGGCTATTTCTCGCTGTCACGCATGGCCTTACCCGACTTACCTTTAACATTTTTCATTATTCTTTCAACATGGGCGGGCCTTGCAGCGACTTCCGATTGCTCGACAGATCAACTTGGGCGTTCCAGCTTTCTGACATACAGCCGAAAATGTTATTTGCTGGCTTCGAGTGCTGCAGCTGTTGGATTTCTGACAAAGGGCCCAGTCGCTATTCTTCTTCCGCTACTCGTTATTGGATCAATCAAGGTTTGGGAGCACCCTCAACGCATTCGAATTATGAAGTCATTATGGCTATCTGGCTCAGATGTCTTCACCCTGGCTCTTGCAGCCAGTCTCGGTGTTCTTATAGCAGCGCCTTGGTTTGTCATGATGGTCCATGAACACGGTGTCGAGTACCTCTCAAGATTCTTTATTGCTGAAAATGTTGCACGCTTTTCAACAGAAGCCTTCAATCCTGCACGTCCGGCCTGGTTCTATTTACCAATACTAGCCGGTGGCCTATTCCCCTGGTCACCATTTTTGGGGCTGTTTGCACCGATACTTAAAAACCTGATAAACAAATCGCGGCGCCTCACAGCAATTGAAGTTCGACTTTTGGTGTGGACGACCGTGCCATTGATTTTCTATACACTCTCAATTGGCAAGCAGCCTCGATATATTCTCCCAGTCCTACCACCTCTGGCTATTCTTTTGGCGCATATTATTCTCGAAAGACTTAAGGCGAGACCACGATCAACCTCCGATCGTCTATTTGATGGGGCCACATTATTTATTGGGATCACCTGGATAGCTATTGGCATATTTATCTTACGCGCTACCCCATTATTTGACTCGGTGTCTATTTCAGGTGGCAGCATCGCTGGAGGCATCATTGTCGCGTGTGGACTCGGCCTTGCATTATCAATGTTCTTTCGAGTTCGTGACCACGTTCCAATGTTTATTGCAATCGGTAGCATCTGCACTTTATTGGCGCTGCACTTCTCTGTTCTGACACCTTCAAGGCCGAGCGCCGTTGAAAAAACGGCTTCGGCTATTCATCAGTTGCGTCAAGCAAATGAACCTCTTGGAGTTGCAGGCGTGTTTGTTCGCAACCTACCGTTTTACACGGGATTACGACAGACAAATATTGTCAACGACGATCAAGCCGTAAACTTCTTGCAATCATCAGGGCGAGTAATGTGTGTTTTGACTGATAAACAACTTGACCGTCTTGAGGCTCGTCTAGGTCGAACCTTTTTGAGACTATTCAGAACTACATACTTTAATACTGCAAATATCCGTATCCGATCCCTAATAGACCCTGATGCTGGTAGAGTAATTCAAACCGTGCTTGTTGTAGCAAATAAATAGATCGCGGCTAAAAAGCCTTACTAGTCTTCAGGAAAGATTTTACCCGGATTAAGAATGCCATTAGGATCGAACGCTTGTTTTAATCGTTTCATGAGTGAAATAGTTTCATCCGAAAGTTCCATGCCAAGAAATGACGCCTTGGAGAGGCCAATTCCATGCTCACCACTAATTGATCCCTCAAGGCGAACTACTTCGGCAAACAATGCCAGTTCAGCCTGACGAGACCTCGATACGGCTTTCGCATCTTTAGGATCAACCATGATGTTAACGTGGATATTCCCATCACCTATATGACCAAAACAGGCGATCGTTAAGTCGAACTTTTCGCGAAGTTGTTGAATAAATTCAAAAAGCGAAGAAATCCCACTCCTTGGAACTACAACATCATGATTTATTTTTAGGTCAGCGATCGTTCTTAAAGAAGGCGACAACTCTCTACGGACTCTCCATAATTCATTTCGCTCCTCATCATTTGTTGAACGAAGAACCTCGGTTGCACCAGCCCTAACGCATGCAGTCTCGACAAGCGCCGCCTCTTCTCCTACCGCCACCTCAGTTCCATCAACTTCAATTAACAAGAGTGCGCCAGTTCCATCGGGTGCCAACGTCCGATCTTCCAGGTATTGAGCTACTGCATCGAGAGACCTCTCATCGATCAATTCCATTGCAGCGGGGATGATACGTTCTTGAATCAGCCCAACAACGGCCTTCACTGCAGAGTCTATACTGGTAAATGTTGCCCGAAGTGTCTCTCGCGACCGTGGTTTTGGAATAAGCCTCAATATAACTTTCGTGATAATTGCAAGAGTCCCTTCTGAACCAATTATAATTTTCGTAAGATCATAACCAACTACATTCTTGATGGTTTTACCACCAGTC
>ERZ651768.1664-NODE-1664-length-16132-cov-7.232202_pt1 | contig 16132 bp, 12 predicted proteins | sample MGYA00514754_ERZ651768 | MGnify/ENA metagenome assembly ERZ651768
AAAGGTGCGGATGTGAATGCGAAGGATTATGTTGGCGACACACCGCTAGAGTGGGCCATCATTTTCAATCACCCCGAAACTGCCAACCTCCTCCGCAAACGCGGCGGCAAGACGGGTGAAGAATTGAAAGCTGAAGAGAAATGAAATTAACATACTTCCTAACATTTTTGTTTTTTCTGTTCCTTGAGATTAGGTCTTCATTTGCGGGGCCAATGAAACCTCTTGGGCCTTTAAACATAGAGGGTACAATTATTAAAATATCATGGCACCCCGAAGAATTTCGTAAGGGAATTCCGGGATTGTCTGGAAGTGCCGGGCAAGATCGTACCATACCGGCGCACTACAGGCTTTCTCTATCCGGAACGTGGGAAAACAGAGAGGAAGGCTCTCCCTCGAGCACGCACAAGGGGGATATCGATATAAGGATCAATCATCCACTGAATGACAGTTTTCTGACAAAGAATATCAGCGTTAGAATTAACGGTTATAGGGAGAACGGCGATGAAGGGGGTATACGCTCAAGTTTTGAGAAAATCGAGATTTTAGGAACCAAAGAAAGACCTGAGATTATTAACCTTTTTATTGATGAGAAATCAGTAAAACTTTTGGTTGATTTCAAACAGACTTTTGATTGGGGGAAAATTACGTTCGTTTCCAAAAAGACATTTCAAGACCGGGGTGGTGGTCGCATACCTCATCAAATAAAATTCGGCCAGCATGAGGAGGGTTTTTTCAGTTGGCGTCAGTATGATTACATTGAGAGGGGTGAGTACAAGGTTATAGATCAATTTACTGTCGAGGCGGAAATCTTAAGGCGAAAGAAATTCACAGGAGTTTTTGATCCCAATACGAACCTTTTGGAGTTCGATGGATTGGAATATAAACCTTTTATGATAACGCCGAAGGCATCTATAGAGGCATCGAAAGATTTAAAGATTTGGAGTAAAGTCTCGTTAAACAGAGAATTACCAAGTGAGTATAAACGACTTTCCCCAGTTGAGTTAGAGATAAAATTTGAATTAGAGAGTAATAATTTTATTCGAGTAACAATTGAAGAGGACTAATTTTCGGATATGAAGCAAATACCAATCACAACAATCGCAGCCGTGCTGTTGGTGGGGTGATGCAGTTGACATGGATGCCTCTATAATTGTAAGTATAAATATTGTTCGCTGCGGAGCCAGGTTTCTGGGCAGGCGAAGCGCCCCCTTGGTCATTACCGCCCTGGCGGTGTGTCTCGTGGCGACACCCCTTGTAGCGTTATCGGACGATGACATAAATGATTTGCAGACGAAGATCAAGTCGGTGGAGGTGCGCGAACGTCGCGAGGCCGCGCGCACGCTGTCCCAGATTGGCGACAACGCGGCACCGGCCCTGTCAGCGCTGATCAAAGCGCTCGATGACAAGGACGAACAGGTTATCGCCCACGCTCTGGCGGCCATCACTCAACTCGGCCCAAACGCTCAAGCAGCAGTCCCTCGCCTCATTGATAACCTTAAGAACAAAAATGCCCAGGTTCGCTTTCGGTCGGCATACGCACTTGGCCAAGTCGGGCCGGAGGCGGTCGGGCCGCTCATCGAGGCGCTCAATAGCGAATCGCCGCACCAACGCGCCGGGGCGGCAACGGCACTCGCCTGGATCGGACCCGACGCACTTGCCGCCATCGACGGGCTCGTCCAAGTCCTCGGCGACCCCGATTCCAGGGTGCGTGACGAAGCGACACGCGCCCTTGGCCACATGGGACCCGAATGTGTATCGCCGGTATTGGTCGCACTGTCGACCGGGGATGCCGATGTGAGGTGCTCCGCCCTGCAGGTCTTTGCGAAGCTCGGCCAGGATGCCCAGGGGGAGGTTCTCACGATTCGAAGGTTTGTCACCGACGATGCGCCAGCAGTCCGCATTCGAGCTGCACAGGCTCTTGCTCATGTGGGCATACCGCGGGCCGAGTTGCTCCAGATTCTTGTGGAACTGCTCCAGGATGAGCATGACGACGTCCACCATGCTGCCGGCGAACTTTTTATGCTGGTCCGACCGCGCGAGGCAACGGTTCCGCACCTCACCCGGCTGATCGAAGGTGAGGATGTCGCCACCGTGCTTCGTGCTGCGCACCTGCTGAGTCGGTTCGACGGGGTGGCCAAAAGTGCCGTGCCAGCGCTCGTCAAAGCCACGGCGCGCCTCGGCGAGCAGGATGCACAGGCTGTATTACCCAAAGCGCTCGGCGTCATCGGCGAAAGCGCGGTGGAAGATATCATCGCAGGACTTGCGGCTTCGCAATATCCCGAGACGACACTCCGGCGCTATGTCGATGCCCTGATCCTGATCGGTCCCGACGCAATTTCTTCACTGGCCAACGCTTTGTCCCATACCTCACCACAGGTTCGCTCGGGCGCAGTCCTGACCTTGGGCACAAGTGGGAAATCCGCCGGACACCTCGTTCCGAAGATCATCACTCTGCTCGACGATGACGATGCTTTCGTTCGCGCTAGTGCCGCGGAAGCGCTTGGCAAGCTCGGTCCGGCAGCCCGTGCTGCGGCACCGATACTGGCCGGGAAGCTTAATGATACAGTGTCACGCGTCCGGGCAGCGGCAGTCGGCGGCTTGGGAAAAACGGCCGGCGATGATGTGACCTATGCTGCTTTATTCGCAACCGCCCTAAACGCCGATGAAGCAAGTGTTCGTATCGCCGCCACTCGTGTGCTGAGCAAGCTCCCCGCTATTGCCACGGCCGCTGCTGAAAACCTGGTTGCAGCGCTGGTTGACGAAGATGAACATGTCCGTGCCGGAGCGGCACGTGCGTTGGGGGCGGCGGGCAAAGACATCGCTTCAAGTGTCCCTGCACTCGTGCAGCAATTGCGAGACCCGGTTGATGAGGTTCGCGTGGAAATTGTACGTGCGCTTGGCGCGATCGGTGAGACCACACCGGGGGTGATTGCGGAACTGGGTGCCACCATCGCCGATCCATCGCCCAAGGTGCGCCGGCAGGGCGTGCTGACTCTGCGCGGACTCGGACCGGACGCCATGCCTGCAGTGCCTCAACTTGTCGAGGCGCTCGACAATAAGGACAACGACTTTCGCATTCTCGTGATCGAATCGTTTCGGCCCATTATTAGTGATGTCTCCGAGTTGTTGAAGCCGCTGCTCAAGGCCACAAAGGATCCCGACCGCGAGGTTCGCCGTACTGCGGCCTACGAGATCGGCGAGATCGGCGAGACAGCCCAGGAAGCGGTTCCCACCTTGTTCCTGATGATTGAGGATGATGTCGACCGCTATGCCGCGCGGGCTGCAGTCAACAAGATTAGTCCACGTGATGTCCCGCTGCTGATCAAGAAGATGACCAACGAGAGCCCCTTTGTCCGTATAACCGCTTGCGAGGCGCTAAACACCCTCGGCCTCGATGCCGCCGAGGCGCTCGAGTTTCTCGAGGGGCGACTGGCTGACAAGGCGCTGCAGAAACAAGCCGAGATGGGTGGGGATTACGGCATTCGGCGTTGCATCTCCGAAACGGTCAAGAAGCTGAAGAAGGTCAAGTGAACTGCCTGTGTCACTACACGCGTGGCACACGAACGTTGAGGCCGTCGAGCCGCCCCGTGCTGTCGCCATGCGATTCGGCATGCACGCCCACCCGGTCGAGCAGGGACAGGTAGAGATTGGACAGCGGCGTCTCGTTGGGATACCGGACATGACGTCCGGAATCAATGGTTCCACCACCACGACCGGCAAGGAGAATTGGCAGATCTTCGTGGTTGTGCTTGTTGCCGTCACTGATCCCGCTTCCGTACACAATCATGCAGTTGTCCAGCAACGTCCCGTCGCCCTCGCGGATAGACTGTAAACGTCCCAGCAAATAGGCGAACTGTTCGATATGGAAGCGATTGATCTTCGCGATCTTTGCCTGTTTCTTCAGGTCACCGGCATGATGGGACAACTCGTGATGCCCCTCAGGAACGCCGATGAATCGATAATTGCGGTTACTCCCGGCACTCGCATACATGAAAGTGGAGACTCGCGTCACGTCGCTCTGAAAAGCCAGGATCATCATGTCGCTCAGAAGGCGAATGTGATCCCGATAACTCCCGGGGATACCGGCTGCAGGCGCTGTTATATCCGCATCATGCAGGAATGTTGATTGGGTCTCAGTCACCTCGAGCCGCCGCTCCACCTCGCGAATCGCTGTGAAGTACTCATCCAGCTTCTGCCGGTCCTTGGTACCCACACGGCCTTGGAGACTGTGTGCCTGCCCAAGGACATAATCGAGAATGCTCCGACGCTCGTGACGGCGCCTTGCCTGAACGGCGCGATCCTCATGCGCGTAACCACTGCCGAACATCCGCTCAAAGACAACTCGCGGATTAATTTCCTTGGGCATTGGTGTGGTCTCGCTGCGCCACGAGATATTGCGCGTGTAGGCGCAACTATAACCTGAGTCGCACGGCCCCGGCTTGTTTCCATTGTCGCAACCGAGTTCCAACGACCGAAGCCGGTTGCCACGGCCGATGACATCCGCGGCGACCTGATCAACAGACCGTCCCAAGCGGATGTCGGCTCCGCCGGTTTTCACCGGCTGCACCCCAGTCAGGTACGTGGCGCATGAGCGCGCATGATCCCCGCCCCCATCGCCATTGGCCCGCGCCTTGTCATGCGTCAGCCCGGTGAGTACGAGGAAATCCCGCTGATACGGCTTGAGCGGCTCGAGAATCGGTGACAGTGCGTAGTTGGCACCATCGCGCTTGGGTGTCCACTCGGGCACCTGAACACCATTCGGGATGTAAATGAATGCCACGCGCCGGGGCGGCTTGGGCGCAACTGCGGCGGCAGCCATGGGGATCGACTCCAAAAACGGCAACGCAACGCTGGCACCCAAGCCACGCAGGAACGTGCGCCGGGATCGGGTTGTTTTTTCTTTCATGGTGAACTTTCTTGACTGCGTTTCATCCGGAACGGCACGGATCTGACAACCTCAATCACAAGACGTGAAAAACGGTAATCGTCCGCCTCAACCGCCTTGACAATATCCTCCAAGGCGCAGTCGTCAAAATACTCGATTCCGCGCCCCAATGCATAGGTCAATAATTTCTCGGAAAGACACCAGACAAAGTCACGCTTGCGCTCAAGCAGAACCTTTTTCAGGTCTACCGGTCCATCAAAAAATGTGCCGTCTGGAAGGGTGCCCGCCGCGTTGATGGGGAACTTGCCATCCCGGGTACGCCATGCCCCTACGCCATCGTAATTCTCAAGGGCGAAACCAATCGGATCCATGATCCGGTGGCACGATGCACAAACCGGATCGGCACGATGCTTCTCAAGCCTTTCTCGCAAAGAAGCCGCCTGCACCTCTTCAGTCTCCTCGCTAAGATCCCCGGCATTAGGCGGTGGCGGCTTGGGTGGCATGCCGAGAACTTGGCCCAGAATCCACTTGCCCCGCTTGACCGGCGAAGTGCGTGTGGGGTTGGATGTAAGGGTAAGAATGCTTGCGTGACCCAAAATCCCTCCCCGGCGTCCATCCTCAAAACTCACCCGGCGAAAGTGTGCCCCCTCGATGCCGGGAATCCCGTAATGCCTGGCAAGCCGTTCGTTGATGAAGGAAAAGTCGGCATCCAGAAGTGTCAGCACGCTGAGATCGTCGCTCGCGACCGCACTGAAAAAAAGCTCTGTTTCCCGCCTGCTATCGCGGCGTAAATCCTCGTCGAAAGCCGGATAATAACCCGGATCAGGCGTGATCGTCTCCAGACGACGAAGTTGCAGCCATTGTGCGGCGAAGTTCTCCGCCAACGCCGACGCTCGCCTGTCCTTCAGCATACGCCGCACCTGCTGCTCCACGACGGCGGGGTTGGTCAGCTTGCCCGCCTTGGCCAAGGCGGCGAGTTCATCGTCGGGCAGGCGGCTCCACAAAAAAAATGAAATGCGCTCGGCGAGTTCAAAGCCGCTCAGCGGCTGTATCGCGTCCGCTTGGCCAAGCACCGGGATCTCAACAACATGGAACAAAAAATTCGGGGAGACCAGTATCGCCTGCAACGCGAGCCGGATGCCCTGTTCGAAACTTGCGCCGTCAGCATGCACGGATTCGACCAGTCGAAGAAGCTCATCCATATCGCCATCCCGCAACGGCCGTCGAAACGCACGACGCGCAACCGGCTCGAGGATTTGCCGGGCGCATGGCAGCCAATCAGCCTCACTTTTTGGCAGACAGGTGAGAAGATCGCTTGGCCCTTTCGCGGGAGTGCCACCGATCACCTCATCGGCGATCCCCTCCGCCGCCGCGAGGTACTTGTCGAAGAGTACGGGCGAGAGTGAGAGCACATCGCCGATGTTGTCGAAGCCATAACCCGTGTCGTCAGAGGGAAAGTCCCGAGCTGGCTTAAAGTCGATCCCGAACAGGTCGGCAACCACATTGTTGTACTCGGTGCGGTTGAGCCGCCGCAATGTCACATGGCCTGGATCACGAACACCATCGCAGTTGAGCGCCGCCAGAGCCTCATCAATCGCCCTCTCCACTTTCTGCCGGTCGACCTCCGGAGGCTGCGGCGCCTTCTTTGGAGGCATCTTGCCCCGGCGCAACATCCTGAGCACCTTCTTCCATTGCTTGCGCTCCCTGCGAATTGGACTTTCCGGACCATAGGCTGCGAGGTTTAAACCGGCCTTGGGTTTCTCCAAACCATGACACTCGGTGCAATGTTCCTGCAGGAACGGAAGGATCGGATTTGCCCACAAATCATCCGCCCACAAGGCCAGTCCCAATGCACCATGAAAGAAGAACGACAGGCAAAGCAGAAACCGGATACGGGAGGGAGTAACTTTCATAAACCAGCAAAGGCCAAAATGAGCGCAATATCGCCCTTGCTTGTCAAGCCCGATAAAGGATCAAAGTTTCGAAAACCTAATAAGCCCCGGGCTGTGATTATCCAAAGAAAGCCCGGCTTGGGTTTTAGTGTCATGGCTGAAAAATGGACGATGTCCCCATCCTTGTTTCATAAAGCACTGAAGCCCGCTGATATGGGTGATTCGGATCGACTTTAATCTCTACACGAATGCGAGCCTCGCGAGGTAATGGGAAACAATTGCCAGCTCCAGTGATATCATGCAGCGCTTGAAATAATCGATTAATCTGCCAACTCTCGTTTCTGACCGATGAAACACCTCCTACTCACAACAATCGCAGCCTTGGCGTACTTTGCTGAATGTTCTGCAGTTCAGGCAATACCGAATATCGTGCTGATCAATGCCGATGACCTTGGCTACGGAGATCTTGGCTGTTATGGCGCCACCCATGTGCGAACACCCAACATTGACCGTCTCGCAAGAGAGGGACGGCGTTTCACCGATGCGCACTCGGCCTCTGCTGTTTGCTCACCTTCACGTTACGGTCTATTGACCGGCCGATATCCGCTAAGAAAGAACTTCTGGGGGCCGACTCCAATGAACCAGCGATTGACCATCGACGTGACTCATCTGACGCTGGCTTCATTATTAAAAGGCGCTGGATACGACACCTCTTGTATTGGTAAATGGCATTTAGGTTTTGGAGAGAAGGAACCGAACTGGAATGGCGAACTGAAGCCCGGCCCGCTTGAAGTGGGATTTGAATACTACTTCGGAATTCCATCCGTCAACAGCGGACCGCCGTTCGTGTATGTCCAGAATCATCGTGTTGTTGGAGCCGACCCATCTGATCCGTTGGTGTATGGACAAACTTCCATTACCAAGCGATATCCAGAAAAAAGTGGTTATCAGAGGATTGGTGGAGCTGAAGCGGCTCACAAGCTTTATATCGATGAATTGATAGGGACGACGCTGAAAGATAAAGCAGTAAGTTGGTTGAAGCAGAGATCGGGTCAAAAGCCTTTTTTTCTGTATCTCGCCACGACGAATATTCATCATCCGTTCACACCGGCCAAACAGTTCGTTGGCACAAGTGAGTGCGGTCTCTATGGCGATTTCATCCATGAACTTGACTGGATTGTAGGAGAGATTCTCATCACTCTGGACGAACTGAAGGTTGCGGACAATACGCTAGTCATCTTCACCAGTGACAATGGCGGCATGCTTCACGTCACAGGCCAGAGGGCCTGGCGTGCTGGACACCGGATGAACGGCGACCTTTTGGGTTTCAAATTTGGTGCCTGGGAAGGCGGCCACCGGGTTCCCATGATTGCGCGATGGCCTGGAAAGATTCCAGCGAATACGACTTCGGATTGTTTGTTGAGTCAGATTGATCTGGCGGCGACCCTGGCATCAGTCGTGGGTCATCCGCTCAAAGAAGGTGAGGCTCCGGATAGCATGAATCAGCTTGCTAACTTTATCGGATCGCCAAAATTGCCGATTCGTAAAACACTCATCATTTCACCTAATAGCCCGGAGCATCTTACGGTCAGGCACGAACAATGGGTATACATACCCCGACAAGATTCCGGCGGGTTTCAGGGTAAGAATGTCGGCGACCACCTCTTGGCTGGCGCTGCTTCTCTGAAATTCACGGGGAATTCGAATTCGGATGTTGTCGGCGGCAAGTTACGAACCGGTGCGCCACCGGCCCAACTCTATGATCTAGAAAAAGATCATTTTCAGGTAAGCAATGTCTATTCAAAACACCCTGAAGTTGTGCGCGAACTTGAAAGCATCTTGCAAAGATACAAGTCTATAATTCCATCCACAAAGCGTCTAGGTTGGATTAATATCAATCAATGATGAAATGCATATCGAGTTCCGCCGCACTCCTTCGCAAACACGGCGGCAAGACGGGTGAAGAATTGAAAGTTGAAGGGAAGTAGATTCAGCAAAATCCGCAGCCCTACCTGTAAACCGACACAAAAAATGAATGACGAAACCCCTTCTACTCCCGGAATTGCCACTGGCGTTATGGAACCTAATCGTGCCCTCTTGATCCTTACGCTGGGCATATTGAGCCTAGCTTTGTGCTGCTTTGGCTTTTTTACCGGTATACCGGCTTGGATTATGGGCAAAGGTGACTTGGCAAAGATGGCATGATGGACCCTGAAGGCAAAGGCCCTACCAAGGCTGGCATGATCTGCGACATTATCGGCTGTATCATGTCCCTAAGTTTGTGGGTAACATGGTTTGTTCTGGACTTATGGTTTCCGCATATCCTCCGGAATTTTGCCATTGCCGAGCCTGGGTGAACTCCGCCACGCTTCCCTTCTGCTGGTAATTCTCTGTTTCTACTGCCATTATTTCTGGGCCACTATTTCTGCAATGAAACACATACTAATCGCAATCGCAGCCGTGCTGTTGGTGGGGTGCGCCTCAACTAAAAGCCTCAATTTTTCTACCATTTCTATTGGCATGAATAAACAGCAGGTCATTGCTTTGAAAGGAGAACCATTCAGGGTCGCGGCCATGGACGGGTTGGAATACTTTATTTACAGAGGCTTTGATAAGGAACTCTTTAAACCTAATGGGTTCAGTGTCTATGAAGCTTTTATCCGATTCAAAGATGGTAAGGTAGATGCCTATGGAAGATTAGATGATTTCGATAGCACGAGGCACAAAGAATTGTTGATCAAGAAAGCTGAAGGCAAATGAAACGAACACTACTAACACTCGCTATTGCCTCGATACTGGCCGCAACCGGGTGCGGCGCATGTTTACAGTGATACGCTTGGCCAGGCGCTTGGCCGTTGGGGCGGCCGTTGTTGGGTCGCTTGGTTTGTTGGCGCAGGGTGTTGGTGCCGCAAACAAACGCACCGTTTCGCGCGTCGCCGGTGAGACGCCACGCAACATCATTTTCGTGCTGGCGGACGATCATCGGTTTGATGCGATGGGCTTTGCCGGTCATCCGTTTCTCGAGACGCCAAACCTCGATCGGATGGCCAGGGGCGGCGCCTGGTTTCCGAATGCCTTTGTCACAACGTCGCTTTGTTCGCCGAGCCGCGCCAGCATTGTCACCGGCCAGTACGCGCACAATCATCAGGTGGTGGACAATTACAATCCGCTGCCGGAAGGGCTGATCTTTTTTCCGGAATACATGCAGGCGGCTGGTTACAAAACGGCGTTCGTCGGCAAATGGCACATGGGCGGCAACGTCGACCACGCGCAGCCGGGCTACAATCACTGGGTGAGTTTCAAGGGGCAGGGGACGTATTGGCCGGACGGCCACGGCACGAGTCGCAAGGTGCCGCAAACCAGCTACGACGGGTTCAACGTCAACGGCAAACGCGTCCCGCAAAAGGGCTACATCACCGACGAATTGACCGACTACGCGCTGGAGTGGCTGAGCGAGCAAAACAACGACAAACCGTTTTTTCTGACGCTGTCGCACAAGGCTGTGCACGCCGATTTCGTGCCGGCGGATCGTCACAAGGGCCGGTACAAAAACAAGAAGCTACCGGTACCGAAGACGTTTGCGAAGGGCGGCAAAAACTTTCGCAACAAGCCGCGCTGGCTGCGGGACCAGCGCAACAGTCGGCACGGCGTGGACTTCGCCTACAACCTGTCGGACTTCGACCTGAACGCCTATTACATCCGTTACTGCGAGACATTGTTGGCTGTCGACGAAAATCTCGGCCGCCTGTTTGATCTGCTGGAGAAGAGGGATTTGCTGAAATCCACGGTGGTCGTGTACATGGGCGACAACGGATTTCAGTTTGGCGAACAGGGCTTGATCGACAAGCGCACCGCCTACGAGGCATCGATGCGCGTGCCGTTCCTGATGCACTGCCCGGAGGTGATCAATGGCGGTTCGGTGATCAAGAAAGTCGTTGCCAACATCGACGTTGGCCCGACGCTGCTTGAGGTGGCCGGGCTCTCGACGCCCGGGCACATGGATGGCCGCAGCTTTTGGCAATTGGCCAAGGGCAACGACATCCCGTGGCGCGACTTCGTGTTGTACGAGTATTTTTGGGAGCGCAACTATCCCCACACGCCGACCATCCATGCGGTGCGCGGCGAGCGCTTCAAGTACATCCGCTACCACGGATTGTGGGACACCAACGAACTGTATGACCTGCAGGCCGATCCGGACGAGACGACCAATTTGATCTTTGAGCCGGAACATCAGGAAACCGTCGCCAAGCTGAACAAGCGGTTGTTCGAGTTGTTGGCGAAAAGCGGTGGGATGAATTTACGCTTGGCCCCCGACCGCGGACCGACGTTCCCCAAGCGGCATCCGGAACGTTCCGGCCCGGCCGATTTCCCCAAACAATTCTATGGAACCAGCGAGTGAGTGGCCCACAGGACCAGATACAACTCTTCCAGGGTTGAACTCCAACCAGTCTCACTTGGCGGGGAGGGTAAATGTATCGTTTTAATTCGTTGTTCACTTGCTGTGAAGCGTTGGTCTAGCTGTGTTCTGTTTTGCGTGCTGGCGCATATGGCGGGGCTGACCTATCATTTTTTCATGCAACACATCGCGTCCATGCTGGGGCTTTTCCTTTGCGCCCTCCTCCTAAACCCAGGCTCTGCCTTCGCCCAGGAACAAAAGACCACCGTGACCACCTTCACCTACAAAAAGGTCGGGGACTTGGAAATCAAACTGGACGCGCATCGAGCGGCGGATAAAAAGATTCGGCCCCTCGCGGTATGGATCCACGGCGGGGCGCTGATCAACGGTGGCCGTCAAGGCATCGGACCTGGACGGCAGTTGTTGCAAGCGGGTTACGTGGTGGTTTCCATTGATTACCGGCTTGCCCCGGAGACCAAGCTGCCTGAGATCATTTCGGATGTGGAGGATGCCTTTGAATGGATTCGTAAAAATGGGCGCGAAAAATTTCAGGCGGACACTTCCAAGATCGCTGTCCTCGGCGGCTCCGCCGGTGGATACCTGACTTTCTCCACCGGCTTCCGCGTCCAGCCGCCGCCCACGGTGCTGGTGTCCTACTGGGGATACGGCGACCTCATTGGACCTTGGTACAGCGAACCCAGTCCGCATGCCCGGCATCAGGGTAAAAGCCAGGCCTTTGCCGAAATGGCGGTCATTGAAGCCGGGCCTCCGGTGGCCAATTCCCGGGATCGCAAAGGCAACGGAGGCACTTACTATCGAACCTGCCGAAAACTCGGAATCTGGCCGGAGAAAGTCAGTGGATTTCCTGAAAGCGAGGCCAAGAAATTTGCCCCCTTTATGCCCGCCTTAAACGTTTCCCCCACCTACCCGCCAACCCTGATGATCCATGGCACGAAAGACACCGACGTGCCGCATGAGCAAAGCCTCATCATGGCGCGTGAATTCAGGAAACACGGCATTCCCCACCGGTTGATTTCCGTCCAAGGCGGCGAGCACGGCCTTGGGGGAGGCAAGCCCGAGGACATTCGCGCTGCTCACGCCGCCGTTCTGCCTTTCATTAAGAAATATATGAAATGACGCCCCGCAATCGTGTGCACCGCTGAACCCCATTTGTTGACTGGTCCGCATGAAGGCTGGTCAATCCTCGGAAACAGTTAAAACACCTTGAAAACTACGCTCACCGGGATGACTGTTGTCTCGCTATGAAATCACTACTTATCACAACAATCGCGATTCGATGAAAATATTATTGCTCACGACACTTATTGGCCTAGCGCCCTTGGTTTCCGCCGAGGAAAAAGACTGGATAAAACTGTACAACGGCCAGGATTTGACCGGTTGGCAGACCACCGGTAATTGGCTTCCGCAAAAGGACGGCTCCCTGCTCATTCAACCGCGCCCGGGTGAAAAAGGGTGGCAGCGTTACGGGGCCTACCTCTGGAGCAAGAAGAAGTACAAGGACTTTGTCCTGCACGTTGAATACAAATACCCACCCGGCGGTAACAGCGGCGTGTTCTTCCGCGTGGGAGACTTGAAAAACCCGGTCCAATCCGGCATCGAGGCGCAGATTCTCGATTCAACCAAAAAGAAGGGCAAGATGGGGCCCCACGACCACGGCGGCATCATCCGCACTGTCGGCGCTTCAAAGAACATGTCCAAGAATCCCGGCGAATGGAACCAAATGATTGTCACTTGCAAAAGCCACCACCTGCTGGTGGAACTGAACAGCGAAAAAATTGTCGATATCCAACTGGATAAGACGCCCATGAAAGACCGGCCGCTCGAGGGCTACATTGGCCTGCAGGACCACGGCGAACCGAACAACCTTTTTTTTCGGAACATCAAGATTAAGAGACTCTAGCGAACGGTGTGCCATCCGGTTTAGCCTGACGGAAACCGCCGACCTCCCCCGCAAACACGGCGGCAAGACGAGTGAAGAATTGAAGGCTGAAGGCAAGTAAACCAACCCGACCATACAACCGCAATATGGCCCAAAAACAATCTCACAACACCATTTTGGCAATGGGAAAGAGAGCCGGAACGCCGTTCCAAAACAATTCAGTATTCCTTTGACATTCCCAGCTTCCCCTTGGATACTAACGTTACCAATGAAATCCATTCCATCGTTAATTGAAATTCGTAAGCGTGTGGCTTTCACGCTTATTGAGCTCCTAGTGGTGATCGCCATTATCGCTATCTTGGCAAGTCTACTTTTGCCGGTATTGTCAAGGGCCAAAGACAAAGGCTATGGCGCCATTGATTTGAACAACAACAGACAGGTGATGATGGCAATGACGATGTACACACAGGATCACGAGGACTACATGCCGGCGCCAGGATGGGGAACGGGTCGCGCGTCTTGGCTTTATGGCGCCGGTTTCCCGCGAGGCGGCAATGGCGCCACGGACCAAATGGTCGCGCGGCAACTGGAATCAGTGAAGAAAGGTCAACTTTGGCCTTACTTGGAGACCGAAAAAGTTTATATGTGTCCACTTGACTTCAAGGAACAAAAAGGCTCCAAAAAGAGGCTCTTTGACCAACGGGTGGTCTATCTGAGTAGTTACGTGTGGAATGGATCGATAATTAGTTATGGGCGGCTTGCAAATGCGAACACTCACAAACTCAGTTCTTTCAAATCCCATTATATTCTTCAATGGGAAGGCGATGAGTTAAATCCATTCTTTTTTAACGATGTTTCGAGCCGGCCGGATCGTGGAATCTCCCAACGCCATGGCACTATCGCCGCAAAAGATTTTAGAAGAAACGCCGGCGGAGGCGCCCATGTCGGGACTTTCGGTGGCTCCGCGCGATATATCACCTACACCGAATATTATGCCTTAGCTGGCGCGCCAATGACCAGTGGTGCTGCACTCAGTGACTCCGCCTTGCCCAATGCCCTTTGGAATGACCCCCAAGATCCCCGACGGGGCGGGGCGGGGCGTTAATTATCCTGTTTTTGAGGTCATATTTTCACAATGATGAAACACCTCCTACTCACAACAATCGCAGCCGTGCTTCTGGTGGGGTGTGGGGAGGCGCAGCAATCGCCTCCTCCAGCAGAAACTAAACCAGTTGAACCGGTTGCTGAAAATGCAAAACCAGAACCTACAACAGCAAAACCAGAACACCCACAAGCAAATCGTGCGTTGATTGAAGCAACGGCAACAGGAAACGTTGAGGCCATCAAAAAAGCCATTGCTGATGGAGCGGATGTGAATGTGAAGGCGGTTGGTGGAGGGACTCTTTTGTTTATTGCGGCTCATGAAGGTCACAGGGAAGTCGCCGAACTACTAATTGCCGAAGGTGCAGATGTAAATGAGACGAATGGTAGTGGTGAAACGCCGCTGGATTATGCCAAAGGCGAAACCGCCGACCTCCTCCGCAAACACGGCGGCAAGAGGGGTGAAGAATTGAAAGCTGAAGGGAAATGAAAATAGCGAGCATTGTCACAGTGGTTGTACTTTCCCTAATTGGAGTTTGCTCATTTAACGGAGATGAATTGTTCGGTGACGAAGACAAGAAAGACTCGAACGACAAGAAGAACTGGGGTGACGACGATGTGAAGAAGGCGGGCTTCCCGAAGACCGCCTTCGAGTACGCCAAGATGTGCGAGCCCGAACTGGGTGTCCCCCCAAGAGTCAATCTAGACAAATCCGTAGAAATACCTGTCTATGTCAATGGAGTTCAGGCCTATGGAGAATTCTTTTCCTGCGACAACCCGGTCTTGATTGGAAAGAGCACGGTATCAGGATCGACGCTGCAGAGATACGAAGGCAGGACTGCCGATGGCAAACCTTTGCCGGATGTCATTTGGGTTGCCTTTGGTCGCAGCTCAAGTTTCAGGCAGCCTGTTGTCGGATCGGTTCAAATGATCGGCTACAACAAGAAGACCGGCGCAACAGCTTTCTTTGAAAGCAGTGATCGCATCGGTCCATGGGTGACACTTGACAAAGATACTCTACGGATGCGTGGAGAAATGCCGTGGATCGACGATCCCGAGGAGTTCAACCGAGCCTTCGTCACACCCGGCAACACTCAATGTGTGCAATGCCATCAAGCCGATCCATTTGTTACCAACCCATTCATCAAAACGGCCAAGATTCCCGGTACTGACAAAACGGTTGTGCCCAAACTGGACAAGGATTCGCCGTACTACGTGATCGGTGGTGAGAATTGGGATATGCGAACCATGCATATTAAGGGCAATTCCTGCTTTGAATGTCATAGGGTCGGCATGAAGACCCTTGAATTATTCCTGAACTCCGGCTGGGATCCAAACAAGCACATGCCTCCACGCAAGCCGGGCAGCTTGGCAGAAGATTATCGCGAATTGTTAGCTGCCTGGAAGAACGGCCCCGAAAATATCGAGGGTGCCGAGTGGATCATTCCCCCGGCTCGCGGCAAGGATTCTCAAGTTGTGGGAGATGACTATCCCTCCAAGGCCGCGTTTAATCAGGCAGGGACAGAAGATAAGAAGGCGGGTCCGAAATCTGCGATTCTGAAAGATCGAAATGAAGAAGTAGAAAAGCTGCTTAAGCAACTGCGCGACCCACAAACAAGAAAAGGATTTGAGGTCTGGATTAAGCAGAATGGTCTCACAGAAGATACGCTGGAGAAGCTCCGCTCGATGGCGAACGCGGATAAAAACAAATGACGCCGCAGTCCCAAACAATCCTGACCCGGTTTACCTGCTAGCAGATCGCCATTCTTTCGCGATCCTGCTAGAATAGTTGTATCTTGGCAAACACCTGGTGCTGTCCCAACCCTCGAAACACGCCTATGCCCTGTTTAACCTCCTTACCGCGACAACCGTTGTGGCTGCTGCTGGTATTAACCATGCCGAGCCAGGTCCTAGGAGCAGAGGAGGAACAGGCCCAGGTTCTCTACAACCGGGACGTT
>ERZ651768.1665-NODE-1665-length-16132-cov-5.945251_pt1 | contig 16132 bp, 13 predicted proteins | sample MGYA00514754_ERZ651768 | MGnify/ENA metagenome assembly ERZ651768
TGCGTGGCCGGCGGGTATATTCGTGGTGCCGGTTTTGGGATCGGCTCCGGGGACTCTCGAGATCGGCCGGGAGATGGAGGAATTGGCCGAGCGCTTCGGCATTGAGATCGTCGCCGCAGTCGAGCCTGTCGAGGCAGCATTAGCGTTGGTGGGGCAGCCTCGCATTGCTATCTACCAGAGCTATTCGCCGAGCATGCCAGAGGGCTGGTTTCGTTGGGCGTTGGATCACTACGAGATTCCCTTCGACATCCTTCACTACGACGACATCGAATCCAGCGTGCTGCAGCGCTACAGTGTGCTGTTCCTGCCGCCTGGCGGCAGTTCACCGGGACAGATGGTTGAGGGGCGTGGCGCGAGCGATGGCCGTGGTGGCGGGCCGGTGCCTCCCGAATACGCTGGTGGCATCGGTGACGAAGGCGTGCTGGCGATTCGGGACTTCGTCGAGGAAGGTGGGGTGTTGTTTACCTGGTCGGATGCTTGGACCTTCCTAGCTGAGTACATGGACGTCGATGTTGAAGCCGTCAACCGCGGGTTGCCGCAAACCGAATTCAACATCCCCGGTTCGATCCTTCGAGTCTATGTAGACACGGACAACCCTCTCGGGTACGGCCTCCCGGAAGAGACGGCGATCTTCTTTCGCAACGACGATGCGTGGTCGCCCGAGACGCCAGGTTCGAACGTCGTTGCCCTCTACCCCTCTGAGGATCTCCTTTTGAGCGGCTGGATCCAGGGCGAGCAATACCTGGTTAATCAGGCCGCCATGCTGGAGATCCCACGAGGCAAGGGTCGCATGGTGATGGCCGGCTTCTACCCGGAGTACCGTGCCCAAGCGCACCTGACTTACAAGATAATGTTCAATGCTATCTTCTACCCGCGTGGTGAGGCGAACCGCTGACCCGTCCCACTGAGTTTGGGATCGGGCAAGCTCAGAAGACCATAGGCTCGGTTACTTGACATGCTTAGATGCTCACATGTAAAAAATTTTCAGCCTTGTGTCCCATGTTTGGCCCGAAACCGATGCCTTATCTGACGGCTCATTTTCTGGATCGTGTCAACGAGTGGTTTGTACGCACCCGTCTTTCAGGACGCATGTCGTCGCACTGCGGGACCTCGATGGTTGAGCACATGAAGGGACTGGGAGAGGCGATTCATCCGTCACCTCAGACACTTGGAGGGTTTGAACCCGAGCAGGTATCTAAACTGCTATGGAAGGCATCGTCGCCCTGGCCTGGGACCGACGGAAACAACAAAATCTGGTACGCGGAACGATTCGTGCCGCAATCGAGGGCCTCTTCTAGCGCTTTTGACCAAACACTCGGGGTCGCCGGTAACGAGAAGTCTCCGGCCCTCATTTTGCTACATGGGTGGTTGATCAATCGCCCGCAGCTGCCAATCTACCGGTCGTGGGCCCGCCATGCAGCGAGGCGAGGCATCGAGGTCTGGATGCCGTTTCTTCCATTCCACATGCAGCGGGCTGAACCGGGGGAGATTTCGGGCCAAAGGGCACTTTCGCCAAACCTCGTGGACAACTTGGACATGGTGCGCCAGGGGGTTGCCGAGGCGCGGTTGCTCGCCCGCTGGCTTCGAGGCAGGACTACTCGTGTTGGGATCTGGGGGATGAGCCTGGGGGGCTTGGTGGCGGCATTGACCACAACGCTCGATGACGATTGGGACGCTGTTGCCTTATGGGCGCCTGTAGCTGAACCCGACGAAGTGCTTTTCAAGAGTGGCTTGGTCAAGTTTCTGCGTGAGGCCGTCATTCAAAGCGGGGTCTCAAAGGACGACTTCGCTGCTCCAGAGATTGCCCCGATGATGCCGAATCGTTCCGACACCAAGATAGATCCTTCGAAGATGTTGGTTGTTGCTGGCGACTACGATCAGGTGGTTTCGCCGAGCTCAGTGGAACGGTTAAGCCGCCGCTGGGGTATTGAAGTCCACTGGGTGAGGCACGGCCACATTAGCCTGATGTTGTCACGGGCTCCGGTGCGGTATACGGCGAACTTCCTCGAACACACTCTTTTCGCGTAACTGGATCTTATACGTTGCCCGAGCTTCCCGAGGTGGAGACAGTACGCCGTGGCCTGCGACCGCTTGAGGGTGCGACGCTGGAACGGATCATCGTGCGCAAGTGTCAGCTTCGTCGCCGGGTAAGCGTCGCCGCTCTCCACAATCTTGCTGGAGGTGTCGTCGCACCTTTGGTCCGCCGAGCCAAGTATCTGTTGATACCAATGGTCAATGGCGGAGGTATGATCATTCACCTCGGGATGAGCGGCCGGTTGTTTATGGCGAATCCTGGCGATGCGTTGGACCAGCACGATCATCTCTCATGGTGGCTCAAGCAGCGCGGAGCGACCATAGAGTTGCGGTTTCGCGATCCGCGCCGTTTTGGGTCGGTCACTGTGTTACAGCAGGGTGATCTTCGTGAGCATCCACTGCTTGCGAATCTTGGGCCAGAGCCATTGGGTAACGAGTTTACTGCCGACTACGCATTCGCAAGATCGAAACGATCTCGTCGGCCCATAAAAAATGCGTTGATGGATGCTCGTTTCGTCGTTGGCATCGGCAATATCTACGCCAGCGAAGCGTTATGGCGTGCCCAGATCAATCCGAAAACGGCTGTTTGCCGAATCTCGAGACGGCGCTGGGGGAAGTTAGTATGGGCAGTCCAAGATGTCCTCGACCGGGCGGTTTCTGACGGTGGCACGACGCTAAATGACTTCTTTGGTGCTAGCGGTGATCCAGGTTACTTCCAGACCCGGCTAAGAGCCTACGGCCAGCGAGGAGAGCCATGCCATCGGTGCGGTTCGATGATACGGCGAATTAGTCAAGCTGGCCGAGCAACCTACTATTGCGTATCTTGCCAGCATTGACAGGCATATAAGATGTGATGCCATCGTCGTGTCTCAGCTTAGCAACAATCGGGCCGATTGTTTCACATGCGTTCCCGTACCTCTTTCTCAATTGTGAGGTTCTCTGGGAATTCGCCTGTGGAAAGCTTTGAGTAGATCATTTCTTCGTTAATCATGATCTCGAAACGACCGCCATCAGAGGGCAATAGCGTTAACTCGCCTATATTTTGCTTGAACTGTCTTACGAGGTGGTCCGCCAAACTGACGGCCTGAGTCTCGTAGTTTCAAGCGGCGCAATATTGGATGCTGATTCGCATTCTTATCCTCCGGTCTGGCAGACTTCAATCGATTGGACGGATGTTGTATAGCGGACCGTCAAGTTAAATGAGAACAGATAGAATTATAGCGATGCTCTTGATCACCTGCCTGTCATCGTACTGGGGTCGCCCTGTTGCCTATTTGCGCATCGCTTGCGTTGCCATGCTTACTCTGTTGCTGGTGGGTCTGGCGTGCGGTGGATATTCGGGCCCACCGCCCATTGAGGAGGCTCGCGAGGGTCTGAGGCCCGAGTACCACATCCTCTATGAAGGAGAGGAGGGTAAGACAGTCCTCGAACTTCTGGAAGCCACCGCCGAGTCAGTAGTTACAAAGGGGCAGGGGGACGAGCTGCTTGTTGCCACGATCAATAGTATTGAGGGTGGTGTCGAGGGGCGTTACTGGCTTTACTACGTCAACGGGGAAGCGGGGCTGATCTCCGCTAGCCGTATGAACACTGTCGAGGGAGACTCGGTCGAATGGCTGTTTGTCCGTTGAAGCGTTGAACTGGCGTCTCACCTCAGCGGACTTATTGCTGGTCGCGACCTGCGTCTTCTGGGGAACTAACTTCGTTGTCGTCAAGTCGGCGCTGGCCGACTTCCATCCTCTGGCATTTACTGGATTGCGGTTTGCGATCGGTGCCACGCTGTTGCTCTGGTTGCAGTGGTGGTTTGAGGGATTTCGCGTGTTACGCCCGATGCTGCCTCAGCTTATCGTCCTTGGCCTAATTGGCAATGTTGCCTACCAGCCGCTGTTCATCTACGGCCTCGCACAGACCGAAGCCTCACAGGCCAGCATGTTTGTCGCGACCACACCCCTCTGGATTCTCGTTCTGGCAAGATTCACCGGTCACGATAAGTTCAGTGGAAGGGTAATCGCCGGGGTAGTGATGGGTTTGGTGGGGGTAATTCTGTTGCTCTGGGAAAGCGTTAACGGCGTTGGATCAGAGGAAAGATTTTGGATAGGAAACCTTCTGTTATTAGGTGCGACGGTTAGTTGGGCAATTTATACGGTCTATTCACAGCCATTGCTCCTGAAGTTACGACCGCTTGCTCTCACTTCAGCCACGATGGCAGCTGGGGGACTCCCATTGGTTTTAGTTGGCTTGCCTGAAATAGTCTCAATACGTGTCAATGAGGTGAGCTTCGCAAGCTGGCTTGGTTTGCTCTATTCGGCTCTCTTGGCGTTGGTGTTCGGCTATTTTTTTTGGGCTCATGCAATACAGACCATTGGCTCGACGCGCACATCCTTATACGTGAACTTGGTTCCGGTCGTCGCCACAGTCAGTGCTTGGGTTTGGTTGGATGAACGACTGTCACCCCTTCAATTGTTGGGAGCGATTGCGGTAATCACTGGAATCACTTTGAGTCGCCGCCTAAATTTACGTTCTGCAGAGTAGCGTGGCTCGATGACAAGATGCCCTGCTCCGCAAGTTGAAAGGGAAGTATCATATGTTGTCGAGGCCGACATTAAGCACCGTAAGAACTGCTTGGAAGTCTTCCTATTGATTCAGGAGAAGAAACGTCACCAACAGCCACCCTCTCGTCGCGCTATTGTGAGGGTAGTAGCAGCGCTTTGCGCAGGGTAAATGATAGTTAAGGAGAGTCGCCATGGGATGGTTCGACAACGAGCAAGACCGGCAACAACCGAACGCCGTGGTGCCGCAGCCGGAACCTCGACGCCGGGCAGCCAAAGCAGCGCCTCCCGAATCTGGATCAACGATGGGGCGTCAGATCCAAGTTGATGGCACCATTGTTTGCGAGGAAGACCTGACCATCCTCGGGCGTGTCGATGGCAACATTCATGCCCAAGGCACACTGGTAATCGCCAAGGAAGCCGATGTGCACGCCAAGATCGACGGCCAGCGGGTCCTTGTACACGGCAAGGTTGACGGGGACGTACACGGTTCTGAGCGTGTGGTGCTTGGGCAGACAGCACGGCTAATGGGCAACATTGAGGCCAAAACACTTGAGATCATAGAGGGTGCTTATTTCAATGGAAATGTTGAAATGCATCTTCCAAAGTTTGGTAGCTCACAGGAGAACGTATCTTCTGGCCAGGACGAAACAGATGAGAGCCCCACCGAAGATGTCGAAACGTCCGGCCTGAAGCCAGTAGCCGATTCTCCCGCCGATGAAGCCTCTGCTACCCAAGAGCAGGCAGCATCCTGACGGTCGGACCGGGATCGGATAGTTTGGAATGGCCAGGCAAGCACCGAGTCACATAGGCAGCACTGCTCCGCAGCAAGCTAAATACGCTTCGGCCTTATTCAGCAAGTTCTGTAGCGACATCAAGGCTATGGAGGGAACGGCACCGCTTTTGGATCTGGGCCCCAGCACAACAAGAAACGTGATGTATTGGCTCCGCCGAAATCATCCGGTCAGCGCGTTCGACATTATGGTTCATGAAATGACTGACCAGGTCAGTCTGGACTACGAGGACTGTGCTTTTGGCGGTGTGCTGGCTTGGACGGTGCTTTCGCATCTGGGGCCAGGGCAAGCAAGGCAGCTGATGCGGGAGATTGGCCGTGTTCTGCGACCTCGGGGGTGTCTATTTGCGGTATTTGATGGCGACGGGCGTAGGATCCCTGGCGCCCAAAGGTATCAAATCATTGATGCTAAGAACCTAGAGTTCGAGCCGATCGAAGGGCGCGGCACCGCGCGTGCTGTCCTAACCCGTGAGGTCGAGACACTTTTCCAGCCATTTAGGGGGACCCGGATCATGGTCATGCGTCATGGGTCGCGTGAGGTACTCGGAAAGCAACCCTAAGAGATCCTTCTGTGTGGTGGGGTTCGTTAGATAGTCGAGGCAGCAGATGCAGCGCTCCCCGGCGTGATCCAAGTGACAACCTTTCCCTTTCGATGGCCTTGGTTTTAAGTGAGGCCATTGACCATCAAGCCTGCCACGATACTTCGACGAGGGCTATTGTCCAGTTGGACGCCACGCACACAGCTCAAAAGCGACAATCAAGTTCTACATCGCGCAGACAAATCGCGCGCAGGGGGACCCGCCAACCCGACCTGTCAGTGATGCTAAATCAATGGATGACGCTGAGCGTCACTCAACTCGTAACGATCGAACACAGCCACGCGAATCCCAGAAGGCGATAGGTCAAGGAACAGACAAATCTCCTCGAACCACGGGCTGTTGAAGAAATTCTCAGGGGCCTCAAGCTCGTAGATGCGATGCAGCTTCTCACGCTCGCTCGCGGTCAAAGCTCGCTGGCCACGCTTCTGTGAAGAGTAGGCCACGTCTTTAATGGCCTTTTGAATGACGGCGACCCAAAGGCTTCGACAAGCCTCATTGTCCTTGTCCTTGCCGTCGAACAACTTAATTGGACTTGACGGTTTTCCTGTTCCGTTACCTGAAGGGACTACCGTCCCAAGTACAACGCCAGACGAATTGTCTGCCATCCGAGCCTCCCTCTCCGGTTGGCGAGACCTTTATTTTATCAAAGGCCTTGACCAAGTCTATCCCCCCGGCCATGAAGTTGGCCTTTGTTGGGTAAGATTGATCTTTATTACTCTCGCTTAACCAAGTTGTTGGACAGAGGAGGTCCGGTACATGCCATTGAGCGGCTTGCGTGTCATCGATCTGACTCGAATCTTGGCCGGCCCGTTTGCCACCATGATGCTGGGTGACATGGGGGCCGAAGTTTTGAAAATCGAACGCCCGGGAAGTGGTGACGATGCCCGTAACTGGGGCCCCCCGTTCATCGATGGGATTAGCACGTACTTTCTTTCGGTCAACCGAAACAAACGTAGTGTGACCCTCGACCTCAAATCAGAAGTTGGTAAAGGTGTACTTTGGGAGCTCATCGAGACGGCTGACGTCGTGATCTCTAACTTTCGTGTTGGGGTAATGGATTCCCTGGGGTTTCCCTATGAAAAGGTTGCTGAACGCGCCCCACGCTGTGTGTACGGCTTAATCAATGGCTACGGCCGATTTGGTGATCGCGCCCAAAGGCCGTCATTTGACGTCGTCGTCCAAGCCGAGTCTGGTCTTATGGACCTGACTGGCTATGCCGATGGAAAACCTACAAAGGTTGGAGTCTCGATTGCCGATGAGATCGCTGGCCTTTACATGGTTCAAGGGATTCTTTTGGCGCTGCTTGAAAGGCAACAAACAGAACGTGGGCAACTCGTGGAGGTGGCCTTACACGACGCGTTATTGTCGATGTTCACCTTTCAAGCTCAGCGCTACTTGTCGGCCGGATTACAGCCGCAGCGTATGGGTAATCGTCACCCCAGCATTGTTCCTTACGAGACGTTTGAGGCTGCCGACGGTACGATTGTTGTAGCCGTTGGCAACGAGGGAATTTGGGAGCGGTTTTGCACTGTGCTTGGCGTTCAGCACCTTCTTGGGCACGAGAGATTTGCCCGAAATCCGAACCGGGTTGCCAACCGTGAACAATTGGAAAAGGAATTGGCCCCAGTGTTTCTTGAGCACCCGATTGCTTACTGGGAGGAGCAATTAAGTGCCTCTGGAGTGCCTTGTGGCCGCGTCCGCGCTTTAAACGAGGTGATTGAGAGCGAACGTCGTACCGGTCGAGACATGGTGGTTGATATCGACGGCCTTGAGTTACTCGGTGTACCGATCAAACTCTCTCGTTCACCTGCACGAGTGAAAGTCAGACCACCGCAGCTCGGTGAGCATACAGAGGCAGTACTCACTGCGTTGGGTCATACTGTTGAGGAGATTACCGAGTGGCGCGATGCTGGAGTAATTTAACTCCCTATGTTGAAGACCCACGCGCTGGCCGGATTGGAGGCGTGAAGATGAGCTACAAAAGGGCCAGTGTTGTGATCGCCTTGTTGCTTTTCGCCACAACCTTGATTCACGCTCCTGTGCGCGCGAGTTTCCATCAGTCCGCCTTCGTCGAGGCAGAGCTCCTGGTTCGTTTGACGATGGAGCTTCCAGTCGAGATCGAAATCATGTTTGATGCCTGGACGACCGCCGATCAGTTCGTTCAGTGGTTTCCAGGCTGGGCCGAAATGACGGTTACCGAGGGCGGTGAATACCGCTTTGGGTGGGACGGCTGGGAAGAAGAGTGGGTGGGTAACTACATAGAGGTGGATCGTCCGAAGAAGCTGGTTTTTACCTGGCTGCCGCCGGTCGCTGTGTTCCCCATTGGTGCCTATGAAACGACGGTCACGCTGTCCTTCGAGGATCTACAAGGCACCACCCGGATGACCCTGGAACACAGTGGCTTCCAGGATGGGCCGGAGATGGAGAGCCATAAGGAGGCTTGGAGTGGCTACCTGTACAACCTCCGGGCTTATCTCCTGCAGCGCTAATCTGACCTGAGCGATGGACATTCTGAAGCGGTACCTCTTTCTGTATACACGTCACCGTGGGCCCTACTTTCTGGGAGGCGTCTTTCTAATTGCCACCAATGCCATTGCTCTAGCGATTCCCCGGATCTTTGGCTGGGCCATTGATGACCTTGAGGCCGGAGCGACTCATGGACTCATCTTGTCATATGCAGGCGCCATCGTTCTGTTGGCGGTGCTCCAGACGGTAATGCGAGTCGGATCACGCATCTTCGTTTTGAGTGTCTCTCGCCGGATCGATTATGAGATGAAGGGGATGTTGCACAATCGGCTAATCCATCTCGCCCCATCTTTTTTCTCGGTGACGAATACTGGCGACTTGATGTCCCGCATGACGAACGATGTCATGTTGGTCCGCGCCCTTGGCGGCCCTGGCGTGCTGTACTTTTTCAATGCCTTCGTTATGTACGCGCTTGGACTTGCCTATATGGTCTCGATTAGCTGGCGCCTAACACTTGTTGTTTTCCTGCCGTTGCCGATCGTGGCGATACTAGTCCGAATTCTCGTGCATCGGGTGCGCGACTACGTTACTAGAGCGCGTATCGCTTTGAGTGATCTCAACACGATCGTTCAGGAGAATCTCTCGGGTGTGATGGTGGTTAAGTCGTTTGCTCTTGAGGAAGCGCAAAACCTGAAGTTCGAGAATCAGTCAGCGGCCTACATGGATTTTGGTCTCCGCGAAGCCTGGACCCGCGCCCAGATGATCCCTGTTGTTGGTCTCGGTGGTGGCCTGGCCGCGGTCGTTGTCATTGGTTTCGGCGGCCGCATGGTTTCAGCAGGAGACCTCTCGATTGGTGACTTGGTTGCGGTGATGAGCTATGTGGGAGTAATGGTCATGCCCACAGTGGCTCTGGGTTGGATTCTGAGCTTGGTGCAACGTGGCGCGGCAGCTCTTGAACGACTCGATGAGGTTCTTACAGCACCGGTCACCATCAGCTCCCCGGACTCAGCGTGCCGAATTGGCGATGGGCCGCTCCCGGTGGTGATCAAAGGTCTTAACTTTCGTTACGACGATCACCTAAGAAATTACGTCGGCATTCTGAAGCTCGACGAAACTTTTGAGAGCGGTCGGCGGCATGCACTGCACGACATTGATTTTGTTGCAAAGGAAGGTGGTTATGTCGCCATCGTTGGCAGGGTCGGGTCCGGGAAAAGCACGCTCTTGAAAGCTATTCAGCATCTCATCGAGGTACCAGAAGGGTCTGTGTTCGTGGGCGGTGTTGACGTGGCAGAGGTTGAACTCGACGAACTGCGGCAGAGAGTCGGGTTCGTGCCGCAGGACGACTTTCTTTTTTCGACAACAGTATTCGACAACATCGCCTACGGGCAGCCCGATGCCACCCGAGACAAGGTTGACGAAGCAGCTCAAATTGCGGGTCTGTTGGTTGATTTGGAAAGCCTTCCAGATGGCCTGCACACGGTCGTCGGTGAACGCGGTTCGACGCTTTCCGGGGGACAGCGGCAGAGGGTAGCGGTGGCCCGCGCCATCCTCATCGATTCTCCCATCCTACTCTTGGATAATGCTCTGTCGAACGTCGACTCAGAGACCGAGCGCAAGATCTTGGACGGCCTACGGACTAATGCTGCACGCAATGCAGGACGGACTTTGGTGGTGGTGAGTAACCGTATTGGAGCCATCCAAGATGCCGACCACATATACGTTATGGACGAAGGCCGCGTCGTTAATCACGGGCCACACGCCCAGCTAATTCAGCATCCCGGATTGTACGCCAACATGTTCGAACAACAGCAGTTAAGCGCTGAGCTGGAGCAATTCTAGAATGCCTGAAGGACGCGACCTTACTGTTTTGCGCCGCCTCGTGCCGTTTATCCGGGTGCATAGCAGCGTTGTGGTCGCTTCGGCTTTGTTATTGCCGGCACTGGCCGCGAGCCAGTTGGTGCAGCCTTACCTGATCCGTCTTGCAATCGACGGCTACCTGACGCCGGCATCCAGGGGGGTCCCGGGTGCGCTCTCCGGTTTGACCGGTCTGATCGTGTTGTTTGTCGCGGTGCTGTTCGGCGAGATGATCATCCGGTTTGCTCAGATTTACCTGATGCAGCTCGCCGGGCAACGCATTATGCACGACCTTCGCTGCACCGTGTTTCGCCATGTGCAGCGATTGTCCATGTCATTTTTCGATCGTTACCCTGTTGGACAAACTATGACTCGTGTCACCAGCGACGTTGAAGCGTTGAACGATCTAGTTTCTCAGGGAATCGTTTCGATCGCCCGTGATTTAACCATGGTAGGTGGCATCATCGGCGTGATGTTGTGGATCGACTGGCGTTTGACGCTCGCATCGTTTGTCGTCGTGCCCCTATTGCTTGGCATTCTAGCGTTCCTACGTACTCGCCTGCGAGCTGCCTACGACCGTGTGCGCAGCTTGGTGGCTAGGCAGAATGCTTTCTTACAGGAAACTATCTCCGGGATAGAGGTCGTGCAGGCTTTTGTCCAGGAGCGCCGTAACCAAAAGGATTTCGCCAGGGTGCGAGGTGACATCCTAGAGATCGAGCTACGCAGCGTCCGTCTGTCATCCTGGCTATCGGCATTGGTACAGGCTGCGACCACTGTGTCGACGGCGTTGGTGCTATCGTACGGCGGCTTCGGAATCCTTGAGTCGACAGTAACGTTGGGCATCCTGGTGCAGTTCATGCTGTACCTGCAGCGTTTCTATCAGCCACTCGAAGATCTTTCCGACAAATACGACACATTGCAACGCGCTGCGGCAGCTACCACAAAAATATTTGGACTTCTTGACGTTGAACCCGAGGTCCGTGAGGCGTCCAACATGGTATCGATGCCCGATTTCCAGGATCGTATCGAGTTCAAGTCAGTGACTTTCGCCTATCCATCTGTTTCCGAGGCTGCTGCCGCTGCCAAGCTCGATGAAGCCGACATTACGATCTCGACTTCTGCGCCAGTCCTCGAGAACTTTAATTTGACAATTCATAAGGGTGAGAAAGTCGCGATTGTTGGTGCAACGGGATCAGGCAAGTCAACGGTTATAAAATTGCTGCTCCGTCATTACGATGTCCAGAGGGGATCGATCACCGTTGATGGCATCGATATCCGGAGCATTGATCAGCATTCATTGCGGCGAGCTTTTGGGACGGTTCCACAGGATGTGTTCATGTTCACTGATACGATCGTTGCCAATGTTGGCCTAGGGGTCTTCGATCGCGAGTCGGTCAAGGATGCTGCTCGTGTTGTTGAGGCTAACCGCTTCATTGCGACGCTACCCGACAGTTACGACACGCGCCTCGGCGAACGTGGTGCGAACCTGTCTTTCGGTGAACGGCAGTTGTTGGCGTTCGCACGTGCACTCGCTGGTAGTCCTGCGGTCCTGGTTCTCGATGAGGCCACCTCAAGCGTTGATTCAGAGACCGAAGCCCAGATACAGCATGCTCTCGACCGGTTGATCGAAGATCGCACGGCGGTAATTATCGCTCACCGGTTGTCGACGATTCGTAACGTCGACCGTATCGTAGTGTTGCACCATGGAGTGATTCGAGAAGTTGGCACTCATCCTGAACTACTCAATCTTGATGGAATCTACGCTCGCCTCCACCGCCTGCAACTCCAAGAGATGGTGGGAGCCGATGGGGTTAACTGATGGCCTGGATGGCGCCGGTTGCGTGCCCGTGGTTTCAGCAGTCCCTGAGCTTGGGATGTTCGGCACGTTGACTCGGCGGAAGGGTTCGGGCGCCTTTACGACGGGCGGTTTGACTCTTTGCAGACGGCCACGCAAGCTTGGCGTGACCCGATAGGAACTTAAACCAAGTCTGATTCTTCAGGGAAACTTTCATGTCCACTAACGTGCCCCCAGTAGCACAGGACCTCGACACTCTGTGCGTCAATACTATTCGTACTCTGGCGGCGGACGCTGTACAAGAAGCCAACTCCGGTCATCCTGGGATGCCGATGGGTGCGGCGCCGATGGCCTACGCACTGTGGATGCGCTTCCTGTGTTTCAATCCACAGGATCCTGCGTGGCCGAACCGTGACCGTTTTGTGCTTTCAGCTGGTCATGGATCAATGCTCTTGTACGCCCTGTTGCACCTTACTGGCCACGCTTTGTCGCTCGAGGACATCAAACAATTCCGCCAGTGGGGCAGTGTTACTCCGGGGCATCCTGAGTTTGGTCATACTCCGGGTGTCGAGACGACCACTGGGCCACTGGGGCAGGGATTTGGCAACGCTGTTGGGATGGCGCTCGCTGAGGCTCGTTTGGCAGCCGAGTTCAATCGCCCTGGTCACGACATCATCGACCATCGAACCTACGTCATCGCCAGTGACGGCGACATAATGGAAGGCGTCCAGTCGGAGGCAGCGTCGATTGCTGGTCATTTGGGACTTCACAAGCTCACGGTCCTCTACGACGACAACTTAATAACGATCGATGGTTCCACCGATCTCACCTTCAGTGAAGATGTTGAGAAGCGTTATGAATCCTATGGCTGGCACGTACAGTTCGTTGAGGATGGCAATGACATCGCTGCTTTGACCTACGCCCTGACTTCAACCGAAGCTGAAGACGATCGGCCGTCACTGATTCGGATACGCACTAACATTGGCTATGGCAGCCCGAACCGACAGGATACGTCGAAGTCCCACGGTGAACCGCTGGGTGAAGAAGAAGTTCGACTGACAAAGGAAAATCTCGATTGGCCAACCACCGCTAAGTTCGAAGTGCCGGTTGAGGTGGCTGCTCACTTTAGAGCGGCGGGTGAGCGTGGTGGTTCCTTGCAGCAGCAATGGCAGGAACTGTGGGACTCGTATCGCCGCACCCACGAGTCAGAAGCTGATGAGTTGAAACGTCGGCTCGATGGCCGCCTCGCTGATGGTTGGGATGAAGATTTGCCCCTGTTTGTTGCCGAGGATGGTCCGATTGCGACGCGAGCCGCCTCGGGGAAAGCGCTTAATGCTCTTGCCGTCCGGTTGCCGGAGTTAATGGGAGGTTCTGCTGATCTGGCAGGTTCCAACAAGACTGACATCGTCGGTGAAGCAGACTTCAACAAAGGAGTCTACGATGCCCGCAATATCCGTTTCGGTGTCCGCGAACATGGCATGGGAGCAATTCTCAATGGTATGGCACTGCACCGTGGTTTTATCCCGTACGGTGGTACGTTCCTGATCTTTTCAGATTACATGCGTCCTTCAATTCGGCTAGCGGCGCTCATGGGACAGCGGGTTATTTACGTGTACACGCATGACAGCATAGGGGTTGGAGAAGACGGGCCGACGCACCAGCCGATCGAACATCTGGCCTCGTTGCGAGCCTTACCAGGCTTAGTGGTCATCCGGCCGGCCGACGCCAACGAGACAAGCGAGGCGTGGCGGGTGGCCGTACAGTGCCCGGAGGTTCCTACGGCGTTAGTACTGACGCGTCAGAAGCTCCCGATTTTGTCGAGTATCGTTGAAGACGTTGCTATTGCAGCCGATCTTGCCCGTGGCGCCTATGTCTTGGTCGAAAATCGATCTGGTGAGCCAGATATCATCTTGCTGGCGTCAGGGTCAGAGGTCCATATTGTGCTCCAGGTGTGGCAACGACTGATTGCTTCGGGCGTCGGTGCTCGTGTTGTCTCGATGCCCTCATGGGAGCTGTTCGAGCAACAGGACGAGTCTTATCGCAATAAGGTACTTCCACCGAATGTCGAGAAACGGTTGGCGGTTGAGGCTGGCACATCTTTTGGCTGGAGTCGCTACATTGGTCTTTCCGGCGAAGTAATCGGCATTGACCGTTACGGTGCTTCGGCTCCTGGGGGAACCAACATGGAAAGATTTGGGTTTACTCCGGATAACATCGAGAAGCGTGCCCGGGCGCTCCTAGCGACCTGATTACGATATTGCTCTCCCGACAACGGTGAGCTTGATGGATGATAATTCTCTATGGGGTTTGCGTGGGCGCGGGCAGGGTGTTTGGTTATGTGGCCTGCGGCGGTTGCTGACTAAAGTCGATTCTCTTGCGGGGTCCGCAGTTTCGTATGGAATAAGCGGGATCGAGACCGATCTTTTGATGCTGGCTGGTGCGGTTGAACGTGGGCCCGAGTACCATGATTCACTGGTCAGTTGGGCCAATGGCGTATCAGTTGCACGGCCGGCTGAAGCACTTTTGATCGAAGAAGCATCGATCGGGGCACGTTTGCTTGCCCCTGTCTACGAGGAGACCGGGGGTCGCGATGGATACGTCAGCGTTGACGTTGATCCTTCCCTGGCCAACGATGCCGAAGAGATGTCGATGGCGATTCGACGACTGCATTCGGCAATTGACGAGCCTAACATTATCCCACGATTGCCACCCACGAATTCAGGGTGCGCGGTGTTTGAGGCCTTCACCGCCGAAGGATTCAGTGTACACGTGGGCCCGATTTTCTCAGTGGCTGCGGTTGAGCGTGTTACCGAGGCCTTTATCCGCGGTGCGCTACGGCTTCCGAAGGACATCGAGGAAGCACGCGGTTTAGCATCAGTGATTTCGTTTGGCTTGGCATCTCTAGATGAGGCCGTCGACGAGCTTCTAAGAGCATGGATTCGCACTGCCGATAAGGACATGAGTGGCGCAGAATCACTGCTTGGAAGCGCGGCAACGGCGATTGCCAAGGTAGCTTGTCGGCACCAACGCGACCTGTTGTTCCAGAAGCTTCCTGAGAGTTTGCGCGAATCAGGACCGCGCTCATTGCGGTTGATGTGGACCGACCTGGCCACCGGCGATCCGCGTCGTCGTCGACTCCGGTACGTTCACCGCCTTATCGGCCCGGACACTGTTGCCGCGATGCCGTTCGGGTTGATGCGTGATTTTGCTTTCGCTGGCTTGGCCGAATCGACTCTTGGGCAGCGTGTCGATGAAGCAGAAGAAATTATTGACGAAGTCACGAGCCTTGGGATCGATCTCGATGCGATTGGTACCGAACTCCAAGAGCGATACATCGCACACCGCAGGCTGCAATACGGTGAACTTGACAACGTTATCTTAGCGGCGATTGAAGCTAACGTTGGAGGCAAAAGACAAGTAGATGAAGCGGCTAGTGCCATTGCGCCGTCGTCCACTTCAGAACTGGAAGTTCCTTCCATGCTCATAGCAGTTAAGAACATCGACGACCAGCTCCCGACCAGACTATGGCTCAAGGATAGCTCGCTGTGGAGTGACGATCCGACTACCCAAGATTCCATCCGTAACCGGCTTGGATGGCTCGACCTGATCGAGTCGACACTGTCAGCAAGCGCTTCCAGCCGGAGATTTGCCAAACAAATGAACGATGGCAAGGCGGACCAGGTCGTTTTGCTTGGAATGGGTGGCAGCAGTTTGTGTGCAGAGGTTTGTCGTCAAGTATTCGGCGTCGAAGACGTTTGGATTGTCGACAGCACGATTCCAACAGCCGTCGCTGCCGTTGCGGCGAGCGTTGATCTGGGGCGCACCTTGGTAATCGTTGCTAGCAAGTCGGGTACGACAATCGAGTTGCAGGCGCTATTTGATTTTTTCCACGAGCGCTGCACCCCAATGCTTGACCAACCTGGCCAGCAGTTTATGGCGATCACCGACCCCGGCACACCGCTTGAGCAGATTGCCTATGAAAAAGGCTTTCGTTCCTTGTGGCTTGCTCCAACCGATGTTGGCGGGCGCTTTTCGGCGCTTTCGG
>ERZ651768.1666-NODE-1666-length-16120-cov-4.068192_pt1 | contig 16120 bp, 13 predicted proteins | sample MGYA00514754_ERZ651768 | MGnify/ENA metagenome assembly ERZ651768
AAGCAAGCCGACTGAAAGCTCAATATTTTCATATCAGATAATGATGATACTGAGGAGTTCAGCTTTGAATTAAGCACTTGTTTAGTATAAGCATCTTGCTCAAGCCCTATGATATCGGGGATGAATGGAATATCAAGCCTGGCACTAACACGCGGCATAAAATCACGAGTTTGGTAGGTGTGACCAATAATAATTATACTGGGATTAATTGATTGAATTACTTGCTTGACCACCTCTGTATAACCATCTGAATTATAGGATGAAACAAGCTCATGCTTGACAACTAAGGTATTTTCAAGAGCGATAGATGAAAGCTGATCGGCTATAGCATCTGCATTAGCTCCAATTACTAACGCTGTAATATTGCCGCCAATTTTTTGAGCTCCGGCGATTGCCTCTTTGCTCATGCGGTGCATGGAACCTCGGTTATCTTCAACAACAACTAGAATATTCATCATTAAAATACTTTCACTTCCGACTTTAATATTTCCACTATCCTGTCTACTGTAGAATTAAGGTCGGTTTCAATGATTTCTGTTTCTTTAGATGTTTGAGGAACAAAAACTTTATCCAAAGACTGCTTTTTCTCTGCGTTTTGAGATTGAATAACTTTTATCTCTTTTCTCTTTGCGCCCATGATACCTTTCAGGGAAGGATACCTTGGTTGGTTTATTCCAGATTGTATACTTACGGACGCGGGAGCCTTAAGCTTAACCCACTGAAACCATCCCGATTCTAGCTCTCTTTTCACCTTGATCTGTTCTTTATCTATATCTGTCTCGATAGCAAGTGTCGCTGTTGACATGCCAAGCAGCTCACCAATTAAAACCCCGGTCTGACCCATACCGGTGTCATCAGACTGCAGCCCTGATAGTATCAGATCAAAATTTTCATCTTTTAAAGCACTGGTCAGACTCTTGGCTATAGATAATGGATCTGTCTCGATCTGTCCATTTTCTTCAACATGAATAGCTCTGTCCGCTCCTTTTGCGAAACCCTCTCTAATTACTTTTTGCACCCTGGCTGGGCCCTGACTAACAATAACTACCTCACCCTCACCGATTTTTTCTTTTATAATCAATGCCTCTTCTATGGCATAATTATCAGGGGGATTCATCACAAACGAAGCGTTCTCTTCTTTGACCCAGCTCGAATCATCAGAGATTTCCAACGCGGACTCCGAGCCAATAACTTGCTTTACTAATACTGCAATTTTCATTTAGTTTTGGTTATATTTTTATGATAAACAGAGTAGTAATTTAACCAACGATTGCCCTATCATGAAAAACTTAGTAGAAAGATATAGTTGATTATGCTAGATGATATCATACTAAATGCGATATTTATTGTTGGTAGTATTATGTTTTTATTTTGCCTCTGGATCTTATGGGGCAGGTCTAATCAAAAAAAATAAAGCGCTTTGATACTTACCGTATATTGAATTATTTTTAAGGGACGTGTGATAAATTAAATGTCCCCACTAATGTGGGCATTATATGATAACAAACCAAGGAGGAATAAATGAAAAAACTGTTAACACTTGTTTTAACATTCTCACTTTATTTTAGTCCTGTAAGTACGCAGGATTTAACAGGAAACTACCAGATTGACAGTTTGGTAGTAACATATGTCATGGTAACTCGCGACATGGTTCAGCAGCTGGCAGATGGAACACCCCATATAATTGAGGCGGATGATTCACTTGCAAGCTATTCTCTAGCTGTTGGGTGGCCTTTGGCTGGAGATAGTAGTGAAATTGACATAGCTCTACCGGTATTCGCCCCTGGAGATACAATCAGAGTCCAGAATGTTGCACTTCCAAGTGCTGCTTGGCTGGCAGCTGCAAACATAGCGATGAATGTAGACTTTACAAACGGTACGTATACGTTTAACGAGGGTAGCACCTACCCAACAACGCAGACCGTAAACTGTGTAACTGTTCCAACTAACCCGGCTATACAAGACTATGGAACCTGGACAGATGGCGGCTATGACCCTCTGGTAGATGCGACCAATTTTACATCAAAAACTGGTTGGGGTATCCTTACCTCCGGCGTGTTTGCATCTTTTGAAGCTCCCGATATGGTGAACCACGTCTACGGAACTGATTATGGTGTTGGTACAGCAATGCCTGACTGGGGATATATACAAACAAACTACAGTGATGGTACATTTTCAGCTCCGACCGGTTTAAATATTGGCTGGGAAGCTCACGATGGACCTAATTCAGGAATCGGTATCGTTGACGCTGGTGATAATTACTATAATGAAGCTGAAGCAGGGCTGTTAAATAATGTTGTAGGATTACAATTTCTGCCTGCAGACTCTGTAACAATTGCTGCTACAGCAGCGGTAGCTGCTGGTGCTGGTCTCACAATCCATGTTCCTGCAGAACATCCATATATGTTCTTAGGACCAGGACTGCCTGTTAATCCTGCTACCGGTGAAGCGGCTGAAGGATATGGTGCTTTCCCTAACGGTTCTGACCGGGGATATGTTTTTGATCCTACAGGGGCACTCTTAGGTGGCGATGATGTGCCATTTAATGGAGACGAAGCACTCGCAGAAACTGGCTATTTTTGGACCTGGAATACCTTAGTTACTGTTAACTCTATTGCAGAGGGCGCAGGGGCAGCTATTGCTGGCGGATGTTGCCTAGATGCTTCAGGAAACCTGATAGCGACTCCAAACGTTCCGATGCTTGCAGACTCTGTTATAGACTACGTAATGTATAACTGGGATGTGGCTGAGGCTTATCAGACAGCAGCAAGTGCTACTATAAAAGCAGGTTTAGTTACTCAAATTGGCCAATGGGTTTTAGCAGGAGTATCTTTTCAAGATGCTTTGTCATATTGTCTGCCATGGGTGCTAGGTGCCCTAGCTCAATCGGAGGCTGGTGGTGGTTTTGTTGACTCTGATGGTACCGCTTTAGTAGTAAATGATAGTGACCATGATCTTGATCCAGAAAGTTGGGTGTCTTATGAGTATTGGGGAGACTATCCAACTGGCGGAAGAATGTTTGTCCAGATGTATGCAAACTGTGTCCCTGCAAAATGGTCACAGTATATCGACTCACACTGGAACTACACTGGTGCAGTATCCTCTGTAGATGGAGATGGTATCGTTGCTGATAGGTTTGAGCTCAAAGGAAACTATCCTAATCCTTTCAACCCTACGACAAAAATCAGATTCTCTAATGACAGAACCGCTAACGTAACCGTTAACGTGTACTCATTAAGAGGTGAACGGGTTGCTAGCATTCTTAACACGCAGCTTAATTCCGGAACCTATGAGGTTAGCTGGAATGGTATGAGCAAGAATGGTACCGTAGTACCAAGTGGAATGTATCTCTACGAGGTCAATTCTGAAGGAAGAAGACTACAAGGAAAAATGCTGCTTCTTAAATAAATCAGAGTTTGATTTAATATAAAGCAGCCCCTTTGGATTATATTCAAAGGGGCTGTTTTATATTATGGGCATACCATGTACAGAAAATTATTTATACCATATTTTATCCTTCTCGGTTCAATCTGTTTTGGACAAGAAAACAAACTAGAAGGAAAAATACTTGATAAATCAAACGACTCCCCACTTATCTTTGCTAACATTATTCTAGAGGGGACTACCTATGGCGCTGCCTCAGACAAAGATGGAAGATTCAGTATTCTAAATATTGAAGCAGGCACCTACACAATAATTGCAACCTATATGGGATATTCTACCTCTAAACAGGAGGTCACCATTCCCTATATCGTTTCAGATAAGATAACAATACTTCTAGAGCCAGAAGCAATTCAGATGGATGAGTATGTGGTTACCGCATCAAGACGGAGAGAGCGGATTGAGGATGCACCGGCTGCTATTTCCGTTATTACAAAAAAAGAGATCCGCAGAGAGAGTAATACCAATCTTGGTGACTATTTAAAAGGAACCAAGGGAATTGATTTCACACAGTCAGGTATAGACAGCTATAATATGACGGCAAGAGGTTTTAACTCTTCATTTAGCTCAAGGCTTCTTACCCTTACGGATGGAAGAATGGCCAATGTTCCTTCATTAAGACTTACGGCATATAATGTGATACCAGTTTCTTTTGATGATGTAGAACAGATAGAAATAGTACTCGGTCCTTCTTCTGCCCTTTATGGACCGAATGCCCACAGTGGAGTTTTAAACATAGTAACAAGCTCACCTCTGAGATCACAAGGAACAAAATTCAATTTCCAGTCTGGCTTTTTAAATCAAGCAAGCACCAGACCCCTAGAAAAATATACTATGCGTACTGCACATAAATATAAAAAAGTTGGTATGAAGGTGTCTGCTGTCGCACTGACTGGAGAAGACTGGCACCACTTTAATGAAGATGAGTATGAAGGACACTCACCCTCTTTTATCGGGCGAAATCGTTTAATACATAATCGCATCAACGATGGCAGTATTAGTGCTGAGTATGGTAGCCCCAGAATGCCTGTAGATTGGCTTAATAATGAAATCCCAGATAACGGTATTGATGATAATGGAAACGGATTTATAGATGAAAGTTTAGACTGGGGATCTGGATCTGGAGATGATTGGGTAGGCCCAAAGATTGGTGATGGCGTAGATAATCCGTTTTTCCTAGATGCTGAACCAGGATCTCCTTTAGTTGATTCAGCAATGGTAAGTGAGGCTTTGCAAGACCCCTATGGAAGATACTACCTGAATAATGGAATAGTTCTTTATGGGCTTACATATGAAGATGTTGGCCGTGGCTACATTGATGGCATCGATAATGATGGGGATGGTAATATTGATGAGGGTATTGACAAAGGCATCGATGAAGCTGGAGAAGTTTGGTTTGATGGAGTTGACAATGATAGTGATGGCGAGATTGATGAGGTAGATGAGATTGGAGATGCCTGGCTGGATAGATTTGGAAGTAACCTGCACACCTGGGACGCACCCAGGGGGGGGTTTGGAGAATATAGCTTCGATGAAAAAGGAAATATTATTTTTGACACAAATGGGAATGATATTTATAACGATACCTGGGGCAATGATGGTATTGATAATGATGAAGATGGAAACGTAGATGAAGTAGATGAGAGCGATTTTGTCATTAACTATGGCGGTCTACCTAAAATAGTTAAAGATGCTAATGATGATGGCATCGATGATTATCCTGATTTTAACGTAAAAAACCTTAGATATGATTTTCGTGTAGATTGGGAACCGAATTCAGATTTTACTGCCAGCCTATCACACGGCTATGCTTGGGCAAGGAACATAAACATTACTGGTATTGCCAGATACCTTGCAGACGGATGGGTTTACCGTTATTACCAGTCAAAAATCCGATATAAAAACTTATTTATGCAGGCCTACTTGAACACAAGTTTTTCTGGTGAATCTGATCATCCAACTAGAAATCTTGCAACCGGGAGTTTGATCTATGATAGATCCAAAAAATTTAGTCTGCAGCTACAACACTATCTAGAGAGACTAAACGGAGACCTTCGTTTTGTTTGGGGAATGGATTATTTCCTCACCTTTCCAGATACGCGTGGTACGATTCTATCTGATCGAGATATGAATGATTATCGCGATAACAATGGCAACGGAGAGGCCGGCTCCCCAAACCATTTCTATGATGAGAATGATAGCTATTATTTTAATATAGGTGAAGCATACAGGAACGTTGATTCAACAGGCATGATATCTACCTATGATCCTACTGCTCAGTGGGGTAACAACCTATATAACGCAGCACTATTTAACGGAGATAATGTAAGTGGTGCTGTTATGGATGGCCTGGACAATGATCATGATAGTGATGATTTCAATGACATTGATGGGAATGGTCTTCCTTGGACAGACCTAGATGGAAACGGAACCTATGACCCTGGTGTAGACCAGGTTGAACCGGGAGCTCGCGCAATAAAAGGAACCCATGTGTTTGTATATGCGGATGGAATTGATAATGATGGGGATGGAAAGATCGATGAAAATATTGATGAAGGCATTGATGAAGGCGCTGAGGATAATCGCTACAAGGTTAATGAACTAGGTGTCTACTATCAGCTGAATTGGAAGATTAATGATAAGCTTGAGTTTATACAGGCTACGAGATTTGATGTTCATGATAGATTAACTGATATGATTCAATTTAATAATGCTGGATACAATGATTCCTTTAGCCCACTAAACTGGGATTTTGATTTTAGTAAAACCGACGGCTTACAATTCTCACCCAAGTTTGGGCTAGCTTACAAACCTAAAGAAAATCAGAACTACCGTCTGACCTGGGCAAAAGCATTTAACACACCATCAAACCAAGCTCTTTTTCTAGATATTTTTGTTACTAGGTTTAGCATCTTCAAGGTATATGCCCGAGGAGCTGATGGAGGATATAATTATCCATTGAATGGCTCAGGAAACGTTATGTGGTATGATCCATATGAAGGATTATACTACCCTGTAGACTCAACACAGATTTATTTTTACCCATCTGTTGATCCTAAGGTAACAGGTTATTTTAGAGGAACACTTGAGAATCAACCGGAGTTAGAATCTGAAATAGTAAGCACCTGGGAGTTTGGCTATAAAGGACGACTGGCGAGTAATATTTTTGGCACGCTAGACTTATACACCAGCCATTATTCAAGCTTCGTCAGTGGTGCAACCTTTATCACTCCATTATTAATAGAAAAAAGGATTCTGACCGATGATTATAATGGGAACGGACTAAATAACTTTGCTGATATAAATGGGGATGTTGTTATAAATGATCAAGATGATTACGATGAGGCTTTAGAAATATGGAGACAGGGGCTAGAAGGTGTCGCCGCAATAGGAGATACAATTGCTGGTATTCCGACACCAGTTGTTATTGGATACGTAAACTATGGAGAGGTGGACGTATGGGGTTTTGATGGCAGTATGGCAATATTTTTTAGTCGCAACTGGAATATGGATGTAACTTATTCATATATGGGGACAACCGATTTTTTTAACCCAATCACAAAAGCTCAAGAATCAATCAATGCTCCTAAGCATAAGGCTGGTCTTAAGCTACAATATAGTTCAAGAAGATATCCTGCTACTTTCTCTTTGAATGGACGTTATGTTGATGGGTTTGATTGGTCCTCTGGTATATACTATGGCCAAATAAAACCATACAGCATATTTGACCTTCACCTGGGCTATGAAATTAATAAGTACCTTAAAGTCAATCTTACTGTCAACAATATGTTAGATCATAAACATATAGAAATAATTGGTGGGCCTTCACTCGGAAGAATAATAATGATTAGATTGGAAACTAAATTCTAACTATAAATCGGTATCCTTTTTAAAAGACCTTAGAAAAAAAATAAGCAGGATAAACAAAAACCAAGTAGTGGGGGAACTCATCGATTTCTATTTTATTATCCTGCTTTAAATTCTTCGATTAAATTAAGTTTATCACCTACTTACAACAAGGAATTTCTAGATTATTTTAATAATAAAATGATAGAAAAGTTAATAGAACTCGATAAACAGCTAATGGTTTTTTTAAACAAAACTATTTCAAACCCATTATTTGATATCATTATGCCAATTATCACAAATCAAAATTTTTTAGTTTTTGTTGGTCTAATACTAATTGGTTACTTAGGATATTTTGGAGGGAAAAAAGGTAAAATTACAATTGTAATTTTATTAATAGCAGCCGGTATGTCTGACGCAATATGTGCTCAGATTATCAAACCCTGGATTGGTAGAATAAGGCCATCACATGAATTTTCTGAATATATAAACCTACTAGTTTCTAAAGGAGGTAAATGGAGTTTTCCATCTAACCATGCTGCAAATAGTTTCGTCTTCGCAACAATACTATCTTATTTTTATGAAAAATATAAAATATTACTTTTTAGCATAGCATCAATCATAGCATTCTCTAGAATATATGTGGGAGTACACTATCCAGTGGATATTTTTTTTGGTTCTATCATAGGATATATACTTTCATGGACGATATTATCCATTTGGGTTATTATAAAGATGCGAGAATTAAAAAAAGGGAAAATGTGGGTCTGGTATGCTGATTCACACCCACCAAATATTTAGTTTGGCAAAGAATCGTCAGGAGGTTTAACCCCGAAAGGGGAAAACCCCTCTTTATTTTTTGGTAGCTTAATCTCACCATGCTTTGATTCAAACTTATTAATATTATCATTAAGAGCTCTTAGAAATGTCTTAGCGTGTGGAGGTGCCATTATTATCCTAGAATGTACTTTTGCCTTTGGCACCCCAGGGAGAATTCTTGTGAAGTCTAATACAAATTCAGCAGGCGAATGTGTTACTACAACAAAATTAGCATACTCACCACTACTTACATCGGAATCAAGTTCTATATTAATTTGTTGAACATTTTTCTTATCTTTTTCCATTATTATTTACCTCTATGATTTACCAAAATCTCTCTCATTAAAATCTTCCCATTCATCATTTAAACCTTCAAACTGAGAGTATTCTTTTATATTATCGTCTGTCTTGTCTTCAGGAAGAAGTTCATTCTCGTATATATTATAGTGATCCTTTTTCTTCTCAAACTCACTCGGGTCACCTTCTTCTTCTTTCGTTTGATCTAAATCATCAACATCTTCACTATAGACTGACGAATCAAAAAAATCTAGATTGTCAACAAGCCCATTTGCCATTAAAAACTCTAAAAAGTCTAGATACTGTCTGTCTTTTAGATCAGTTCTGCAATGGTAGCAAATAAAAGAATCTCTAAGATCAATCTCTTCTAGAGTATTTTCACAAACGGGACAAATAATACCTTCTAACATTAGTTTTTCCTTTTAAAACCGGCGGGTAATATAATTGGAGAAATGCCTTTCATCAACTTTTATGTTACTTTTCATATATTTTTTTTAACAAATTTATTTCAAATTCGCTAAGATTTTGATTTCTACGTTCTTTAACAACCTTAGCAGTTTCTAAAAATTTCACAAAATTAATTTTTTTTATTTGGTCATTATTATAGAACGTAAACGATGGAATATATCTTTCCGGAAATGCATTAGCTATTACGGAACAACCAACGCCAACATTGGTCCCAGCATTAAACTGTGTTCCAATGGCGACCTTTGAATGATCACCAATAAAAAGTCCGATAAATAAAGAATTAGTATTAACTAAACTACCATTTACTGTTACAGAAACTGATTTATAATTATTTTTTAGATTACTATTAGTAGACCCTGCACCGAAATTAACCCATTCACCAATAATACTATCTCCTAAGTGCCCATCATGAGCTTTGTTAGACCATCCCAGGAAAATTGTACCGCTAATTTCACCTCCCACTTTACACCCTGGGCCTATAATTGAATTCTGAATGATTGAGTGAGACGATATTTTTGATTCTGCATCTAAAAACACCGGACCTTTTAAAAAAGTAAAAGGTCCAATAGATACATTGTCTGCAATTACTACTGGCCCATTGGCTTCATCTATTACAATATTTTCAGGAATTTTATTTGGTTTAAAACGCTCCTGGGTTTCAATGACAATATCTTTTATTAATGAAATCATATCCCAAAGATAGTTTATTTTTTTTACGCTTAACTCAGAAACTGATATATCCTTAGGAATATTTAACATAGAAAACTCTTTTACCAGCTCTATACCATAGGATAAATTTTTTGAAAGATTGAAACCAATTAGTTCATTATCACTTATAAAAATTGATTCTTCTGAATACATAATTTTTTCTATATCATTAGAGTTCCATACAACACTAGCATTTAACCATATATTGTTAGAACTACTGTTATAATCAAATTCAGCGATCGGATACCTGTCTTGTGTAATGCCTCGTATACTATCTCTCACATAAAAGGAGCTAACCTTATTATTACTCAAGCGGTTTATCCTCTGAAATATCGTTTCTGAACCAAAACGTATATCGAATACTGCTCTTGTCAAACAAATTGGTTCGAGATTAAGAGCTTTATTATCCTCAAATACAGTAATCATAATTCTAAACCTAATAAACGTTCTATCAATTGAAAATTATATTCGAGAAAAGTATTATGTTTATGTTCTAAAGTTATAGTATACAATTTATCTGCTATTAATGAATTAAATCCAATTTTTAGAGGAATATCTAGTTCATAAGCCAACATAGACGTAGGCGCACAAAATTTTGTATTTAAATCTACTAAGGCCTCATACTGAATTGACTTAACTTGATCTACTAAGGCCTCCGATTTAATTACACCAAAATAATTTAAATCATCATCTTTGTAAGAAATAAATTTTACATTTATACTATTCGGATAATAGGGTTTTGATTTTTCATTACAAACATAACCAATTGTGTAACCTGGTAATGGTTCATCAGCTTTAATTAAATAATGTGCTATTTTCGCATCCTCTTTTTTCTCCGGTAAAAAAAATATTATTGATTTTACCCCTTTACCCTCTTTACTTATTTTAATTTGAGGAGGATTATGTTGTTCATTAAATATACTTTTCCAAAAAAGTAATAATCGAAATTGTATTGGAATTTCCATAATAGAATATACCTAGAATAAAATGAAACTGAGAAAAAACTCTTTTACATAGTTTGTCTCACATCGGTAAAATTAAGCTAGGATAATAGGTCAAAATGAAAAAAGAAAAAGCTGGCAATTTTCCGTACACCAGGGGCTTGTACCCGAATATGTATTCGTCTAAACTATGGACAATTAGACAATACGCTGGTTTCACATCTGCAAAAGAATCAAATAAAAGATTTAGATACCTTCTTGATAATGGAGTAAAGGGACTATCAGTCGCATTTGATTTACCTACTCAGATAGGATATGACTCTGACCATTCTATGGCTCAAGGAGAAGTTGGCCGTGTAGGTGTACCTATTGCAACACTAGATAACATGAAATCACTATTTAATAATATTCCACTAGATCAGGTCTCAACTTCTATGACAATTAATTCAACTGCTGCAATTATACTATCTCTCTACATAGCCACGGCTGAGACTAATGGTATCTCATTAAACAATCTTAGAGGCACTATACAGAATGATATATTAAAGGAGTTTGCTGCTAGAGGTACCTACATTTACCCACCAAAGGCTTCAATGCGTCTTGTAACAGATATATTAGAATTCTGTGAACAAAACCTTCCTAAATGGAATCCCATATCAATCTCAGGATACCATATTAGAGAAGCCGGTAGTACTGTGGAACAAGAACTCGCTTTTACTTTTGCCAATGGTATCTCATATATTGAAACTGCAATTAGTAATGGACTAGATCCAAATAAAATTGGTGAAAGTATATCCTTCTTTTTTAATTCTCATAATGGTTTCCTTGAAGAGATTGCCAAATTTCGTGCAGCTAGAAAAATATGGGCAAAAATAATGAAAGAAAGATTTGGTGTAACAAATGAAAAAGCAATGATGTGCCGTTTTCACACACAAACAGGGGGATCTACTCTTACCTCAGAGCAAACAGATAATAATGTGGTGCGGACAACTATACAGGCGCTCTCAGCTGTATTGGGAGGCACACAGTCTTTGCACACAAATAGCCGCGATGAAGCACTCTCCTTGCCTACTGATGAATCAGTAAAGCTTGCACTTAGAACCCAGCAAATAATTGCCCACGAAACAAACGTTATTAATTATACCGATCCTTTTGGGGGGAGCTATGTAATTGAAGAGCTAACTGAAAACTTAGTTGATAAAACATTTGAACAGATTGATGAAATCGATTCAATAGGTGGCTCAATATCTGCAATAGAAAGTGGGTGGATGCAAAATGAGATTGCAAGAAGTGCTTATGAATACCAAAAAAACGTAGAAAATAAAGAACAAATTATCATAGGGGTAAATAAATATAAAAATGATGAACCTAAGGCAATAGAAACATTTGATATCGACCTTGACTCTGCAAATGAACAGGTGGATTCATTGAAAGCATATAAGAGTAATAGAGATAATATTTCTGTCCAAACGAAACTTAACAAACTAAAAAAATTGGCAAAATCGAATGATAACATAGTCCCAGGACTTATAAAATGTATTCACAGTCAATGTACACTAGGAGAAATGTCAGATGCCCTCCGAGAAATTTTTGGAGACTACTCTAAATAATATATAGTATAATGTTAAAAACTATCGGCAGTATTCTTTCTTATTTTTTTCACCCAATGGTTATTTCAACCTTTACATTCTGGTTTATTATTTATCAAACAGCAATATCAATAGATAAGCCTAACTTTATCTTTTTTTTATCTTTTTTTTTTAGCACTCTACTGCCTATTGTAAATGTATTATATCTAAAAAACCAAGGTCTTATAACAGACATAGATGCATCAAATCGAAAAGAGAGATTATTACCCATAGCCTTCGGAGCATTATTCTTTCTTATTGGGTTTATCACTCTTAGGCAATTAAACAGCCCTATGATTATTCAAGGCATTATGTTCTGTAATCTAATTAATACTATCTTGGTTTGGCTTATTACAAAATACTGGAAAGTTTCCATCCATACGTTATCTATTGCCTCTGCTATCACAATTTTTTGGATACTAGGATATAAATATGTAATTATGATGTTTCTAATGTTGGCACTTACAACAATTTCACGTACTCTAACGAACTCACATACTTTGTCACAGTCAATAGTGGGTATTATTATCGGTATCGTCTCAACCTATTCACAACTGGTTTTACTATTTCTTTAATCATGATATTTACACAATTAATTCAGACCAATCTTCGCACAAAAGAATTAGGGAAAAATATCGAATATTATAATCGCCTAGAATCAACAAATACTGAAGCCTGGGAGTTGATTGAAGAAGGAAATCAGCATGGGACTGTGATTATCACTGATAACCAGACAATAGGCAGAGGACGTAAAGAAAATTCATGGATAATGATTCCTGGAAAAGGTTTGGCTTTTTCATTGATTATTGAAAATGAGTACCCAAATAACTATTCAGGCCTTATTTCTCTTATAACAGGCATAGCAGTAGTTGAATCTTTAAATAAAAGAGGAATTGAGACAAAATTAAAGTGGCCTAATGATATTCTTGTAAATAAAAAGAAACTTGGTGGCATATTATGTGAGACTAAAATAATTAAAGATAAGCTAGTAAAAGTTGTCATTGGTGTAGGGATAAATGTGAATGAAACTATTTCAGAGCACCCTGAGAATGTTAGTGAACATTTGACAACAATGTTTGAAATATCAAAACATGCTCACCAGAGAGAGCTTATTGTTGCAGAATTTATTAATAGTATAGAGCGTTTACTTTACGTACTCTTAATTGAACCAGAAAAAATAATAAACAAATGGTTAAATAATTGTCTGCACCTAAATGAAAAAATCTCATTCTATGAGAATGAAAAAATAATAGAAGGTGTCTTTACTGGCCTTAATAGTAATGGTTTTGCAATAATAGAAATTAATAATGAAATAAAAACCTATGGCTCTATTAATCTGATATAGTAATTATAAATACTTTACTATATTAATTATGTAAGACCTAATTTTATTGATGGATAATATCAAAGTGCTTCCTTGTTTAAACAAGATCCTTGAATTAGAGTTAGCCGGTGTGGTGCGATATACTCATTATGCATTTATGGTCCAAGGTCCATACAGACTAAGTGTAGTTAATTGGCTTCGCGAGCAAGCGAAAGAATCACTAACGCATGCAGAGGCAGTAGGAGAACATATTACAAGTCTAGGCGAACACCCTACACTTAAAATTGGTGAATTACTTGAAACGCATAAACATTCAACTGAAGATATACTTATGGAATGCTTAGAGCATGAAAGATCAGCAATAGGTGCTTATTATAATTTATTAAAGAATATAGAGGGCAAGTCTATCATGTTAGAGGAATTTTCTAGAACAATGATAGCGACTGAAGAAATGCATGAGGCAGAAGTAAAGAAAATGTTAAAGGATAATTTTTAATTCATCTAAGTACTAATCAAAAGCCGCCATCCCTGTAATTGCCTGTCCCAATATAAGTGTGTGCATCTCATGGGTTCCTTCATAAGTAAAAACAGTCTCTATATTTGCCATATGTCTGATTGGAGAATAATCTTCTATAATTCCATTGGCTCCTAATATTCCTCGGCATGTTCTGGCAACATCCCTAGCCATAGAACAATGATTTCTCTTAGCCAGGGACACCTGATCAAACCTCATTTTTCCTTGATCCTTTAATCGTCCGAGCTGATAAACTGTTAGCTGTGCCATTGTAATTTGAGTCAACATATCAGCAAACTTTGCCTGGGTCAACTGGTAACCCGCAATAGGCTTGCTAAATTGTTTTCGCTCCAAAGAATAATCTAAAGCGGTCTCATAACAATCTACTGCAGCTCCAACCATCCCCCATGCGATACCATATCTGGCTTGAGTCAAACAAGAAAGTGGCCCTTTCAAACCTTCAACATTTGGAAGCCTTGCACTATCTGGGATCCTTACATTTACCATTGACAATTCTGATGTAACTGAAGCTCTTAAACTCAGTTTTCCATGAATATTATTTGAAGTAAAGCCCTCCATTCCTTTTTCTAACAAAAATCCGTGAATAATTCCAGCTTCATCTTTTGCCCATACTAATGCCACATCTGCTAAACTTCCATTTGTTATCCACATTTTTGAGCCATTGATTATCCAGTCACCACCATCTTTTTTTGCTGTAGTAGCCATACCGCCAGCGTTAGAGCCAAAATTCGATTCAGTAAGACCAAAACATCCAATTAATTTCCCAGAACCTAAACCTGGCAACCATTTTTTCTTCTGTTCATCTGAACCATACGAATGAATAGGATACATTACCAATGCACCTTGCACACTTACAAATGATCTAAGTCCTGAGTCTCCTTTTTCAAGTTCATGTAATATTAAACCATATGCTACACTACTTATTCCTGCTCCACCACTTTCTTCTGGTAAAGAAGAACCCATAAAACCAAGCTCTCCCAATTTTGTAGCAATCTCAATAGGGAATGTTCCATTTTCATAATGCTCATTTATAACTGGTTTAAACTCATTATTTACAAACTCATAAGCAGTTTTTTGAATCAATAATTCTTCTTCGGTTAATAAGTCTGATATATTATAAAAATCTGGTCCGATATATTCCATTATTTTATCCTTCTCTTAGATACGGAAATTAAATGATTAACATTAAAAAAGTAAACTTGCTAAGTGTAAATCTATTTTACCAATTGCCTGGGTTTTTCGATTCCAATTGATATTACCTAGAAAATTATAAAAGGTTAGGATTTAATTTCTTCACATCTATTTGATTATGTAATATTGATGTTCTAAAATTATAATGATTTAACAATGAATACTAAAAGAAGAGAAATGGTTGATGGAGCCGCTGCCATTGCCCGAGGAGCACTAGATGCAGGTTGTAATTTTTACGCTGGATACCCAATCACTCCAGCGTCAGGAATCTTGACACATATGCTTCGCGAACTACCCAAAGTTGGAGGCATCGGACTGCAGGGAGAAGATGAAATTTCATCCCTTGGCCACTGTATTGGAGCCGCAACTGCCGGTGCGACAGTTTTTACCGCCTCTAGTGGACCAGGACTTTCATTATATTCAGAGAATCTAGGTTTGAGTATCATGATGGAAATCCCTTTGGTCATCGCAATATCTCAACGACTGGGGCCTTCCACTGGAGCAGCCACCGCAACAGCTCAAGGCGATATTCAATTTATGAGATGGTGTACATCAGGCGGTTATCCTGTTATTGTACTTTCACCAACAAATATTCCAGAAAGTTATCATTTAACAAAACGCGCATTTAAACTAGCAAAACGTTTCCGTAGCCCTGTATTTATTGCCACAGATAAAGAAACAGTAATGACTACTGAATCAGTCGCTGAATCAGAAATGCTCAAGGCTCCAAGCTGGAATGATATTCCAGATAAACCTGTATATAAACCTTTGGATCCATATCAAAAAAATGGTGCAATTCATCATTATACCGGGTCCAGTCATACAGAAGAAGGTCATATTACTAAGGATCCGGAAATTATTGCTGAATTCAATGAACGATTAAAAAATAAAATCACTGATCATATTGAAGAGATTTCTTTAG
>ERZ651768.1667-NODE-1667-length-16112-cov-7.990271_pt1 | contig 16112 bp, 16 predicted proteins | sample MGYA00514754_ERZ651768 | MGnify/ENA metagenome assembly ERZ651768
AATCGACCAGGATACGCGGAAGCCATGCGCCGAACGGATCAGCGTCGAATCCCCAGTTCGCTAATCAACGTGCGATAGCGCTCTAAATTCTCACGCGCAAGATAGCGCAGCAATTTAGCTCTCTGCCCCACAAGCATGAGAAGTCCACGCCGAGTGGCATGGTCCTTCTTGTGCTCCTTGAGGTGCTCTGTGAGACTTTTGATGCGCTGACTGAGAAGAGCTATCTGCACCTCAGGGCTGCCCGTATCGCCTTTGCTGCGGGCAAATCGTTCGACAACAGCCGAACGGGTCATTTCGGTTATTTCCATTCTTCGTAAACCGACCTTCTATCTGGTTCCTATTCTTAATTTCAAGCCTGCCATCCTAACACAGAGCCCTATTCGGGCAAGCTAAAGATTGCTTCCAGCGGTCTATTCAAAAGAAAAAATGGCTGCTGGAGCCTCATCCATCGGTTACCGGAGGCGATTAGGAAAGGCATTACATCAGCAGTATTCGACACCAGCTGTTTTAAGCGGAGAAAGCAAAGAATACTGGCTACTTATGTTGAAACGGCCCACCGGTACGGCAAAAAGAAAGGCGCTCTTCCGCTGGATAAGTTTAACGCCAGCATTGCCGGGAACCCGGAAGATCATTGTTTTCAGAACAGAATGCGTTGGCTATTCCGACTTGGTCTATGCCGACTACCATGATGCATTCTGGCAGAAGCGATAAGCTGGATCGCAGTCACGCAAGCGAGGTAGAGCATGGTGCAGGAAAAGTGACCTGATGTCAGTTGCGATAGAGGAAAAGATAGGGATGTGACCTTTTTACAACACTAAGCCCCGTCACTTGTCCTCCGTAACGAAGTGAAGATAAAGCGGCGGGGTGAACTAAAACCGGTGTGTTAAATAATATGTATTAAATTTGACTTTCCGCTGCAACCATTATCCCATTTTATTACACCGTAGTCAAATTGTAACAATCCAAGACAACATAAAAATTATTTATTGTTGTCTCTATCGTCTATTAAAAAATTATAAGACCGCAATATTATAATTGGCATACTTATTGCCAATAATTATACACGTGGCATGGTTTGGTAAACATAGCCACCGATTTCAATCGGTTGGGGGCGGTCACATCCGCCCCCTTTTAATTAATTTATCTCTGGGAGAAGTAGCTCCGCAGGTATTCATCGATTAATAAAAACATAGCTCAAAAAGGTAAAAAATGAAAACCAAGTTCTATTATTTTTTGTTTGTTGCGCTAATCATAATAATCGCAATCACAGCCTTAAATTAAATCCCTTCAATCTTAACGACGTCCGAAAGTGGCAAGTTTTTAGTTTGTGAGGGCGGTGGTAGATTTGGATTGTGATTAGGCACCATTTAGCATTTTTATTCATTACAGTATCATTTTGCCTTATCATAATTGGATGTAATTCCCTACACATTCGTATATCAGCCGCGCCTCCAAAAAGGGCAATTGCTCAAGCCCCTCTAAAAAAGTCAATTCTTAAAGAACTTGATTGGAGTGGAAAAGAAATATTATTTGTAAAGATTGGTGATAATTACAAATCATTCAAAACTATAAATAGCAAATTTTCTTTATTGAACGAAAATGACCGTTTCATTAATTATTCCAAACTTGAAAACCAGTATGGAAAAATATTGGGCAAGTTTTATCGCAATAGATCAGAGTATTTATTAATCCAAATGAATGATGGAAGAAATATAAAATATGCAAGAACAAATTGGGAATTGGCAGAAAATACCCCGCCTCCTTATTGTTGTTTTACCGATGAAATTGTTAAAATAAAAAAAATGATTGGGCAAACGATCTGGTTGAATAAAACAAAAGAGTTTTTATATCCATCCACCACTACATTTTTCACCTTTTCTAAAAAACCATTAGATAGATTTGATGAAGTAAAAATCATAGATATCTACCCGTACTACAATGGCGGTTTTGATAGACCATTATGGTTAATGATCAAATCAAAAGATGGCAAAGCGGGTTATGTGAAATATAATTATAAAGACAGATCAAAAGGATTTGTTGATAATTACTATTACACAACAGACCCATTTCCAAAAGAATGGGGTGATGAGACCATTGATATTGTAAAGAGCGGTAGAATAAGTGTAGGCATGACAGAAAGACAGGTTAGAATATCCTGGGGCAATCCATCGTATATAAATACAACAGTTACGCGACAGGGTAAAAGCGAACAATGGGTTTATAACAATTTCAAACCCGATTTAGTCTACATTAAAAATGGCAAAGTTGATTCAATACACAATTAAGCAGGAGGTAAATAAACAGAGCACTGCTTAAATAGATCACCCTTTTTACAGCATCAAGCCCTGCCGAAAAAACGTGATTAGCTACACTGCGCTATTACATCAAATCCCGCCGCAAGAAATAAGCATAAATTTCTCATTGCCTATTACTTTAAATAAAAGGAGACAATAGTGAATTATCATAAACAAACATATGATTTAGGGAATCTTCCCTATTGGTTGACCTTTGTCCGGGATGACATAAAATTAACTGCTCTTGGAATGGGTTTTGCTCGTTTACCTGCTGGGAAAGGATATACTTTTTCACACAAACATGAGTATCAGGAAGAAACCTATATTGTATTAAATGGTAAAGGAGTTATTTATCTGGATGGGGAACTTGTAGAATTATCACCTGGAGATGTGGTACGGGTGGATCCCGAGGTGTATCGCGCTCTGAAGGCTGATGATAAATTTGAATTGGTATGTTTGATTGTGGGGGCCTTGCCCGCTGAAGGTTACCCTAGACGGCAGAATAATCATGGTGCTCTTATAGATGACGGCATTCCTGACTGGGACACATTGCCTCCCTGGTGTAAGGGCAGCAAAAAAGTAATTGAACTAAATAAAAAAATCCGAGCCCAAAGAGAAGCGGGGAATAACTGATAGAATGATTATTTCATTATGTTTCCAGCTTTGTTTTTTGTTTGTGGGATGATTATTAGATTTTGATATGATCAACCGTACTTTACTAATTCTGTTGTTTATTGGATTGGCGTTTTGGAGTTGTGATGATAACCAACCAGAAAATATTCCAGAAACGAATTCCATCCATTTTGGCACCTATCTTTACGAGGACGAGGATTGTTCCGGCAGTGATATTCAATATGCCACATTCGACAGCGAAGGAATCACTTTTTTTGATTACCTTGGCGATAATTGCGATGACACGGTGGGATGCTATGCCGTGAACACTTATGAACTTTCGGAAATAACCCAGGATTCATTTCTCATTGTACCAGAAAGCGGTAGCGTAATTGTGGATGGCACTATCAATATTGATGGTGACAGCCTGATGACCCTGAGCTATACTACAAATAAAGGCACTAATGAATATATGTGGGAAAAATTCAGCGACGATGTATACTCCTTTACCCCCGCCTGTGACCAAGAATATGCATACACCAAGGATATAGCCGATATGTTGGTCTATGCAGTGAGCAATGATGGAAGCCTGCTTTGGAAACGGTATATCCACGGCGGGATCTGGGACCTGGCGTCCGCTGTCACTCCGCTGTCAGATGGCGGCTACATGGTCTATGGTATTTTTGATGGTATAGAATGGGGTGGCTGCTGTTACAATCTAAAGTGGGACGTGGGGGATATTGTGAAGCTAAATGGCGAAGGGCAGATAGAGTGGCGCAAAGAGATCGATTTCGCAGATGACGGAACGTCGTCCTGGTATAACTATATTGGAAAATCCCTAATTGAGACATCCAACGGCGATCTCGTGTTTATTGCTCCCATTAATGGTGGAGGCATCAATATTGTTATGATGGATGCAGGTGGAAATTTGATTTGGAGCCAAAACTATCCAGATCTTGGTTTCTGGAACTATAACGCTGAGATCATGGAAACGGAGGACGGGGATCTGGCAGTTATGGCGGGCTACACTGCTAGATTAACACTGCTGGATTATTATTCAGGCAGCATTCTCAAAGAAGCAGAATATGATGGTTTAAAATATCCCCGGGCCATTGTGAATGTACTGGGTGATTTTGCTATTATAGGGAATGCCCCTGAGGGTGACGATGATTATTCACCAGTATATCTGCTGAAAGTATCCAGTGACGGCGATGAAATCTGGCGCAAGATCTGGTCTGAAGACTCAAACCGGCCCAGAACTGCCTTGGACCTAATCCATACTGCCGATAACGGTTTCCTCCTATTCTGTTATTCTGATCCTTATCCATACGCAACTTTGATCAAGACCGATTCCGAAGGTAATGAGCTCTGGCGAAAAAAATACGATGACTACGTTGGCGGCAGCCAAGGCTGGATCCACCAGACGGAGGATGGCGGTTTTTTTATGGCATCAGGTTATGCCGTGACCAAACTGGACCAAAACTGTAATGTTATTTGGAATGCAGCAGCAGCATCTGGCTTTGATAAATATTTCAGCAACGGCATGGTATCGGGCATAAACCATAGCATGAAACCAATAGAAAATGGGGCAGTGATGGCCGGGTATGGGTCGCCTGACTGGGAATGAAATTGGTTTTTGTGAATCTTATTAATATTATTTTGATAGGAAGATTTGGATTTGACAGGTTGAAGAATTTTCCAGGGCGGGAGTACCGTGATTCCCCTTTGTTCAGGGCATCATCTTTATGAAGGTTATCGATGCCTGGATGCAACATCCATCAGAGCATTTTTTCACCTATCCTTATTTTGATTCCCTGAAAAGGTGGCTAAAGCAGGGTTTCAAAAAGATCCCCCTTGAGGACACTCTTAGAGTGCTTGATTCTGCACAGGTAGAAAAAGCGCTTATTTCTGCCTGGCATGGTCCGGAAGGACCAATGATTTCCAATGAAGAAGTGCTGTCCATTACCATGAAATACCCGGATCGGTTTTTTGGTGTTGCCGCAGTGGATATCCGGGAAACAGAATCAGCCATATCCACGATAAGAAAGTATGTTCTGGAACATCATTTTAAAGCATTGCGGATTATTCAATGGCTTTGGGAGCTGCCCTGCACCCATTCTTACTACCAGCCCCTGCTGGAAGAATGTGCAAATCTTAATATTCCTGTCTGTCTGCAGGTTGGTCTCACCGGCCCCCTTAAAACATCGGAAACAGGACGACCGGGTTATATTGAAAGAATTGCCTTGGATCATCCCCAATTGAAAATAGTCTGCGGGCATATCGGTTATCCCTGGCATATGGAAATGATAGCCTACGCCACCAAATTTCCTAATGTCTACATCGATACATCAGCGTATAAATCTTCACGGTATCCTGCTGAACTGGTACAATATATCAACGCCCATGGGGCTTCGAAGGTCATGTTCGGCAGCAACTATCCCATGATTACACCCGGGGACTGCTTGCAGGACCTGGATTCCCTTGGGCTCCGCGCGGAAAATCAGGAAATGTTTCTCTATAAAAATGCGGAAGCGGTATTCGGCCTATAACAGTTTGCAGCACGGTTTAATGTATGAAAAAACTATTGTTTGCATTATTTATTTCGATCACCTTTCTTGTCAGCCAAATGAAGCAACCTAGTTTAGATAATCATTCAGATAATAATAATGAATCCTTCATTGAAGTGCATCATGGGGAGCTTGTTTTTTCCTGCAGGTCAGCAGGGTTGGAAAATACCGGCGAAGCTGTTATACTGCTCCACGGCTTCCCGGAAACATCCCATATGTGGGTTAATCTATTGCATCAGCTATCCAACCGGGGTTACAGGGTTATCGCTCCCAATCAAAGAGGGTACAGCCCCGGGGCCAGACCCGGGGATGTAAAAGAATATTCGATTAAAAATATTGCAGAAGATGTGTTCGCCTTAGCGGATGCTTTTGACTTTGAACAGTTTCATTTGGTTGGTCATGACTGGGGCTCAACCATCGGCTGGGCTGTTGTCGCACTCCAACCGGAAAAGGTCTTAAGCTGGACAGCAATGTCCGTGCCCCATATGAAAGCATTTTCATATGCATACAAGCAGGACAAGGACCAGCAGGAAAGGAGCAGATATATTGGCTTTTTTAAACTGCCGTTTATTCCGGAATTATATTTTTCATGGAATAAGTATTCCAATTTGAAAAAAGTCTGGAAAGAGAGTTCCCTGGAGCAAAAGGAAATATATTTGGATGTTTTTCAGCAGCGCGGGGCCTTAAAAGCGGCCCTGAACTGGTACCGGGCCAATATTGGAACTACAGTGGAAGCTGAGGATCAGATCGCGTTTGATGATGTAACTGTACCCAGCCAGTTAATCTGGGGGAACAGGGATATGGCCCTGGGAAGGACAGGCGCTGAACTAACTGGGGATTATATGAAGGGGCCCTACAGACTCATTGAATTGGATGCGGGACACTGGTTGATCCAGGAATCTTTCCCGGAAGTGTCCTCGGCCATTATTGAACATATAGAAAAGCATACAGAAATAAAGAACAAATAGTACCACTCTGCTCACCTGTCCAGAGCCTGGCGTAACGACAGTTGGTCCCGGAAGATGGCGCGGGATTTTAAAGAAATATAATTATTCTCCTTCGTGGATTTCCGTGGCCGCCCGCAGTCCGGAAACCAGCGCTCCCTGCATCCAGCCGTGATAATCCGAGGCGTGTTCACCAGCAAAATGTATTCGACCTTCAGCAGCGCCAATGCGTGCGGCCAGTGCTTCATTTTGTTCTTCTGTCGGTGATGCCCATGCACCACCCGACCATTCCTGCAAAGCCCATGAATGTGAAGTACTGTGCTCTAGTTCTATGTTATCATATACTCCAGGGAAAACATTGGTCCATCGATTGAGTAGATGTTGAATACCGTTTTCCTCACTGAGTTGGTCCAGTTCGACTGCACGATCATAAAATAGATATGACATGAGTAAGCCTCTAGGGCCTCTCCGGTCCCAGGTTGGTTGCCATATTTCCTCCGGCCAGTCGGTATTGCCCCAGCCATTCAGCCCTTCACTCTCCCAGAAACGGTTCGCAAACTGCATAAAAACCCTCGTGGATGCTGCATAATCATACCCACCGCTGCTGGCCTCTACTTTTGCATCAGAAAGTTGCGGAGAAAATTGAATTCGGTTTAATACCGGCAACGGAACAGTGCAGAGTGCCCTGTCTGCGCTATACTCAGTTCCATCGGAGACGCCCACAATGATACCATCAGCATTTTGCTCAATCGATTCAACAGGTGTTGCCAGGTGAATTTGATCAGTAAGGGTATCAGCGAAAGCCTGGGGTAATTTATCCGTACCTCCCCGAATTTTTACAAAATCCTTACGGTTTAACGGGAATCCTTCCCAGGGTGGATTATTGAGATAATCACTTGCGGAAATCAGAGTTCGCTCATCACCTGACAAGTTAACATAATAACTCGATTCGGGATAAAAGGGATCGAGTGTTAATTCAAAATGATCCGCATAGCCAATGGTCATCTCGTGGTCTAGCGGAATTCGGGCCGCCCCGGCATCGGCAAAATGTCCATCGGAGAACGGCGTGCGCAGAGTAAAAACTCGCCCTCCCACTCGGTTTCTCGCTTCCAGAATTGTTACATCATGTCCGGCGCGGGTCAATTCGTACCCGGCAACCAGCCCGGATAACCCCGCGCCAACAATAATCACCCTTTTGGAAGGTTGAGTTCCTGAGAGCATGCCTGGAGAGTCTTGACCTGTTTCAACCTGATCATCTTCGCAGGACACCAATGCCATTCCTGCGGCTAACAGCATACTCTGGCGGATAAATTCTCGACGGGTCAGATCAGACATAGGTGGAAAGAATCAGGACGACTACGGGAAAATATACTGCGAAGTAATGTTTCATCTCAATACGGCCAGAGGAATGGATTCATAATATTCTACCAGCTTCAGTGCAGCTTCCAAACTTTCTTTTGTTATGGGGTATTCCTCCTCATAATCACTGCTGAATCTGTACTCTACCATGGTCCGGGGTTTTAACAACTGCATCAATTTCTCAAATTGTCCGTGGGTTATCAGCAGGTCTTTTTTTTCATGGACAATACCGCTGTGACGATCATCAATATTATTATCATTATTGCTGAAATCCCATTCCAGCTTCTGTGATTTCCCGTTTTTAAGCGAGATTTTATCAAAAAGAAGCCGATCAATACCATTATACTCAAATACAATTCTTACCCATTTTGATTCCTGGTTATTAACGGTATAAAGATAAAATCTGTTTTTGTTAGCAAAAGAAAGAAATGGTCTTTTTAGGGATGATTTATGTGCCGTATAGACCAGATCTCCTGTCTTATCCATTTTCTGGTAAAGGGGGCTTGATTTGGCCGTGGGCACATATCCCGGAGAAATCCGGCCGGCACAGGCGGAGAAAAAAAACAAGTTCAGGGAACAAAGAAAAAAACTACGAAATAAGAAAAATAATTGCACAGAGCTGGCCTGAAATATTCCTGATTGAATCTACCCTTACTTTTCCTATGAAAAAACCGTCATAACGGTTAAAAATCCTACAATTGATGTTCATCTATCACATTGTTATACTCAGGTTAATGCCCGCGCCCAGCTGATTGCCCATTCTGAAATATCCTCGGGTAATGTAGTTTCAATAACCACGGTTTGGTTTATTTCAAAATTATTTTTCCCGTATACAAGAACAGGAGAAAAAAGTATAACAAAGCAAATCATCATATCTTCTTACAGAAGCTAAAAATATATTCTTTATTTTGATCTTGTATGAATTTGTGTTTTTAACATAATAACATAATATTTCATCAGTATATTTTGGAAATAAATAAATTCTGTTATACTAGAATAGTTTTTATAGATATTATCAGGGTGTGTTAAAAACCATCTCTGTTATAATATATAAATAATATTTTAATGAATACAATTATAGAAAATAAAACAAAAGTCATTTTCATCTGCACCGGCAACAGCTGTCGTTCACAAATGGCTGAGGGTCTACTGAGGGATATGGCCGGCGACCGTTTTGAAGTATTTAGCGCCGGCAGCCACCCATCTCGCCTGCACCCTGCATCCATTATCGTTATGGCCGAGTTGGAGATAGATATTTCCAATCATTCGGCTGACAGCATTGATAAATACCTGGATAAAGACATTGATATTGTTATTACCGTCTGCGATAATGCCCGCCAGGTCTGTCCTGTATTCCCTGGAAATGTAAAACGGATCCACTGGAGCATTGATGATCCCTTTCACGGATGGGGTGCGGAACCCGGTGATCTTATACCGTACCGGGAAACCAGGGAGAATCTCAAAGACCGTCTGGAGTCCTTTATAAATCGGGAATTAATCTAATCCCCAATACCGGGGCTATTTTTAAAGACTAGTTGAGAAATCCGGCCAGGATATCATCGAGTTTATTTGTGCCAATTTCTTCCAGGTCATAGGTAACCCGCGTAGAAGGTTGCCTGATATCCACCACACGGCGCAGGTCAATGGGCGTACCAATGACCACTGCTTCGCAGTCTGTGCTGTTTATCGTCTCTTCCAGGTCATGGGTCTGATCGCTGCCGTAGCCCATAGCTGGAAGCAGCGTACCAATATCAGGGTAGTGATCAAATGTATCAGCGATGGTGCCTATTGCGAAAGGTCTTGGATCCACCAGCTCGGCAGCGCCGCATTGCTTAGCAGCGACCACACCGGCGCCGTATTTCATTTCGCCGTGGGTCAGGGTCGGTCCATCCTCTACCACCAGGACTCTTTTCCCGGTGATGATATCAGGGTCTTCCACAGTGACCGGTGAAGCCGCGTCCACGACTTTGGCTTCCGGGTTGATCTGTGCAATATTGCGGCGCAGTTTTTCTACATTTTCCGGCTCAGCAGTCCTTATTTTATTGATTACCACCACATCGGCCAGGCGCAGGTTGGTCTCCCCGGGATAATACTCTTTCTCATGACCCGTGCGGTGAGGGTCTGTGACCACAATCAGCAGGTCCGTTTGGTAGAAAGGCATGTCGTTATTCCCGCCATCCCATAATATAACGTCCGCTTCTTTTTCCGCCTCCCGAACGATGGCTTCATAATCCACACCGGCATAAACGACAGTGCCGCGGCAGATGTGCGGTTCATATTCCTCCATTTCCTCGATAGTGCAATCATGCTTCTCCAAGTCTTCAATACTCTCGAACCTCTGCACAGCCTGGGCACTGAGATCACCGTAAGGCATGGGGTGCCGGATGACAGCGACTTTTTTCCCGGCATTTTTAAGGATCTCCGACACTCGGCGGGTGGTCTGGCTTTTGCCGCAGCCGGTGCGCACGGCACAAATACCGATCACGGGCTTAGAACTGGCCACGGCTGTTCTTTTCACACCCATCATTTTAAAATCAGCCCCAGCGGCATTCACTATAGAACCCAGGTGCATAACGTCCTCGTGCCGGATGTCGGAATAGGAAAAGACCACTTCCTCCGCGCTGTGTTTATAAATTAATTCGACCAATTCGCTTTCCTCATGGATCGGAATGCCCTGCGGGTATAAGCCGCCAGCCAATTCCGGAGGGTAAATACGTCCTTCAATGTTTGGGATCTGGGTGGCAGTAAAAGCCACAACCTGGTAGTGCTCATTGTCGCGGTAGTAAGTATTAAAGTTGTGAAAATCACGGCCGGCAGCACCCATGATGATAGTTTTTATTGTATGCATTTGAATCTTTCTCCTAAAATATTTAATATGAAATAAAGACCGGGAATTTAGCGTTTATATAATACCTGCAACTATGTAAACAGGAATAACAAAAAAGGGGACATTACGTCCCCTTTTACAATAAATATCGTCGGAGGAATTAAATCCCGAAACCAAACCTCACATTAAAGCTGCCAAAACCGTTATTTCCAGGGATTACATCCTTGGCCATAGTATACCTGTAATAGGCAAATACATCAAATGTTAATAAATGCATCTGCAGGCCGGCCTGGACATGGAAGCCAGTTGCCTCTATTTTATTTTCTTTAAGGTAATCTTTTAGTGCATCTTCATCCAGTTCACCGTTTTCAATATCACCACCTGCTACCACGGCAGTAAGCATATCTTGATTAATCATTGGTATTGCTATATGCTGGTTGTACCCTAGACCTGCATAGAGATTGGCCCTAGCCAAAAAAGGAATTCCCAGATCAAAAATTGATTTTTGTATGGTGATATAAGTATTGCCAGTTGCATAAGCAAATTGAACTGAATCGAGACTTGATACTGGATTCACAAATGAAAAATTATACAAATTTCCAACAGTATTTATTTCCACATCCAAGTCTATAACCGGTATAATATCAAGATACAGATATCCACCTAACCCAAAACCATTTTCAAAACCGTGATGTGTAAAACTTCCAACTTCCAGCGGATCTAGGCCCGGTACTGGGTTATCAATCAGCAGCGGACTCGAGGATGACCCCACTGAAAACATACTTTGATTTACGCTGAGCCCCAGTCCTACTATGGCGAAGATGCTGGAAGGCAAAACAGCCAAAAGTGTGATTATTAAATATTTCTTCATTATACCTCCGGATTATGGTTTAGAATTATTTCTTAATTTTACGCAAGAAGAAAGATGAAACAAATCACTCATTGATAACCCCCTGTTCATCTGAATAAATTGCCCCCCAGCTTCATTCCATGAACCGACCTTTATTTTTAACAACCCTGATCCTGGTTGTCTCCGCTTTCAGCCAGACCGCAGAATGGCCCACCCGGGCCAGCAGGTCATTTTCATCAAATTTTGGTGAAAATCGCGATGATCATTTCCATATGGGCCTGGATATTAAAACCAGGGGTACCACTGGCCACGAAATTGTTGCTTCCCACGACGGTTATATAAGCCGAATGGTCTCCAATTACAGTGGATATGGAAAGGCCCTTTATATCAAAACCACCAGCGGGAATGAAATTGTCTATGGACATATGGAAAAATTTACACCTGTATTGGAAAAGGTCTGGCGGCTGCAGCAGGCCAAAAGAAGAAGTTATGTGGTAAATGCCAACTTTTCCAGCAGGGAATTTCCGGTAACGAAAGGAGATCTAATCGGCTATTCAGGAGATACCGGTTCATCTTTCGCGCCTCACATTCACTATGAATACCGTACACCCGGCAGCGAACCTTTAAACCCCCTTGCTTTTGCTTTCGACCTGCCGGACAATGTGACGCCGACCCCTAGAAATATTGCCCTGGTTCCCCTGTCACAGGAAACCCTGGTCAACGCCAGTCCATTGGTTCAAACCTTCCCCCTGTACAGAGATAGATCCGGTGTGTATTATTTCGCCGATACTGTGAGTGTCTTTGGAGAATTCGCTTTTGCCATCGAAGCGGTGGACAAGCGCCAGGGTGCAAATAACGTGTATCAGTTTCACCGGGCAGAGTTGATCTTTGACGGTAAAATAGAGTTTGAACTGCGCTATGATAAAATTCCCTTTTCCCAAGGCAGTCACGCCAACACTGTTATTCATTATAGCCTGAAGCGGAAAAATCTGGGAGAATACCAGAAACTTTACCGTTTGCCCGAACATCCAAGAATGTCATTGCACAGAACAGCAGAGTCCGGTGTTATCCGCCCGCAGCCAGGGTTCCATTCTGTGGAAATTAATATTTATGATGCTGCTGAAAACAAAGCAGTGATACGGGGAGTCGTTGCCGGCACTTTTCCTATGGCGATTGATGTCCAGGAAATACTGCGAAACGATATGGTGCTTACGCTGGACATCAGCCCCAAGCGGGGAGGCCTCCCTATCCGAGATGTGGTTGTCTATGGTTTTACACCTTACGGATTTCCGGATAAAAAGATTGAATTTCTTCATGCGGAGCAGGTAAAAAAGGATCTCCATATCACCCTGCCCTTGAAAGAAATAAAAAATCGGATCCTGCAGATCATTGCCATCAATCAACTGGGTGGTATGGCGGAACCTTTCCACTGGACAACTCTTGAGTCGGACTACAGCGTGATCGACATCCTGCCGGATCTGGAAGTTTCGGAAACAGAACGGGGTATATTCTTTCAGGTGCAGCTGGACCATTACGTGCCCGCAAATGTTTCCATCAAACTTGCAGACAACAATACATTCCAGTCTTTCCCCCTAAACCAGGTCCAGCCAAATGTTTTTCTTTCGGAGATGCTGCCCCACCGGCATGTAACGGGAATCAAATACATTGATGCGGAATTGTCCCATGAAGGGCTGTCACGGGAGACACGGTTTCATTTTAGGTTCGCTGTGGCAGAGCCGGGCCAGGAGACCGTTGCCCTCTCACAGGATAAGAATTGTTCCGTTCAGATTCTGCCCCAAACATTATACCAGACTAATGTTGTCTGGATCGAAAAGGTAAAAGAGCACGCACCTATAAAAGAAGGATTCCACCTGTCTTCCGTTTATCAGTTACAGCCTTTCAATATACCCTTGAGAGATGAATTCAAAATTGGAATTCGCTACGATTTTGATCTGGTGGAACATTCTAATCTTGGTATCTATTATTACGATGGCAAGGAAGAGCAGTGGACCTACATACCCACAGAGAACAACCGCAGGAAACAGATCCTCACCGCTTCCCTGGCCCGTTTTGACGCTGTTACGGTGATTCAGGACCTGGAACCGCCTGTGATTGTGAGCATGCATCCCGGAAATGGCGCCGGCTATAAGGCCGGGGATGTAAAGGATATCCGCATAACTGTGGATGATAAAATTTCCGGGATTGAACCAGAGGAAACATCCTTCGAGCTCACCTTAAACGGCCAGCCGCTCTATATCGCTTATCAGCCTGTCAAAAAAGAAATATCCTATGTTTTTCAACAACCACTAAAAGATGGTCCGCACCAGATAAATTTTACAGTTCGTGACCGTTTTGGCAACAACGCATCCAAAACGGCCTTTTTTTCTATTTATTAATGTTTTTCCCCTACAAAGACGACAACCCCAGGGTTCTGGTTCCCTATGTGACATACGGTATCCTAGGGCTTAACATTCTTGTTTTTCTGGGACAGATACTTGTCTCTTTTTCTGACCCTGACTTGGGCATAGCTGTCGTATTTACTTTTGGCTTTGTACCAGCAGAATTCAATGTAATTACCATAATCACATCTATGTTCATACATGGGGGCCTTGCTCACATTGTGGGCAATATGTGGTTTCTTTGGCTTTTTGGTGATAATGTGGAAAGTGTCTTGGGACACCTGAAATATTTTATGTTTTATATGGTCTGCGGGATTGGGGCGGCTCTTGGTCAATTCCTGATATCACCCTCCTCCCAGGTCCCCATGATAGGCGCCAGCGGTGCTATTGCCGGCATTCTAGGCGCTTACATGATCCAGTTTCCCAAAGCCCGTGTTCATATATTGGTCATTTTTATTTTTATCACCACCATTGCTGTGCCGGCCCAAATTGTGCTGGGACTGTGGTTTTTAATGCAATTGACTGGCGGTCTTGGTACATTGGGTGTGGATACAACCGGCGGAGTGGCCTGGTTTGCCCATGTTGGCGGATTTATTTCCGGGGTAGGATTGCTGAGGCGTTTCCAGAATCTGCGCCTAGAGATACGATGAAAGAAGCGGTTATAAAAAAAGCGATTGCAATGCGGTCCAGGGCCCTTGTGCCATTTTCAAATTACAGGGTAGGTGCCGCTGTGGAAACAGAGTCCGGTGAAATTATTGGCGGCTGTAATGTGGAATCATCCAGCTATGGCCTTACCTGCTGTGCCGAACGGGTTGCCCTGTTCCGCGCTGTGGCCGAGGGGCACACTTCATTCAGGTCCATGGCCATTGCCACCCATAACAGCGGTATGCCCTGCGGTGCCTGCCGCCAGGTGATTTGGGAATTGTGCAGTGATATTCCCATCCACATTTGCAATGAACAGGAATGTGTTAAAACAATCTCATCGAAGGACCTGCTGCCGGATGCGTTTGACAAATCGAAATTATTATGAATTCTATTCTCATCGGCATTGCCGGGGGCACCGGGTCCGGAAAAACATCCCTGGCAAAGGGAATCCTTGCTGATTATGGCACAGGAGAAGTTACAGTCCTGGAACAGGATTCTTATTACAAAGACCTGTCCCATATCCTCTATGAAGAACGTGCAGCCCGAAATTATGACCATCCGGATGCCATTGATATTGCATTGTTTGAAAACCACTTAATATCTCTTTTAGCCGGAGATTCTGTGCAGGTTCCCGTCTATGATTTTTCCACTCATGTGCGTATGGATAAGCATCGCACTATAACGCCCCATCATGTTATTGTGGTTGAAGGCATTCTTGTTTTGCATTATACTCAACTAAGAAATTTATTTTCTTTGAAGGTATTTGTGGATACACCTGCAGACATACGGTACATTAGAAGACTGACCCGGGACATCAAAGAACGAGGCCGAACCATGGAGTCGGTTGTGAACCAATACTTAAAAACAGTTCGCCCCATGCATGAACAATTTGTAGAACCATCCAAATACTTTGCGGATATTATTGTCCCGGAAGGTGGGCAAAACAAAGCGGCCGTTGATCTCATAAGAACGAAAATCAACTCAATCATAAAATAAAATGACACTTACTCCAGTAAATGCCGGCTGGATTGAAGTTATCTGCGGCAGTATGTTTTCAGGGAAAACTGAAGAATTGATTCGACGTCTTCGCCGGGCTCAAATCGCTCAAATGTCAATTGCTATATTTAAACCTAAAATCGATTCCCGATTTAGCGAAGGACACATCGTTAGCCACAATCGTATAAAAATGGAATCACATATTATTGATGAGTCAAATGATATTTTAGATATTGCTAAAGAGCATGAAGTTATTGGAATTGATGAAGCCCAGTTTTTTGACAACTCCCTCATCAATACTTGTAAGGAGTTAGCCAACAGTGGGAAACGTGTAGTGGTCGCTGGGTTGGATAAAGATTATCGCGGATTACCATTTGGCCCTATGCCAACGATCATGTGTGAAGCAGACTATCTGGATAAATTACGAGCAATTTGTGTAAAATGTGGTAATCCCGCATCTTATACCCAACGAACATCATCAGATTCAGGACAAGTGGTTATTGGCGAATTGGACAAGTATGAAGCGCGGTGCAGAAATTGTTTTCAAGTACCTAGGGAAGACTAATGGAAAAATTGACAGGACTGATCGGTATATTGGTATTGTTGGGTATTGCCTTTG